>Ga0257125_1000523_pt1 | contig 48892 bp, 20 predicted proteins | sample SI106_200metaG_FD_190183 | JGI IMG/M metagenome (GOLD analysis project Ga0257125, IMG submission 190183) | Marine microbial communities from Saanich Inlet, British Columbia, Canada - SI106_200 | ecosystem: Environmental > Aquatic > Marine > Inlet | place: Canada: British Columbia | collected... | reverse complement strand
CTCTAGAAGAAACATAATCATAAATATCCTTAATGAACGTTCTATTAGAATCCAAATGACTAGCTGAAGATATTTCAATTATAAGTTGATAGCTTTGATTAGATAAAGAAGGTACTACCCATTCAATATAATCAATCAAACCATTTACATTATTATCATAACCATCAAACTCAACTAAAGTTCTTGAACCATTTACTAAGTGATAAAGTTGAACCATTTCCAAAGTTACTTCTTTAGTTAGATTAGCAAACGCAGTAATATTCACATAATGTATGTCAGAACTAATTACAATTCTTTGTCCACCTAAAATTTCTTCTTCAACTTTAACAGGAGCTTCTGTATAATACTCAACTTCATCTGCATCTTCAATTATAATTTCAGTTCCAGAGATTTTCTTGTTTTCTTTTATTTTCTTAACTTTTTCTTTATCTTTCTTAACACTATAATTCAAAGCAAACTCAGGAATATCAACTACATCATCTTTCTTAACTTTCTTAATCCATTTAACAGGCTTACCAATTTTAACATTTCCTTGCTTAAATTCTTCTTCAGTAACAGTAACATTAGTTGTAACATTCAAACTAACATTTCCATTCAAAACAATTTCTTCTTCAACACCATAAACCATTTCATCAATTCTAATTTGACCTGAATTAACTTTAACATCAATTACAAAACTTTCATCAGTCAAATTTAATCCAGAACATGTTTCTTCACAAACTTCTTCTAATGAAACAAAGTCAGGTAAGAAATTAGCAATAACAGAATACCAACTTGAATAACTAACATTACTATAAGCATTTTCAACTGACAAATTATAATCAGCATCAACAACTATGGCTGAAACTTTATTGTAAGTTGTAGCACCAAGCTTCCCATAATTTAAATAAAATACATCATCCCATTCCCCAGTTGAACCTAAATCCAAGAAAGAACAACAATTATCATTACCATAACAAACAGTATTAGTTAAATCATCATCATATGAATAAACTTCCCATTTAGTACAAAATTTATCAGTTGAATAATTCCCTTCAACATTTAATTTAATATCAACAACACCATTAACTGTTTCAACACCATCATCATCTGCATCAAACTCTGTTCCAAAATTATATTCTAAAGTTAAACCAATATCCCCATCATTAACATTAACAATAGTTTGATCAACTAAAAGATTGTTTGAATTAAACACTAACAAACTATCTAATCCATTATCAAGATAAACTTTAACATCTGAACCTTGAGCTATTCTACCATTTAAATTAACTGAATTAATTAATCCTAAATTACTAGGTATCCAAACACTCTCACTAGTTTCATAAAATGTTTCATCAATAATGTCTGTATGATCAACAACAGCATAACCAGTAATTGTTGGCTTACTAAATAACAACAAACTAAACAATCCAGTTAAAACTAAAGCTAATAATACAGGTAAAACAATTCCTGACTTTAAAGTTTTCAAGAAGCGGCTGCTCATTGTGCCACCTCTTTTGCTTTTCTCTTTTTCTTAGCTCTATCATAACAAGTCCAAATTGTTCGGTCATCCCTGTTAAGCATTTCTGCAATCTCATGATAACTCATACCTTTTTCTTCTTTAAAAAATTCAGTAATTATTTCAAGAACAGATAATGTTCTATCCTTAAATATTTCAGACGGTACAACTATGCCTTCAGGTTTTACTTCAGGTTTTACTTCAGTTCTTTTTTTCTTTGCTCTATTAACACAAGTCCAAATTGTTCGATCATTTCTATTCAATAATTCGGCAATTTCATGGTATGACAATCCTTTATCTTCTTTAAGATATTCAGAAATAATTTCAAGAACAGAAAGAGTTCTATCTCTAAAAATTTCTACAGGAATAAGCTCTTTTTCATCACTCAAACTAGAGCACCCCTGATAAGATAAGGTAAAAATTCACAGTTTAAATCAAGTTCATCACAAACAAGCCAGTGCTCAATACTTACATTGTAGTGATTATACTTACATTGTAAGTTAAATCTCTCTTCACCGTCAATGAACTCTACGTAACACCCCATATTAATACTTACATTGTAAGTACTTACTTAAATACTTTACTAAAAGAATTAGTTATACTTACATTGTAAGTAAGAGATTATATAAACTTTTCGATTTTAAAAAAAAGTAGAAATAATATATTAATCTATTAAACACTCCCAAAATATTCCATAGAACAACTTACTTATATACTTTACGTTTACTTAAAAAAGGAAAAACTATAAATACTAGTTAAGCAAGAATTAACATAAGAGGTGAAACACTATAGTACAAATTAGCTTTATTGAAGGAATATTAAAAATTGCAAATGTATTCTTAGCACTTGTTGCTGGTATTATTGCAATAAGTCTATTCAAAGTTTCACATAAAAGAAAAGAACTTAAACCATGGAAAATGTTAATCATGGCACTAATTTTTTTCTCACTCACTGAAATATTTGGAGCACTTAGAGCTTTTCAAATATATGAAAGTCCGTTTATAACACATATTATCCCAACTATAATATTAGGTTTCTTAGTAGCTGCATTAATTATGGAGATAAATAATAAAAATGGTCGTTGAAATAGGTTCATGTTTAGGTTTTATTGCACCTTTCTATAATTTAGCACTTGTTGCAATAGTAATTACCCTTTTCATAAAACTCTTCACATTAAAAAAGAAGAATGCTTTACCCTGGCAAATGATTTTTGTAGCAGTATTAATCTACGTTACTGAACAGGTTCTTACAGTAACAAATAACCTTAACATAACAACAGTTCCAAGAATTACAAACTCATTTTTTGAAATGGCAATAATTACAATTTTTATTTATGTATTATTAATGCAAAAAGAATTTGTTAAAAAATGAACAATAAAGCACTTTCACCGTTAATGGCGACAATAATCCTAGTACTCTTTGCTTTAGTTATAGGTACAATAACCATGAATTTAGGTAAAGATTACGTTGATACAATCGGTGAAGAAGAAACCTCACAAAGTGCTATTGTCATTAACATGCAAGATGTTGATACACCATTAAAACAATTACAAATAAAATACATTACTGATCAAATTTCTAAAGAAGAATATTTAACACAAGAAAAAACTTTAATCTAATTGCTTTCAAGTACACTAACCATATTCCATATTTGTGTTCGTGTATATGGTTGAAGATTAGTATCTTCAGCAATTTCTTCAAGAATATTTAATGATTTATGAACTTTAATAGATTCATCATCAGAACTTTTAATAGAAACAGTAATATCATTTAATTTACTTTTCACATTTCTAGGTATTGAAGAATCTTCATTAAGTTCGTCAATAAACTCAAGAATACTATCAAATTTATTTGTCGTCATCTTTCATACTTTCCATTACTTCTTCTCTAATCTTCTTAGCTTTTTCTTGAATATTACCTTCCTGCTTTTCCATTGTTTTTAACCTAAGTTCAACCCTTTCTTTTTTCTCAGAAAGTTCTTTCTTAAGCTCTTCTTTATCAGCAGAAATCATAAGATTAGCAACTATTTTATAACTATCTTTAGAATTCTCAAGTTGTTTTAATGCACTATCAAGCTCAATAACTTGCATTTGAAATTGTTGTTTTTGTGCAAGAAAATTTTGTAATGACTGTTCATACATCTGAAGTTGTGCAATTTTTTCTTCTGCTTCTTTAGTTACCAATTGACTTCACCTTTTCATAAACTAGCATTAATTTTAACAACGAATTTGTTGTTGCTCTAAAAGCAACTGCATCTTCAGCAATAATATGAAATTCAACCCCAGTTTTATTTTTCTTAAGCTTAACTGAAGATCTTTGCCTTTTCTCAATATCAGGCAAAAAAACATCATAAATTAGTTTATCAGATACATTTAATTTAGCTTCAAATTTCATCTTGCCTGAACTTTTGTAACTACATTTCTTGGCTTAAATAAAATCTTACTACCACAATAAGGGCATCTTACTTTCTTTCTAAGATAATCTGCTGCAACTCTTTTGTTACATTCAAAGCATTTATATTCAACCATTTTTTCCTCATTTAGTTACTGTGTATGCTTTACCAGTAAACTTTTTATCACATTTTCTGCATTGCCAAATTCCTGCAGCTTGTCTTTTAACAGCTACCTTATTACAATACGGACATTTGTGAAGCTTCCGCTGTTGTTCTTCAATTTTTCCAAAAATTTGTTTAAGTTTTCGACCATATCTTGGTCCAAATCTCTTGGTTGTTCCTTGTGATTTTGCCATTCTAAATTTCTCCTAATTACTTTTTAAATAAATGGGGCTACCCAGACTTTCGGTCAAAAAGGTAAACCCTTGTGAATTCGAACTGGGGTCTTGGCGTCCCAAACGCCAAAGGCTAGCCAAGCTACCCCATAGCTTAATGTTATATAGATATTAACCCATATAATCCCATTCTGTAGGGTAACTTTAAAGAAAGAGGGTAACCCGTGCTTTTTAAAGTTATCGGAAAAACTAATTTCCCCTCTAAATCAACCAATCAACACGAAAAATATTTAAATAGGTCAATTAAACATATATATAACTCAATTTGAGGTGTAAAATGAAGAAAATAATAGTAGTTGATGATGAAGCTGATAATAGGGCAACAGTAAAAACTGTTCTTGAGAGAGAAGGTTATGAAGTAGCCACTGCAATTAGTGCAGATGACTGCTTATCTCAAGTGAAAAAGTCAAAAATAAAACCAGATTTAATATTAATGGACATCATGATGCCAGGAACACCAGTTAAAGATATTGTTCCAAAATTAAAAAAAATTAAGATAGCATTCTTAAGTGTTGTAAGAACTTCAGAAGCAGAAAGAGAAGACCTACTTAAAGCAGAAAACATTGTAGATTTTATACAAAAACCATTTGACATCACTGAACTTGTTGAAAAAGTTAAGAAAATTATAGGTTAATATTATGAATCTAACAGATGAATTATCTAAAAATCAAATTACATTATTAGTAATCCCTAGCAATAAATATGGAGACACAGTAATTAATAATGCAAAAGAGCTCTCAAAAAAATCTGTTTGTTATATAACACTTAATAAAACATATATGTCATTAAAAGAAATATTTCAGAAAAATAATGTTAATACTAAAAATCTTTTATTTATAGATGGAATTTGTCAAACAATTAAAAAAGTACCCAACGATATAAATGAATGCTATTTTGTAAGCTCCCCTGCTGCATTAACAGAATTATCATTAGTTATTACAAAATTTTTAAAACACAATTTTGATTACTTAATCTTTGATTCCCTTACAAGTTTAATTGTTTACTCAAAAAAAGGTCCAATCTCTAAATTCCTATCCAGTATTATCAACAAAATTAGAGAAACAAACACAAAAGCAGTATTTTATTCATTAGGCACAAAAGAAGAACCTTTGATAAAAGAATCAAGTATGTTTGTTGATAAAATCTTACAATTAGATTAACATTTCTAAAAAAGAGGTGAAAGAAGTAAATCAATATTTTATAAAACAAAACATTTTAATAGTTAAAAAAAGATAAACTATCTACTATAATGGCACAAACAAAGAAAACAAAAAAAAAGAAACTTTCTCCTAGTAAAAAAAATAATATTATTACTGCTATTAAAGAAAAAATCCAAGAAAGTACAGGGGAAAAACCAATTATTGAACCAAATCCAAAAAAAATAGATCTTTCTGCAATAAGAAAAGAAATTGAAGAAGAAACTAAAGGAAAAAAAGAATCTAAAGAAAAAAAGGAAAAAAAAGATTATATTTTAACTGGTGTACCCGGTTTTGATGATTTGCTCGAAGATGGTATTCCAAAAGGTTCTTCAATTTTAGTTGCCGGTGGCGCAGGCTCAGGCAAGACAATTTTCTGTTTACAAACTCTTATGCACCATGTTATAGAAGGTAAAAAATGTTTTTATATGAGCTTTGAGGAATCAGAAGACAAATTACTAAAACATATGAAAGAATTTGGCTGGGATGCTCAAAAATACATTAAATCAGGTAATTTAGTTATTAACAGATTAAGTCCTTTTGATATAACCAGAAACATTGAAGGCATGCTTGAAAAAGAAAAAGGTGACTTATTAATAGAAATTGAACCAGTTATCTTACCAGATAATTTTGAACCAGATCTAATCGTTCTTGATTCATTAACAGCAGTAGCTTCTGCATTTGTAGGAAAAGAAGACTCTTACAGGATTTATATTGAACAACTATTTAGATTCTTTGAAAAACTTAAATCAACGTCATTCTTAATTACTGAAACTAAACAAATACCAGAAGTTTTCTCAACAACTGGAGTTGAAGAATTCCTAGCAGATGGAGTAATAGTCATATACAATATCAAAAGAGGAGATATTAGAGAAAACGCAATCGAAATTCTTAAGATGCGTGGTGAAAGCCATAAAAAAAGAATTGTTGCTATGCAAGTAACTGACAAAGGCATGAAAGTATATCCACAACAAGAAGTATTTGGTGGACTTGAAACTTCTTAAACGTTCTTCATTTTATTAAGTCTTGAGGTTAACACAGGAATTGTATGTTTTAATTCAGTAATCCTATCTTTATAATTTTTTACACGAATATCATAAGACTGTTTTGTAAGACTCCTATCTCTATAATATTCAACCTGTGCTTTCTTTAGTAAATCTTTTGATACTTTATCTTCAAGCTCTAGTTCTACTATTTTCTTCTCAAGTCTTGCAATCTGAATCTTTTTCCATGAAAAAATTAAAACAATTATTAAAACAATTAATATCACTAGAAGCCATGGCCAATTTTCTTGTACAAACACAATTAATGTTTCTCTACCTATCCTATATGCTGTCCTAATAAAAGTACCTTCAACTCGAATATCATCTAATTTAGAATCAATTTCATTTAAATTATCAACTGAATTTTCATACCTTTCATTATCAAATTCAACTTTTGACCTATCAAGTAAGATAAAAACCGGCGTTAAGTTCAAACCAGTCTTATTAAGCTCAACAAGCATCAACTCAGTTGCCCTAATATTATCTTTTATCTCATACGCCTGTGTCTTTCGTACACTGATTGTATTAGTTCTTAAAACAACTTCTGCATAATCAGCAGTTATTGATTTTTCGCCTAAATCCTTAACCAAAACAGAATCACCACTGATAAAATACCTTCGCGCATCTATCAAAGTATCATTTATTAAATTAATGCCAAAACCTGCAGCCTTCATTTCAGACATATCTTTTTCAGCTTGCACTAACCCTTCTTCAGCCTGTTCTTTTGTAACATCACCAATTACATCTTCTACCTGTCCAAGCACAACTGCCCCAGTAATTGAATGATTATCACTATTACTTAAGATTAAAAAACTAAAAATAGCTAATAAAATTACAAATGATATTGATAATATATTCCTGGCTTTCATTTCACATCAAAGTTTCTATTTATCTCCTTTTTAAACATTTCTTTTAATTAGTCTTAAACTGATCTTTAAGAGATTCTATAATATCATCCTTATTTTTAGATTTAACAATTTCCTTTTCAATTTTAGGCTCTAATAAAGGTTTTTGAACATTATTTCCTTTTTCTAAAACATCACCAAAAGATTGTTTCAACTTTAGTTTTGGTTTAGGTTCAGACTTTATTCTAAAAAAATCCTGATTAAACTTTTCTACAGATGATTCTGATTTTAACCCAAGTTCTGGCCTAGATATATATTGTTCTTTAAGTTGATTTATTATCCTACTTTTATCTTGATTAATTCCAGTATTATTTTTAACAAACCGATCCTTAGTTCGCTGAACTAATTCAGAAACACTTGGCATCTTATTAATAATTTTTTCTTTAGATTTATCTTTTAAATCATTTATTTTTGGTTTAGATCTTTGTCTAATTCCCTTATCTGGTTTATTAAAAACTTTTAGATTTGTGTGTTTATTAAACGAGTCTTCAACTTTTTCTTCTATCATATCAATCTTTTCTTTTGATAATTGATCTTCATCTCTATGATATTCAGTTTTCTTCTCTACTTCCTCAACATTCTTAACTTCTTTCTTCTTTTCAAATTTTTCCTTACGCTTTAATCCTTTTTGTCTTTGCTTTTCTTTTATTAATCCACTAATTCCTTTTATCACAGTTATGACTTTCCCCCCACCTTTTCCCTTTTTATCATCTTTATTCTCTTTTTTAATCTCAGGTTTTTCTATTTTCTTCCTAAGCTCTCTTAATTTCAATTTTATAGATTGAATCTTACTAGTATCCTTTAACAAAACTTTAATATCTCTAACTTCTTTTTCAAAACCATACGTATCTAAATGCTTAAGTTCTGATTCTAAAGACTCTAATATATTTATATCTCTTTCAAACTCTTCAAAGATTCTATTTAGCTCACTTAATCTATTGTTCATATTCTATTCAACTTCTCACACATTTCTGTAATAATACCATAAACAGGTATTTTATCTTCTTCAGATAACAATAGATACTGTTTACGTATGTCCATATATTCATTCTTCAATTTTTTGCGATCCCATACCCTTATATTATCATTCAATTCAAACAACCGTTTTATAAGATGTGCAGCTGCATATTTAGATTCAATTTCTCGTTTCTTAACTTTATGTTTTAAATTAGCAAGTAATACCTCAACTTTAGGAATATTATCAACATTAGACAATTTAGCTTCAATCATTCTAACTTCTCTTAAGGGACCTTTACTACTAAGACTATCTAAAACTCTTCTTAGTTTCTTCAGCTCACTAACCTTAGAGCCAAATAAAGCAAATTCTCTTTCAATCAATCTTATTTCTTTTTGTCCCATCTTAAATAATCATTTAACATATTCTCTAGACTTTCTACATTAAGTCCAAGTTTTTTCCATGACTCTATCTTATACACTAATTTCTTAACAATCAATTCTTCGCCATCTAAGATCTCATCTTTTTTAATGAGCTTTTTCTTCTTCATGAGTTTTTCTAGGCGTTTTGTTTCATAACCCATAGCTTTCCATCGATTAAGTTTATTAACAAGAACCAACCTATGACTTTCCATATCTTTTTCAGAGAAATCTCCTTTTATCTTTTCTTTAGAAGGTAATATTCTCTTAACAGATAACAATAATCTGCTAATTCCTTTATTATAATCTTTTTTAATAACAGGTTTTTTCTCTGTAAGAGTTAATTTCTTATTTGAACCTTTAAGTTTACTAATATCTTGCAGTTTCTTTTTCTTAATAAATTTGGCTTCCAATACTGCAATAGATTTCTCAATCTCGGCCCTTCTTAATTTATAATCACTAGATATCAATTGATAAGTCTTGCTTGTAACACTTTTCTTATTATAATAATTCTGTTGTAATAGTTTAATTTTATCAGATAATTCTTTTTTCTCTTCTTGTAAAACACCAATCTCTTGAGATGTCTTAATTAGTCCTAAACGTTTATTTCTTAACTTTATTCTTGTTAATGTAATCTTACTTCGTCGCTTTTCATAATTCTCTTTCTCTCTATCATATTCAGACATTGAAATTGTCTTTTTCCTAAAAGCATTAACCTGCAATTCTTTTGTAAGATTATTTATTGTTTCACCTTCTTTATCCAGATCAACCATTTTTCGTTTAATAACAGTCAAGATAATTCTCTTTCTTGCTACTAAACTAAACATTGACAACAATATTGCTGAGATTATTACAGCCCACCAATACTTTGTTAAGAACCACAAAAGATTAAACCTACCTTTAGCTAATAATAATTGAGTTAATTGCGCTTCTCTAGCACGTTTTATTGCAGTACTAAAATCTCCTCTTTCAAAGGCGGCAATCGCAAGATTAAGCAAATGCTTAGCTTCTTCCATACTAATTCCCATTTCCTCGCTGTTAGCTATTCTTTGCTTAACTTCATCTATGATTGATTTTGCTGAAAATCCAGCTTCAGCAAGTGATGATATCTGTTCTGCAAGGTCTGTTACATCACCATATCTTTTCTCACTGAATGCTTTTCTTGCTTGTTCAAGCAAAGCTTCCGCTTCAATGGTAGTTATACCTGCTTCTTGCATATCTTTTACAATTTGCTCAATTTCATTAAGATCAATTTCTGCATCACTAAATGCAACTTCATTAATAATAAGATTAATTATTCTTGTTTCAATTAAATCCTTAGATACTTCTGTCTCAATAAACTCACCAGTTGCTAATAACGTCAACTCAGTCCCTATCAAATCTGCATTAATTGTAAACACAAGATCATATTCTCCCCTATCCATGTAAGTTGCTGATGCAATCTTAACAACAAACTCTTTAGTTTCACCAGGCAAGATCTCATCTATTATATTTGGAGATATACTTAGATAATGAGACAAATAACCAGCTACACTAACCTGCACATCATACATAGTGGCACTCTCATAGACATTTGTAATCTTAATAGGGAATGTATCTTTAAGTCCCCTAGTTATTTCAAAGCTTTCTCTTGTCTCAAAGAGTTCTACATCAATAACAGCAGACTTCTTAAATGGAGATATTCCTCCTCCACCTCCCCCGCCGCCAGTAGCAGCTCCACCTGCACCACCAACACTTCCACCTGCATCACCAGGACTTCCACCACCTGTTCCACCAAGATCAACAGTAGGAGAACCAACAGTAACTATAACTGTATCAGCAAAAGTAAGGTTTATTGCATTAAGCAATGTTCCAGTTAAATTATAACCAGTGACATTTCCTAAAACAGTCTTTTCACCAGTTGTATCATTTGCAGGTATAGTAACAAGAATAGATATTTCTTCATTAGCTCCGGCAGCAATTGAACCAAAATTTACACTAGTAGCACCAAAAGTAATAGTCCAATTTTCTGGTATTACTAAGAATAAAGTTACATTTGAAGCAGGATTTACTCCAATATTTGTTACCTTTGCGGTAAACTCTACACCAGTATCACCTTGCGTTACCGAGATTGTATCAGCACTTGGTGTTGTAAATTCAACAGATAATACTGGTTGTCCTTGTGCAACAACTACTTGTCCAGTTGTCAGCCTAGAATCAACATCAGGATTTTGATTTGCAGTAATATTTAGTGTAACTGTTTTCACTCCAATGGTTGTTGCATTTTCACTAACCTGTATAGATTTAACTTCTTTAGCAGCTAAAGTAAAATTTTCTGTCTCATTATAGCTTGTAAGATTTGAATCTGAAACTATTGTAAAATTAAGCCCAAAATCCCCAGTATTATTTATTGTTAAATTACCCATTACAACAATCTGGCTTAGATTAGCATTTACTGCTGAAAATGATGATGGCGTCCTTGCCCATGTTCTATCATATTCAACACTAATATTTATTAAATTACTAAAATCAAGATTTCCTGCACTATCATTAGCATATAATCTAAGGTTATATGTTCCAGCTGTTGTAGCATTAAGATAAGCAAAATACAATCCAGAAGTACTATTATAATTCATTGATATATTTATGTAATTACTAGAACTGCTCAACTTATATTGAAACAATACTACATCCAATATAGTTACATTATCAGTAACATTTGCCAATACAGTAATATTAACATTAGGGTCCAAGTCATCAATTGAACTTGGATTTGTTGTTAAACTTACAAAAGTAGGAACTGAATTATCTGAGAAGAATGTCCTTATTTTACTTACATTTGAGTTATTTCTTGTATCTGAACAATTAACTTGCCATGTATGTATTCCTTCAACTAAACCAGTTGGAGTAAACGTAGTACTTGTTCCATTAACAACTGCTGAATTTGTAAGATTAATCACATTATCTAAGATTAACGAACAATTCAAAGTTGAATAATAATTATCTGTTGCTGTAAAATTAAGAATAGCACTTGTACCTGAAACATTAGTATAATTTGCAGGATTATTTAATACAATTAAAGGAACAGTAATATCTAATATAGTAAAATATGTCTTAATTGTATTATTTACATTATTTAGACTATCATTTGCAATAATTGTTATATTATAACCACCAACAAGATTTGTATTTGTAAAATTATTGAAATATAAGTTTCCATTAGTATGATTAAGATTAACAATAACAGAAGTTCCATTAGGAAGAGTAACATTTGCATTTACAATATCAACAGCCACATCAACAACAGTTGCATTTATTTCAACAATTGCTGCTTGATTATAACTACTTCCAGCAACAGGCCCTAAATTTGTTACATTAGGTGCAGAACTATCAGTAATTACAACTGTATCATTGGTAGTTAATTTTTCTGTACCTAATTTATCACAAGTGATATTATAAGCAAAACTGCCATTCTGTGAGAAAGTTCTATTATACTGATAAAGTTGCCTGCTAGAATTATAAACCATTATACCATTTTTATCTGTAAAGTTAATATTACAATCAGCACCAGTAATTGCATTATCATTTACAACTCTTGTATAATTAGCAAAGATTACAACTTTCTCATTAATATCTCTAATAAATCCAGCATAAGCTTGTCCACTATCTGTTTCATCCCAAATACCTAACTGAGAATTACCTATTGTAGTATAAGAACTAAAAGAATCCACGTAAAATTCTACAAGACTTCCATTATAAGAAATATCATAACAACTTGTACAATTGACACCATTCCTATAAATCTCTGGTGTATCTTCCCATGACAAATTCCTAATCTTAATTTTAGCAGTTGCATTAAAACTTGGATTTAATCCAAAATTAACTGTAACATTATTTTGGGTTATTATTACATTAGGATTAAAACTTTGATTAGTAACATTAACACAATCAATCCATTGTATTAATCCAATACCTACCCTATCCAATACTGCATTACCATTACAAACATTTGTAAGGTCTGCTTGAGTACTCCAATCGGTAGTATTACCATCAAAATAACTAGTATTGATTGTTGGCAACAAAGTTGAATTTACAATCAATGTCCTATTATCTGATTTTGATAATGTTCCAGCACTATTATACGCACTACAACTCCAAATATATTTGGCATTTGAAAGATTTTCAATTGAAAAGTTTGCTGTATGACTCGTGGTATTTGCATTTAATGTTTGATTAATTATTCCTTCAAACCAAAGACTAATATTACTTAAACCAGCACTAGCAATACCAGTACATGAGAAATTTACATTACCATTACCATCTATAGATAAATTATCTGGTGAGATCAAAGTTACTGTTGTACCAGCACCACCAACAGTAACTGTCCTAGTTAAAGAATTATTCTTATTGCCAGCAAGATCATAAGCTGTATAATTAAAATAATGAAGACCATCAGTTAAATTAGTAAAGTTAAGGAATATTGGTGAACTAGTAAAGATTGTTGTATTTAACAATGATGTTGCATTATAAAAATAAATAGTAATATTAGCTAAGTTAGGTTCTGTTACTGAAGCATTAACTTGGATATAACTTCTTGCAATAGCAGCACCATCACTTTCTGTCTTAGTACCAAAACCAGCAAGAGGTAATGTAATATCAACTATTAACTTTCTTGTTTCAGTTGCAGCAATATTATTAGATGTATCATTACAATAACCAGTATAATTATAATTCCCATTAAGATTACCAAATGTAAAACTGTAATAAACTCCAGTACTAGAATCAGCTGAAGTATCAATTGTTCCATTACTTAAATTAATCCATACTGTATCAACAAATGTCTCACTACAAGTAAAGTTAAATGTATGCGTCTGTGTAGTAGTATAAGTATTATTTGCAGGTGTAGGATCTACCCAACCACCAGCAACAACAGTTGCATTTGGAACTGTCTGATCAACATAAAACCAACTAGATTTATTATTATAATTCTGAGGACTACTACTATCATTAACATACATTGTGATTGTATAATTACCATCAGCCAAAGCATCAACATTAATCAAATCTGTCCATGTATAAGTTGCAGTACTATGATTAGATTGATTAAACAACACTTGACCACTACTGTTAGTAATATTATACCAACTATAATTCAGTTTATGATTAGCCAAGAAAATATTCAAACTAAAATTACTATTGATAAACATACCATTTTGAGGTGGATTAATATATTGTATGCTTGGCTTAGTATTATCTAAGACCCAAGTAGTAGAAGCATTAACTAGATTACCTATACTATCATTTGCAAAAATAACCAAAGTAATATTAGTTGAATTTAAGTTAGCTACAACATAAGGCCAGGTATCATTACTATACAATGTAGCATTATATACATCAGTACTGATTAAATTCATAGTACCATTATTAATAACATCCCCAGAAATGCTTCCATTTCTGATTTCATAACGTACAACATCAGTAGTGCTATCAGATACATTTACTCTTAACAATACGGTAAATCCAACAATATCAGCTTCTAATGGTGTTATGATAGAAACAACAGGAACATTTGAATCAACAACCATAGTTCCTAAACTAGTGGTATTAACATTTCCAGCTCTATCAACTACACTCATGTTCAAGCTATAATTATCATCACCTAAATCATTAGGGATTGTATAACTTAATGGCAATTCACTACTATCATTCAACTGGATTGGACCTAATGTATTTTCTAATTGGCCACTAGTATTATACAAATTAAATGTAACATTAACCAGATATTCACTGCTAGTAAAGTTTGCAGTGATGACTTGAGTTGAACCATTGTTATAGATAGGTGCACTTGGTGTGGTAACAGGATTGTCAATTTGTGGGAAGGTTGCATCAACAACTGTAGTTCCAAGATTAGTTTCATTAACATTTCCAGCTCTATCAACTACACTCATATTCAAGCTATAATTACCATCACCAAGATCATTAGGAATTGTATAACTTAATGGCAATTCACTACTATCATTCAACTGGATTGGACCTAAACTATTTTCTAATTGACCACTAGTATTATACAAGTTGAATGTAACGTTAACCGGATATTCACTGCTAGTAAAGTTTGCAGTGATAACCTGAGTTGAACCATTGTTATAGATAGGTGCACTTGGTGTAGTAATAGGATTATCAATTTGTGGGAATGTTGCATCAACAATTATAGTTCCAAGATTAGTCTCATTAACATTTCCTGACCTATCTACAACACTCATGTTCAAGCTAAAGTTACCATCACCTAAATCATTAGGAATTGTATAACTTAATGGCAATTCACTACTATCATTTAATTGGATTGGACCTAAACTATTTTCTAGATCACCAGTAGCATTATACAAGTTGAATGTAACATTAACAGGATATTCACTGCTAGTAAAGTTTGCAGTAATAACCTGAGTTGAACCATTATTATAAAGAGGCAAAGTTGGATTAGTAACTGAAGAAGTTACATTTGTAGTTGTTTTATCAACATAAAACCAACTAGTTTTATTATTATAATTTTGAGGACTACTAGTATCATTAACATACATAGTGATTGTATAATTGCCTTCAACTAAATTATCAACATTGATTAGATCTGTCCATGTATAAGTTGCAGTACTATGATTAGATTGATTAAACAATACTTGAACACCATCAAGAGTTATATTATACCAGCTATAATTCAATTTATGATTTGCCAAGAAAATATTTAAACTAAAATTACTATTAACAAACAAACCATTTTGAGGTGGATTAATATATTGTATGCTTGGCTTTGTATTATCTAAGACCCAGGTAGTTGAAGTGTTTACAATGTTTCCACTTGTATCATTAGCAAACACAACCAAAGTTAAATTAGTTGAATTAAAATTAGCAATATTATAAGGCCAGGTATTATTTGAATACAAAGTTCCATTATAAATATCAGTACTGATTAAATTCATAGTACCATTGTTAATTACGTCTCCTAAGATACTACCATTCCTAATTTCATATCTAACAGTATCAAGATTTTTATCAGTAGCATTAGCTCTAAGCAAGACAGTAAATCCTAAAATATCGGATTCTATTGGAGTAGTTATACTAACTGTAGGTGCAGTTGTATCTGAAACATTCAAAAGATGTTGTTCTTGAACACTTGTATAATTCTCATTACCAGTATAAACAATTGTAAAGTTATAAGTCCTAGGCAAAGTATAATTAGTATAATTGCTTAGATAAACACTTCCGTTTTGAATAGCTGTTCCATTTTTGTAAAGTATAATTGTTCCACTAGATGGATTATTCAAATAACCAGTAACATTAACAAAGTTTCCAGCTTCAGAATAAATACTAGTATCATTATCATTTAATGTTAGATTTACAATAGAGATATTCTTATTCAAAATAAAAGTGCTTGAATTTGAACCAGCTGTATAAGTAGCACTTGCACTAACATTACATACATAACCATAATTACCAGCTGCAAGATAATTAATGATTGTATTATTTTCACTATCAACATTTGTTCCATTCCTAAACAATGTTGCAGTAGCTTCAGGATTTGTACAACCACAACTTACATTCAAACCAACAGGGTACGTTTGAGGACTAACAGGAGAAATACTTAAAGAACAATTTGACAAACCAAGCGTAGTCATTTCTAAAATATTTGTTTGAGAAGAATTTGTATAATTATGACTACCAGTTGTATTACAAACATAACCATAATTTCCGCCAGCAAACGATTGAACATCAGAAACAATACTTCCTTTTGAACTATTCAAATAACTATTATTTCTATACAAACTAACATTTACTTCAGAATTATCAGCAAAACAGGTTACATTTGTCTGTGTACCAACATTTGCAGTAAACCCAGGACTAGCAACTAAAGTTAAAATAGTGTCTGCTTTATTAACAATATAAGGCCATTGATATGTTTGATTTTGATTTCCTAAAGTATCATTTGCATAACTTCTCCACACATAATAACCAGCAGATAAGGCAGTATAATTATAATTATATTCACCACTATAATTATCTGGTGTGTAATTAATTAATGTTCCAGTAAAATTATGTTCAACATAAACGTTATCTAGGAAATAATTATCATTCCAAGTTACATTAAATTGATAATTCCTACTAGAACTATAAGAACTACCTGAAGTTACATTTGTCTCGTTATTGCTCCAAGTTGGTGCTACAATATCAACATTAATAGTTCTAGTAGTTGTTTGAGCTTGATTAGCAGAAGTATCATTACAATAACCAGTATAAGTATAAGTTCCTGCTAAATTTCCAAAATCAAAACTATAATAAATTCCAGCAGTTGAATCTGCTGAAGTATCAGTTGTGCCATTACTTAAAACAACCCAAACAGTATCAACAAATGTTTCATTACAACTAAAGTTCAATGTTTGAGTTTGTGTTGATGTATAACTATTATTTGCAGGTGTTGGATCAAACCAACCACCAACACTAGTAGCAGTAGTTGCATTTGGAACTGTCTGATCAACATAAAACCAACTAGATTTATTATTATAATTCTGTGGAGTACTAGTATCATTAACATACATAGTAATAGTATAATTACCATCAGCTAAATTATCAACATTAATCAAATCTGTCCATGTATAAGTTGCAGTACTATGATTAGATTGATTAAACAATACTTGACCACTACTGTTAGTAATATTATACCAACTATAATTCAGTTTATGATTTGCCAAGAAAATATTCAAACTAAAATTACTATTAACAAACATTCCATTCTGTGGTGGATTAACATATTGGATGCTTGGCTTAGTATTATCTAAGATCCAAGTAGTAGAAGTATTTACAATGTTTCCACTTGTATCATTAACAAACACAACCAAAGTTAAATTAGTTGAATTTAAATTAGCAATATTATAAGGCCATGTATTATTAGTATACAATGTTCCATTATAAATATCAGTACTGATTAAATTCATAGTACCATTATTAATTACCTTTCCTGATATAGTACCATTCCTAATTTCATATCTAACAGTATCAAGATTTTTGTCAGTAGCATTAGCTCTAAGCAACACAGTAAATCCTAAAATATCAGCTTCTACTGGTGTAGTAATAGTAACTGTAGGTGATGTTGTATCATTAATAATTAGGACATGTTGTTCTTGAACACTTGTATAATTTTCATTACCAGTATAAACAATTGTAAAGTTATAATTTCTTGGTAAAGTATAATTAGTGTAATTGCTTAGATAAACACTTCCGTTTTGAATAGCTGTTCCGTTTTTGTAAAGTATAATGGTTCCAATAGAAGGATTATTCAAATAACCACTAATATTAACAAAGCTTCCAGCTTCAACTACAAGGTTACTATCACTACCATTTATTGTTAAATTAACAATAGAAATGGCTTTAGTAACAATATATGGCCATTGATCTGTTTGATTTTGATTGCCAGCAGTATCATTTGCATAACTTCTCCACACATAATAACCAGCAGATAATGCAGTATAATTATAATTATATTCACCACTATAATTATTTGGTGTGTAATTAGTTAATGTTCCAGTAAAGTTATGTTCAACATAAACATTATCTAGGAAATAATTATCATTCCAAGTTACATTAAATTGATAATTCCTACTAGAACTATAAGAACTGCCTGAAGTTACATTTGTCTCGTTATTGCTCCAAGTTGGTGCTACAATGTCAACATTAATTGTTCTAGTAGTTGTTTGTGCTTGATTAGCAGAAGTATCATTACAATAACCTGTATATGTATAAGTTCCTGCTAAATTTCCAAAATTAAAACTATAATAAATTCCAGCAGTTGAATCTGCTGAAGTATCAGTTGTGCCATTACTTAAAACAACCCAAACAGTATCAACAAATGTTTCATTACAACTAAAGTTAAATGTTTGAGTTTGTGTTGATGTATAACTATTATTTGCAGGTGTAGGATCAAACCAACCACCAACACTAGTAGCAGTAGTTGCATTTGGAACTGTCTGATCAACATAAAACCAACTAGATTTATTATTATAATTTTGTGGGGTACTAGTATCATTAACATACATAGTGATAGTATAATTACCATCAGCCAAATTATCAACATTAATCAAATCGGTCCATGTATAAGTTGCAGTGCTATGATTAGATTGGTTAAATAACACTTGACCACTACTATTAGTAATATTATACCAACTATAATTCAGTTTATGGTTTGCTAAGAAAATATTCAAACTAAAATTACTATTAACAAACATTCCATTCTGTGGTGGATTAACATATTGGATGCTTGGCTTAGTATTATCTAAAATCCAAGTAGTAGAAGTATTTACAATGTTTCCACTTGTATCATTAACAAACACAACAAGTGTTAAATTTGTAGTGTTAAAATTAGCAATATTATAAGGCCATGTATTATTTGTATAAAGTGTTCCATTATAAATATCAGTACTGACTAAATTCATAGTACCATTATTAATTACATCTCCTAAGATACTACCATTCCTAATTTCATATCTAACAGTATCAAGATTATAATCAGTAGCATTTGCTCTAAGCAACACAGTAAATCCTAAAATATCAGCTTCTATTGGTGTAGTAATAGTAACTGTTGGTGCAATGGTATCTGAAACATTCAAAAGATGTTGTTCTTGAACACTTGTATAATTTTCATTACCAGTATAAACAATTGTAAAGTTATAAGTCCTAGGCAAAGTATAATTTGTATAATTACTTAGATAAACACTTCCATTTTGAATAGCTGTTCCGTTTTTAAAAAGTATAATTGTTCCACTAGATGGATTATTCAAATAACCAGTTACATTAACAAAGTTTCCAGCTTCAGAATAAATACTACCATCATTACCATTTAATGTTAAATTTACAATAGAAGTATTCTTATTCAAAATAAATGTACTAGAATTTGAGGCTGTTGTATAATTCTGTGTTTGGCTTACATTACATACATAACTATAACTACCAGCTGCTAAATAATTGATTATTGTATAATTCTCACTATTAACATTAGTACCATTTCTGTATAAATTTGCTGAAACTTCTGGATTATCACAACTACAACTAGCATTTAAATCTGTAGGATATGTTTGTGGACTATCAGGAGTTATATTCAATGAACAACTTGAAGTCAACCTATCTGTAATTATCAACGTGTTACTTGTTGTTAAACTAGAATAATTCTGACTGCCAGTTGTATTACATATATAATTATAATGCCCAGTAGTTAATGTATTTAAATCTGCAACAATACTTCCTTTTGAACTATTCAAATAACTATCATTTCTATAAAGAGTAACATTAACTTCTAAATTAGTTGAATAACAAGTTACATTAATTTGTGTTTCTGTTGTAGCTGTCCAACTACTTGGATCAGCTAATAAGGTTAAATTAGTAGTAGCTTTAGCAATTGAAAAATTCCATGTAGTTGTTACATTAAACTGATCTATTGTATCATTTGCGTAAGATTTCCAATAATAACTTCCGGCAGCAAACACAGCTGAATAATTATAAACATTTCCAATAATATTGTTCATACTATAATTTGTTACAGCCCCACTATAATTAGATTCAAACCATACAAGATCAACCCCTAAATCATCTTGCCAAGTTATATTAAAGTAACTTCTATTGCCTGCCTGATAACTAGCTACAATACTTGTTTGATTATTTGACCAATAAGGTATGGAATCACTAATTGTTGAATTAGATTTGATTGTTCTATTGATTCCCCAATCAAAGTTCCCCATTACATCATAAGCTAAACAATTCCAAGTATAGTTTCCTTTGTTTAATTTTAATGTCCAATTTGTTGAATTTGAAGTTCCATTAACATTAATTGTTTGATTTCTAACAAAACTTGAATTTAAACTATTAGTAAGATACAATGATAAATTCTTAAGCATATAATTATCAGTTACTGAACAATTAAAATCAACAGAAATTATTAATGCAGTATCATTATAATAATTTACAGATGGACTGTTCAAAGTTACTACAGGAGAAACTTGATCAACGACTGTAAAATTAGTCTTAATTGTATTATTTAGATTATTACTAGTATCATTAGCAATAAAAGTAATATTATACACACCCAACAATCCAGGAATTGTAAATGAGGTATTATATTTATTGCCTGCAACATTAGTTAAAGCAAATAATTGATAACTACCATTTGCATAAGTTAAATTAGCTAAAACAGTATCAACAGCAGCAATATCTGTAACATTCGCAGCAATCTCAATAACTGTTGAAACATTGAATACAGACCTATTAATTGGCCTTACATCAAACACTAAAGGATTATTATTATCAGTTATTGTAATATTAACAGATTCTGAATCATTAATATTCAAATGATTGCTTGTATCATTTGCAATAATCAAGATATTATAAACTCCTCCCAAATTTGTAACATTAAAAGTACCATTATATTCATTATCTGAATTAGTATCAAACAAAGTAACCTGAAGTATTGTACCATTAGGAAGCGTCACATTCGCAATTACATCGTCCACACTAAAGTCATCAGTTACATTAACTCTTATAGTTACATTATCTGAAACAATATATATGGTTCCATTAGCAGGTGATATATCTGTTACATTCGGTTTAGCATCAAACCTTTCCCAATCAAACATAACAGCTTCTTGAGCCCCATCACCAACTTCAGTACTTGTTTCTATTGGAGAATTTTCAATAGTTGAGAAAATTGATCCTGTCCATCTAATCATAGATATATCTTCTGAAGTATCCATAGCAGTAACCATTGTTTCATTTGTTCTTGGATGCTGCCTAAATCTTAAACTTCTAATTCCAGCTGTTGCAAAACTAGCAGAACTATCTGTAGTTGTTAATGCACTTGTACTCCACGAATTACCAGCTATTGTAAAATTAAAGTAATCTATAGTTGTTGCTCCAGAATCTACAAATCCAAACAATGCAACTCCTCCTTTATTCTTCCAAACACAATCAAGATTAACATTATCAACACCAGCAGTCTCAGTTGTTGCATCTTCTGTTGGATTATCAAACAAATTGTTTATAATACCTGACCCAGTCCACATCAAAACATTAACATCATCTCCTGCATCTTGCATGATTATACCTATATAATCAGAATTTGGATCAGAACACATCCTAACAGCGTCCAATCCATCCCCTATACCAATAGTCTGCTCAACTGTCCAACCTGACCCAGTATAACCACGATAAACAAGGTTTGTTCCTTCACCATAGGTTACAATTCCCTGACCAGAACCTTCTTCCCAAGCATATGCAAAATGTTGTTCAGTTGAAGATGTAGTTGCAGTAGATAATAACTGTTCTTTAGTTGTATCAAATCCAGTTCCGTTCCATGGAACTGCATAAACATCACCAGAACCATCAGCCTCGCTGTTATGAACTAATAACATAATTTCATCTGAATCAAACCTTGAAACTAGTTCAACCCAATTTATAGCACTTGCAGTAACTCCTGTTGTTAAAGTTTGCTCAGCTGAATAACTAGACCCATTCCATATTCTATAAGCAACTGTTTGATCAGCAGCAGTAGAAGTTTCATAAACAATCAATGCATCTCCTGATGCCTGTTCATAAGCAATATCAAAAGCTCTATAACCTGCATTTGGAATATATGTACTTACTTCAAGCAAATTACCCCATGTTCCTGTATTAAAATTATACACTTGAATATTAAAATCATTGGTAATATCTTCAGTTCCAACAATAAACTCTTTTCTTTCATGACTACCTTCAGTTATAACCCAAGTTATGTCTGCACCAACAGAACTTGCATCTGTTTTTTCATTACCTATATAATTAAATTCATTCCATATCCTATTTATAGGTGTTTGAATATTTAATTAACTATAAGCAACAAGTCCTTTTGTTTGGGTTCTAACAATAACAGTATAATTTTGCACATACCAACCAGACAATGAAGCACCATCTGTGCACAAAACATTCCAAAGATGATTTCCATCAGGCACATTCAAACTAATATTTGTTTCTGTATCATTAGCTACATTAATTATAGTCTTTTGTAAAGCCCAGCTACCAGTAAGATTAGAATATAATGAACAACTAGCAACATTTGTGTAATTGTCTTCAACTACAGTAAAATTAAAATCAAAGAATGTCTTATTTATTTGCGCATTATCTCCAGGATAATTCAAAGCAGTTACATTTGGATAACTATTTATAACTCTAAAACTAGTTTTTTCAGTATCATTAACATTATTTAAACTATCATTAGCAAGAATTGTGATATTGTATGTTCCTTTTGCATCTGGAATAACAAGATTTGTATTATACTGACTACCTCCAGCTAATGTAAGTGTTAATATATGAGCACTACCATTTGGATAAGTCAAATTAGCTCTTACAGTATCTACACCAATTAATAAATCAGTAACATTTGCTGCAATCAAAACAGTATCAGTTATATTATAAGTTGAAGTTGATAATGGTCTTAACTGAGTAACATTTGGAGGAGTTGCATCTACTGTTAATGAGAAGTTTTCATCTCCCCAATCAAATTGTGCACTACTATCATATGACAGACAATTCCAGATATATCTTCCATCTGGAATGTTTGAATTTGTAAATGTAGTTGAATTAGATGTTCCATTAGTATTATTTGTACCATTAGCTGCCCAAGTTCCTGTAATATTATGATACAATGTAATATTTTTCAGTGCCAGATCATCTGTGGCGTTACAACTAAATGTGATTGTTGTATTAGTTGTATTTCTTCCGTTTGATGGAGCATTAAGAGTAACACTTGGTGGAGCATCAACAAATTCTGCAGTAGCCCATACTTCAAAAATACTAAGTGTTGCACCATCTGGACCTGATTGTTTATCTGAATGGAGATTCATTCTTAGATTATTTTGTATTTCTGCAAAAGTCCACGTGCCATCTGTTCCAGCAGATTGTTCAGTTACAACATAACTCAAATTTGTTCTTGCTAAATCACCTGAAGCTGAGGCTCTTAAAACATAAACAGTAACTCCACCATCATCAGAATACTCTAAAGACCATTGATCATTTGAAGTACCAGCAACAGACATATCAAATGTTACATTCAAACTATTAACTACATCTGTTCCAGTATTTGTAAAAGTATAATATTCAATCATTTGCCCATTTGAATTTAAGCTAAATGTTGCTGCAGTTGCATGATCACTATCATAAGCAAAAGTTGGATTTACTGTCCCCAGCCCAGAATCAGTAAACGCTGTTGGCCTAATAATAACAGTAGGATCAATAATATGATCAAATTCAACCTCACCACCAATTACTTTCAAATCAAAAATATCCTGACTTTCAATTAAACCATCCAAATAAACTTTATTATATCCATTATCTGTTAAACTAACAAATTCAGCTATAACTTCACTACTATCTTTTTCATAAATTTCAATTCGAGGATTTCCACTAACTGTTCTTGGATATACAGTAATATCATTTATAGATGTTAAATTTAGTTCAAATGATACTCTTACAAATTCACCAGAATTAATTGTTTTTGACCAATTCCCATCAAGCTCTTTAACTTCATTATAAATATCATTAATCAAAGTTTTATTTTCATCCAAGTGCATAGCTTTAGTTATCAATATTTCACCAAATCCAGGATCATCAGGTGTTAAAGTAAATGTATACTCTTCTCCTGGAACTAAATCTGTCTTGAATAATACCCATTCCCCATAACAACTCTGTTCATCAAAGTCCCAATCTTTACATTTATAAAGTTCAGTACCTGTTGCAATAACTGTAACAGTTGCTTCTGTAAAATTAGCTTTAGTTGGATCAATTGCATAAACTTCAACAAACTCTGAATCATTTTCAGGTATATCATCAATTCCTATAAAGTCAGTAACATTTTCAGATAAATATAGATCATTAAACTCTATACTTTTAACAGTATGATTATTAACTGTTAAATTAACTTTATATTCGCCTTGAGGTAATATAATCTCAGAATCTTCTGTTAAGATACCTTTACCTTCCTTCTTATTTTTATTCTTCTTACTTTTATTTATCTTACCCTTAACTTCATCTAATTTATCCTTTACTTCAATATCAATATCAAGTTCATTTCCATTTGCGTCTTTTACAACAGGATCAAATGTAATATTTGCTGCTGGAACAATAGAAACTTCAACACTATTATCGCTAGCAACATAATTTACAATTTCATCATCAGACAAAGTTCTTTGACCAGGATATATCAAATGAATAAGATAATTATCAGGGATATAAGGGCTAGTATTCCAATCAAATTCTACACTACCAAACTCATCAGTTTCTTGAATATCTAACAATGTATCATTGATATAAAGGCTTATTTGCTCACCCTTCAAAGGACTATCATTCAACATTTCAAGTGTTGCACTAGTCTTAACAATTGAACCAGCAATAACTTTTATCTGGCTAACAACCATATCAACTATTCTTGTTAATACATCTGTTGATAGAGGCTCTGTAAATTTAACTGGCAAGCTAACTTTCTCACTATAATAAATATCAGCAAAAGGATCATCAGGTGATAAATTATAATCTACATAAATTACTCTAGCATAAACATCGTTATCATATCCAGCACTATATCTTCCATAATTAACAAAGAACAATTCATCCCACGAATCATCCTCTGAATCAAGATCAATAAATCCACAACATTTATCAGTTCCATGACAGATTCTTACATTATCTTGTTTGGAATCAACTTCCCATTCAGTACAAAGTTTACTTTCATCAACTTCCCAACCAAATTCTGTATCTAACACATTTAAATCAACAATTCCAGTTAAAGATTCTTCAATACCATCATCCTCTGGGTCCCATTGCGTTCCAGGATTATACTCTAAATCAATCTTTATTTCATTCTCGCCAATAGGATCAATAATTGAAGTATTATCTGGTAATGTAAGATTAGGCATACTTGTATTATTAGTATTATTTACAGCAGAAACTATTGTAAATTGTACAGCTAATACAAACAAGATTAACAGTGGAACTACCATAATCAATGCCTTTCCGCTATAATCTTTGAATAATCTCATACGTTTGTTACCCACCATATTAATAATACATTAATTGCAGCCAAACTGATCAATATAATAACAGCAATTGTAAACTGAGAATTATCTTCTTTCTTAGGAGATTTTAATTCTTCAATACCTACTATTTCATTTACAGCAAAATCAACTTGACCTACTGCTTCTTTTATTTCATTAATATCAAACTCTTGTTCAAGCTCTCCAGTCTTAATAAGCTCATTAACTACTGATTTCTTATCTACAAGTTCACTAATAGTTTTACTTCGCATAGTTCTACCATTCAATTTATCATTCCAATCATGTACTACAACAATTTCTCTTTTTCCATTTCTAAATCCATGATAATCAAACTTCCAATTCAAGATGTAAATACCTTTATTCATCTCTAATACAGTAGTTGCTTCATTCCCTTCGATATCAACCATAACTTCATTTCCTTCAACAGTCAAACTAGCTTCACTTGGAACCAAACTTTCAAAATACTGATACAATCCAGCTTTAAGTTCAACTTCACCAACATCAACCGTTGATTTTGTCAAACCTTGAACTTCAACACCTTGGTCAGAGCTTACAAGATTAAATACTGCATCAGCAGTTATAGTTGGATCTAGTACCGCTCCTATTCCAAACAAGATTAGAACATTAACTAACAAAACCATTGTTAATCTTCTATTCTGTTTATGAAATTCTTCAGCCTTTTTCCTCATTTGAAGCCACCTGTCTTCCACCATATCCAACAACCCTTACCTGAACCTACTGGTTTACCTTTGATTAGACCGTCCCCTCTAAGATTATTCAATCTATACAACGTTTTTACCCTTGTAACGTTCTTTAGAATCAGTTCAATCTCTTTTGTTTCGAGAGGTTCATCTGCATTTCTAAGTATATCTAGTATTCTCTTACTAATTACATCACTACTTGTATGCATTAGTATAGCTTTTCGTAGAACCCATATTTAAAGTTATCGATAAATTCACTAGTAAATACACCAATAAGTTTACCAATACATTTATCGATAAATAATAATTATTTCTTTAACTTTAGTTTCTTAATCTTTGAATAAGATTTCTGAAGAGCTTTATGCATAGATTTCTGTTCATGTTCAGAGATTCCCTTCTTCAAAAGATTCTTATAATTAGTTTTCATTTTCTTGTACACCGTTAAAGCATGCTTATTTTCACCAGCTTCCATTGACATATTAAAAGCCTGGTTCAACTTACCAAAAGGATTAACATTATTTGCTACCCATGGTAATTTGCTAAACAATTGAAGCTCAATCTGAGTATTAATCTCAAAACCTAACATTTTCTTTGTTACATAAGCAGCACCAAGCAAACCAATTATTGATAATGATAATGTAACCATAATGTTCTTTACAACCACAATCTCAACTTTTGGAGCCAATAACTCTTTTTTGTCCTCTACTATCTTAACAGGTTTAACCGGTTCTGGCATTGGTTTAAGTTCTGGTTTAATAGCTGGCTTTGGCTCAGGTAATGGCCGAGGCATTTCTGGTTCTGGAACTACAATAGGCTGAACTACTTTTTCAGGTGCAGATCCACCTCCGCCACCGCCACCGCCACCGCCTCCGCCACCAACTACTACAGCACTAATAGTAATTGTAATATTATTACTTGTCACATTATACTGACTATCGTTTGCTGTGAATGAGACAGGATATGTCCCTATCAAACTTGAGCCGATTGTAGCAATACCTGAAGAGATAGTTATTGCAATATTACCCTCACTTGTACTATTAAATGTCATATTATCTCTATCTGCATCTGTAAAATAACTAGTTAAATTTATTGTACCTGTGCTACCAACAGTAATTGTTAAGTTTGGAATAGTTGAAACTGTTGGAGGTGCATTCAATATAGTAAGAGTATTATTTCTTGATCCTAATTCATAACTATGCCGATCATATCCTTTAACTAAACAAGTCCAATTATCCCCTTTTGTTGTATACGCAGAACTTAATGTTGCAACTAAAGCAATAGTACCTTGACTAAACCCAGAGCTTAACCCACCTAATATAGCTAATGAGTTATTATACCATGTATAGTTACCATAAACTGTATCAGAATTAATGTCTGTTATATTAGCATAACATCTTAAAGCAGTATTAGTATAATTAGCACTTGTTGTATTAACCATAACAAAAGTTGTATTTGAAAGATAATTATATGTTATATTAACAAATAATACTGTACTATTAATATTATTACTTGTATCATTAACACTAACATTAACATAATAATTACCAAGACTAAACCAAGTATTATTCCTTAAAACCCCATCTTGAGTAATATTAAATCTGGTTGTATCATTAACATAATAATAATCTAGAGCAAGATTATCACTAACATTGAAATCAACTTCAACAGATTGATTAACAAACAAAGTTACATTATTTGGTATTTCATCCCAAGTTGGAGCATAACTATCAGTAACATTAATCTCAATTACAGTACTGTTAACATTATTGCTAGTATCATTAACACTAACATTAACATAATATATTCCAATACTAAGTAAAGTATTATTCTTTAGCACACCACCCTGAGTAATGTTAAACCGAGTTGTATCATTAACAAAATAAGAATCTAAATAAGTATCACTAGCATTAAAGTTAACAGACAAACTATCAATACTATATTCTAAACTAACATTATTTGGGGTTTCATTCCAAGTTGGAGCAAAGCTATCCGTAATATTAATATTAACAATCAAGCTAGCAGTATTATTACTACTATCATTAACTAAAACTTTTACATAATATTGACCAATACCTAATAAACTACTATTCTTTAAAACACCACTTTGAGTAATGTTAAATCTAGTTGTGTCATTAACAAAATAATAATCAACAGCAATATTATCACTAGCATTAAGATCAATAGATAAGCTGTCAATACCATATTCTAAGCTAACATTATTAGGAGTTTCATCAAAAGTTGGAACACCACTATCAGTAACATTAACTTCAATTACACTACTATTAACATTATTGCTAGTATCATTAATTGAAACATTGATGTGATACCTACCAATTGTAAGCAAAGTATTATTCTTCAAAATTCCTGACTGAGTAATATTAAACCGAGTTGTGTCATTAACAAAATAATAATCTAAATTACCATCAGTTGCATTATAATCAACAACTAAACCTTCAGTTGCATAATCCAAGCTAACATTATTAGGAATCTCGTTCCAACGAGGAGCAATTGTATCTGTAACATTAACCTCAATAACTGTACTATTAACATTACCAGCAGGATCAGTGATACTAACATTTACATGATAAGTGCTAACATTAAGTAAAGTATTATTCTTCAATATTCCACTTTGGGTAATGTTAAACCTGATACTATCATTAACAGCATAACTAGAAATGGCATCATTATCACTAGCATTATAATCAACAGATAAAACATCAACAGCATATTCTAAACTAACATTTTTAGGTATCTCATCAAAAGTAGGGGACAATGAATCAGTAACATTAACATTGATTACAGTACTATTAACATTATTGCTGGTATCATTAACACTAACATTAACATAATATATTCCAGCACTCAATAGGGTTTTATTTTTCAACACACCATCTTGAGTAATATTAAATCGACTACTATCATTAACAAAATAATAATCCAAGTAAGTATCTGTTGCATTGTAATCAACATACAAACTATCAACAGCATAATTCAAGCTAGTATTATTAGGAATTTCATCAAAAGATGGAGCAAAACTATCAGTGATATTAACATTAACAACCAAACTAGCAGTATTATTACTACTATCATTAACTAAAACTTTTACATAATATTGACCAACACCTAACAAAGTATTATTCTTCAAGATACCATTTTGAGTAATGTTAAATCGGGTTGTGTCATTAACATAATAATAATCAACAACTACATTATCACTAGCGTTAAGATCAATAGATAAACTGTCAATACCATATTCTAAGCTAAGATTATTTGGAGTTTCATCAAAAGTTGGAGCTGTTATATCACTAACATTGACATATATATAAATTGAATTCTTATTTCCTAAAGTATCATTAACTGAAATATTCAAGAAATACAATCCGATACTTAAGATAGTTTTATTCTTTAAACTACCTGAACAAGTTATATTAAAGTTAGTTGTATCATTTACACTAAAGCAATCAATTCCAGATATATCAGTTGCATTTATATCATATAATAAAGTAGACCCATATGTTAATGTTTGATTTAAAGTAGAATTAAATGTTGGCGCAGTCTGTGTAATAGTAAATATAACACTAGTTGAATTAATATTATTGGCACTATCGTTTGCCCAAACAGTAACATTATGTTGCGATTCTGACCAAGAAACAGTTGTTATATTAGTGCAACTTGCAAGAGTAGTATTAATGCTCATTGTATCATTGCTATACCAACAAGAATCTAAATTAGCATCTGATACAGTATAATTCACATCTAAAATATAATCAGTTGTATTTGTATTATTACTTGGAATAATTATGGTTATTACAGGTTTAACATTATCTAAAGTAATATTTCTTGTTTCAGTTGAATTCTTATTATTAAGTTGATCAACAAAAGTAACATTATAATAATAAAGTCCATCTGAAAGTGATGTGAAATTAATACTTCTTATACCAGATGATTTAGCAGAAGTGTTAACAATTGCTTGATTTGAATCATATAAATTAAAAGTTATATTAGCTCCGTTTGCATCAGAAGCTGTGACATTCACATAAATCCAATTTCTAACTTTGTAAACACCACTATTTTCAGTACCACCAGCATAAATTATTAAAGGCACTGTAGAATCAATTGCATGTAACCTTGTAGCAGTTTTATTACTATTTCCAGCAGTATCATTTACAGTCGCATTGAAATAATAAGTATCATCAGCAAGTCCAGTGAAGTTATAAAAGAAAGGTGTTGATGAACCGATTGATGAATTAATCAAAGAACTACTTGAATTATAAAGGAAAATAGTAATAGTATCTAAATTAACATCTGTAATACTTATATTTACCCCAATAAAGGCATTCGCACCAAATTCTAATGAAGGTGTTGGATTTTCAAAAGCAATCAACGGAATTGTAGTATCTAATATAATTGTTTTTGTAGATGTTGAATTACATCTTGTTTCATCACATGCAGTTGCATTATAATAATAAGTACCATCTGAAAGTGATGTGAAATTAATTGCATGTGGACTGCTAGAACCTTTACTTGAATTCAAAAAGCTGGAACCATTATAAAGTGAAATATTAATATAACTCAAACTATTATCTGCAGATGTAACATTAATAGAAATCCAATTATACGATTTATTTCCAGTTTCAGGATTTACAAAGTTAACATCTGGTGCTAATGTATCATCAATTGTAAATGTAGTACTAGTAGTATTAATATTTCCAGCAGTATCTTCTACATATAATGAAACAGTATAAGTTCCAACTGCAATAAGTACACTAGGTGTTAAATTAACACTTCCTGAAGAATTGGTTGAACTATTCAATAAATAACCACCAGGCATAGTTACATTAAATATTACTCTCTTAACATTATTATCCGCAACTGTCCAATTTATTGATATTGAATCAGCACCATACTCCAAAATACTATCATTCTTTGCTAATGTAACATTAGGATAAACATAATCTAGGAACACTGTTATTGTCTCAGTAGTATTCCTATAACCAACAGTATCATTTACAGTTGCATTAAAGTAATAGAATCCTTCTGCAAGGTTAGTTAAGTTCAAGAATAATGAATTAGATGAAGTAGACAAAGTATTAATTGCAACAACACTTGAATTATAGAACCTCAAAGTAAGATTATCAATATTCTGTTCAGTAACACTAACATTTATAGTTACATAATTCTGAGAATAATTTCCAGCTGCAGTAGTCATACTAGTAAATACTATTTTAGGTTTAGTCATATCTATCGTAAAGTTGCTAGATGAAGTAACCACATTTGTTGCATTATCACTACAACTAATATTAAAGTCATAAGTTGCTTCACTAAATCCACTAAATGAATAATTACAACTAGTTGCATTTATACAATAAATATTCTCAGTAATACCACCAACACTTAAGTTACAACTCAACATCAAAGAATTATTATCAATAACAGTCCAATTAAAATTAACAGTAGTTATATTAATATAATCATTTGAGGTTGGATAATTTACTGTTATTATAGGTCCAATCTTATCAACGATAAATGTAGCTGAAGCATTTATATTATTTCCAATCTCATCTTCACCATAAACAAATACATCATAAGTTCCATCAGCACTATCAGATACATTGAATAGATCTAACCATATATGTTCATCAACAGCAGTAGCATAAACTGTCGAATTATATTTAACTTGTATTCCATCAATACTTATGTTATAATAAGTATAATTCAATGAAATATCTTGTACAATTATATTTAAGCTGAAATTTGAATTATAATATCCTCCACTTTTTGGAGGAACAACTAATTGTATAGAAGGTTGATTATTATCTAGATAAAATGAAACATTTTGATTTGCCAAGTTTCCTAAAGTATCATTAGCAAATATACTTAATGTAACATTCCATTCAATATTAGTATAAGATGAAGAATTCCATATTGAATCCCAACTATAAGAACTATTAAGTGACCCATTGAACAATACCTGACTTGCATTAGAATTATTATACATATAATACCAAGCAGAATCAACTGAAGACAATACATCAATAATTTCAGTCTTTACATATACAAGATAACCAACAGTAGAATTCTCTGTTGGTGAAGTAACAGTTATAACAGGTGCTGCTTGATCAACTGTAAATGTCCAAGTATTGCTAGTATTAGTATTATTTGCAGCATCAACACAAGTTATATACCATGAATTTAATCTACTAGCAAATCCAGAAGCATTCATTGTTGTACTTACTCCTGGAACAACACTTGCATTAGAAATTACCTGCAAATAACTAATAAATCCTTCTTCATCTTTGTACAATGTACAATTACTTGTTGAATTATCAGTTACTGTAAATGTAAAATTCAAATGAGCATTTGATGAATTATATCCACTTACAGGGGCTAAAAGTGTTATAGCTGGTACAACAGTATCAAGTTTGATTGTTCTAGTTTCAGTTGATCCTTTATTACCACTAACGTCAAATCCAGTTGCGTTAATATAATAAGTCCCATCACTTAAATTTGAAAATCTAACATTATATTCAGTTGAACTTGAATAAGTTGAATTAACCAATCCAGTTAAGTTATAAAGATAAATTGTAATATTATTCAAATTATCATCATCTACGCTAACATTAGCATTAATATAATTCTGGCTTCTATTTCCTGCAGCTGTTGTAGTTGCAACAAAACTTGTTATTGGAACAGTTGCATCTGTTATCGTAACATTCCAATAAGGTGTATCATTTCTCAAACTTGTGTCTGCACCTATAGTAGCATAAGCAAAGAAATCATAAGATGCCCCATTACTTCCTGTTGCATTAACATAAAATTTAACAACAGTTGAATTTGATTTATTCAAATTAATAGTAAATGGATTAGATGATTTGTTTGTCCAGAAAGGAAGTGTTCCAGATGTCGTTGAAATTATTGATTTTGCTGTACTTACACATGTTCCAGCACTATCAGATAAACAAACATCATCTAAACTTGCTTCTCCATGATCACCAGAGAAACCATCACCATTCCATACCTTAATCCTAATTTGCTTGTTCTTCAAACTTCCTGTAATCCCAACAGTCTTATTTATTTGTGGAGATGATTGATAATTATTATTATCATTACATCCACCCCATACAGCATTAGTTGAATCCCAACTTCCTGTAAATTCACACCTATATTCTAAAAGTTGATAATTTTCTGTTTCATTACCATCTTCATAAATCATTAGACCATAACCCCACTCATCATAATCATCTCCGTCAAAATTATAAGTTATATAATCAGCATTAGCAGTAAAAGCATCTGAATAAATATAAGCCTGCCAACTCGTACTTGCAGTACCTGTATAAGTTGACTTAAACTCTAACCAATTACCTTTATCACTTCCAAACGGATTTGAACTTGTTGAAACTTCAGCTTTTTCATAGGAACCATCAGTTACTTCAACATAAGTCCAACCAGGAATATTGCTACATGTTCCATCTTCACCACTACAATCTCCAGTCTGACTAAAATCGCAGTTAGTAATATCTCCACACTCAATTGCAACAGGATCAAGTGTAACATTTATATTACCACAATCTTGTTCTAAACATGTAACATTTATACTAACATTAAACCATCTATTTTGGGAAACAGTAATATTATGTGTAGGATAAACAACAGAAATTAATAACGATGGTTTAGTTAAATTAATAATTCTGGTTTCTGTACTGTTCATATTTCCTTTAGTATCATTTACAGTTGCATTTATGTAATAAACACCATAATTTAAGTTTGTAAGTTGAAGATATGTCGCAACAGTCGAATTGACTAATTGAGTTGTGTTATAAACATACAACATAACAGTATCCAAATTAGCATCTATTGCAGAAACATTTAATGTAATTGTTTTTTGTAGATTGTTCAATCCTGCCCCTGTTGTAGGTGAAGTAAAGTTGATATAAGGTTCTTTAAGATCAGATATTTCAATATTCCAATCACTACTTCTATTAGAAACTAACCAAGGAACAGATGTTTTGTTTGCATAAACAAAGAATGTATGTACATTACCTAAAGTCCCAGTAGCATTTACCCAAAAATTAATTATCTTACTTTCATTCTCACTTAATGTTAAATTATACGGATTAGTTGTATTTGTATAAAATGGCGTAGCAGAGATATTTGTTGTTATTAATCCTTTTGAAGAAGTTGTACCAGTGATATTTAATTTATCAAAATACCAATAATCATAACTGCTACCACTTCCACCAGTTTGCCTAAACCTAATCTTAAACTGTGAATGTATATCTGTTGATAATATGCTTCTTTCCTGTTCTGATGTCTGTCCACTTACCATCTGACTTGCTCTAAACCAATCCAAAGCAACCCAAGTTCCATTAGTAGCATTATACTCAACATACAAGTCTTCATTAGTATCAGGTGTTTCACCACAACCAGAAGTTCCTTTCTTTATCCAATAACTAACATTAACTAAAGAATAACTTGTAAGATCAATTGCTTTAGAAGTTGCACTGCCTGCACTGCCTTTATGATAACCAGAGTAAGTTCCATAATCAACACAACTCGTTATTGTACCACAATTACTATCTGAACAAGTCCAATTACCTCCCAAACTAGTTCTCTCAAAATTATCATCAAAAATTACTGATTGATAAGGATCTAAACTTACATTAATCTCACCACAATCCTTATTTGAACAGCTAATATTAACAGTAATATTAAACCATGAATTTCTTGTTACATTTATTGATGATGCTGGATATAAAACATTCAAACCAATTGACGGTGATTGATTTATAGATAATACAACTGACTCTGTCCTGTTCCAATTATCTGATGTATCATTACAATACACACTAACTGTATATGTAGTTCCTGATGAAGTAGTTAATGTAGCATTAAATCCTAGATTTGATGAGTTTACAGTCATTGAATAATTATTTAAACCATCATCTGTACTATAGAAACATGTTGCATTCTCATTTGTAGTAACGTTTAAAGATACTGATATTGTAGAATAATTAAATGTTGAACCATTTGTAGGATAAGTGATACTTACTCCAGGTACTGTACTATCATCTGTAACATTTACATATATTATTTGATTATTCAAGTTATGCAATGTATCATTAACACTTATATTAATCCAATAATTCTTTATATTCAATACAGTATTATTTCTTAAATAACCAGAACAATTAATCTGGAAATTGGTTGTATCATTTACAGTATAACAATCAACACCAGAAATATCAGTTGCGTCAATATCATATCCTAAAGTATCACCAGAATCAATTGTCTGATTAGCTATAACTGTAAACAGAGGTAATGTAGTACTTGTAACATTAACCCACATTGTATTATTAGTTTTATAACCTAAAGTATCATTAGCAGTTATATTAAGATAATATAATCCTACAGCTAAAGCGCTATTATTTGTTAAGTAACCAGAACAGTTAATCTGGAAATTGGTTGTATCATTTACAGCATAACAATCAACTGCTGTTGCATCAGTAGCATTTACATCATAACCTAAAGTAAATAAATATTCTATTGTTTGATTTGTTAAATTAAAAGTTGGACCAATTACATCAGTTACTGCTTGCCTGATAGTTACATTCCAACTTGTAGACCGATTACCAACACCCATATCAGATGTTCTATTTGAATATACAAAAAATTCATAAGTATTGTTTATTGTTCCTGTTGCATTAACATACCAAGTTATTAAAGCTGACTGGCCTTTACTCAAAGTTAAATTATATGGATTTGTTGTATTTGTATAAAATGGTGTTGTCCCATTCACTGTTGATACTAAACCGCCTTTTGTTGTTGCGGCTAAATTCCAATTTACAACTTGAGAAGTTTCATCTGAACTCATATTAGTAGTAAATATTGTACCAGAACCCATATTATCATAAATATAATCTGATTGATTTTCTGATTGTGCTCTTGTATCCATCTGAGTAAAGAAATGCATTAATATTTCTGTGCTTCCTGCACTAACACAAATATCATCCCAAGTATAAGTATTATAACCACCTGAAGCTTTAAGTGGGAGAGTAGTATCTATTGTCTCGCTAGCCCCTTCTTCTTGATAAATAAATCCTGCTGCATCATCAGTACCGGTTGGGTTTGTATCATCCCACATCATCCAATTATCAATAATCTCCCAACTTTTATTATAATCAGATGTATTCATAAAATCAGATCCATCAGAACCCATATTAGAATATATATCAACTTCAACACAAACAGTGTTAGCTGTAGGATTATGTAATATTTCTAAGAATCTCGCCCAATTTTGTTTAGAAGGAACATAAACTTTTCTGCTAACATTCATAAGGGATTTTGTTTGACCAACACAAATCGCTTCACGATTTCCATCTTCTAATGCATTCCTTGTGCCAGTATATGCTGAATTATTGATCCTTAATTGTATCCCAGTATCAAATACATCAGATTCTCCATCTGATATATAACAACCATCTTGTATATCATAATCAAAACTTTTTATATCATACAATGTTACAGCAGAATTCTGAGCATAAGCAGTTGTTTCTCCAAAATTAAACTCTAGATAATGCCCACCTTCTTTTAATACATTAAATACTGCTTTTCCTTTATCATAATTCCAATCAGCAACTACACCAGAACCATTATAATCAGCATCAACTTTTATCCATTCACCTTCTTCATCTTGTCCGTAAAGAACTAATTGGTACAATCCTACAAAGTCAACCTGTGTTGAATTGGTTCCATTAATCATCTTTATTTTCAATACATCATCTCCAGAAGTCACAAAATTAACAGTCCATTGTCCACCAACAAGTGGATATGACTTAGGATTTAAAATTGTCAGTTCTTCATTGCTATTAATATCAACACCCATACCTACAACATTGTTCAATAGTTCAGGATCTAAACTAACATTAACTTCACCACAATCATTATCCCTACAGCTAATATTTACTGTAACTGTAAAGAATGCATTATGAGTCTTATTTACACTTGAAATAATTGGATTTACTAATACTAAATTAAGTCTGCCCTTATCAGTAACATTAACCCACATCACAGTAGAAGATTCTTTTCCAGCAGAATCATTTATAGTTATGTTCAAGAAATACAATTTAACTTTACTTTGATTAAAGTAAGTATTATTTTCAAGATGTCCTGAACAATTAATCTTAAAATTTGTTGTATCATTAACTGTAAAACAACTTATACCACTTGAATCAGTTCCATTAATATCATAGATAAATGCATCTTCTTCAAATGTTGTCTGGTTAGTAAAATTATCAAATGTTGGAGGTGTTAGGTCAACTGTAAAGATAATAGTTGAGCTATTAACATTATTATAACTATCATTTGCCCAAACAGTAATATTATGTGGTAATTCAGGCCATATCAAAGTTGTTATATTTACACAACTATCTAAAGTTGTATTTGTGCTCATACTATCATTACTATACCAACAATTATCTAAATTCAAATCAGAAACAGTATAATTAATATCAATTCCAATATCACTTGTATAAGTATTATTTGAAGGATAGACTATATTTAATAAAGGAGCAGTTGTATCTGAAACATTGACCCAGATTATGCTAGAATTCTCATTTCCAATAGTATCATTGATAGTTATGTTCAGCCAATATCTAGCTATACTTAAATAAGTATTATTCTTTAATATTCCTGAACAAGTTATGTTAAAGTTAGTAGTATCATTTACAGTAAAACAGCTGATATTATTTGAATCGGTTGCATTTATATCATATGTTAATAAACTTCCATACTCTACTGTTACATTATTAACACCAGTAAAGGCGGGATTAGTTGTATCAGTAATATTAACCCATATCAAAGCAGAATTACTATTATTAGCTGTATCATTTATAGATATATTCAACCAATAAAATCCATTCCCTAATACAGTATTATTTATTAGATAACCACTACAGTTTATATTAAAATTAGTTGTATCATTTATACTAAAACAACTTATACTATTTTCATCTGTTGCATTGATATCATAAGCAACACCAGCATAATGCTCAAAAGTTTTGTTTGAAATATTACTAAATGTAGGCTGAGTCCAATCAATGATAATACTTCTTTCACCAGAACTATTCAAGTTAGATAATGTATCAGATGCAAATACATTATATGTATAGTTTCCTTCAGTTAGTGTAGCTGTTGCATTTTTACTTTGGTTAACATACAAATACCATTGAGTTTGGTTGAACTTCTGTAGATTAGACATGTATTGCTGTTGGATTTCTAAAAAGGATAAGCTTCTGTTCCAGATTCTAACTTCATCTACTGTACCATTAAACGGATACCAAATAGTACCAGCATTATATCTAGCTCCAATTGTTAAATTTGTCAAACCAACATTTAATGAATTTGCAGCCGTACCATTAAGTTCACCATTTATATATAACGTTGAAGTTGTTCCATTATATGTTCCAATAATATAATACCATAGGTTTGTAGTTAATGCTCCAATCCCAGTATTTACTGGATTTCCCCAAGTGCCATCTCCAACATAATAATTCATGTGGCCATCAGCATATGTAACAAAGCTTATTCTTTTTTCAGAACCAAAAGGATCACCATAATCATAAAGTTGATAACTTTTCATCCAGAAACCAATACTAAAATCAGTCGATAAATTAATTGAACCAATACCAATATAATCATCAACCCCATCAAAATGTACACCACCATTATATCTACCAGTTAAATTGATTATTGTTCCATTATATGCAGTCCCATTATTACCAGAATTACTATGATCAACAACATAAGTTGAATTCTCACCAAGACTACTTAAATTATCAAAATTCATCATTAATACTAACGAATCATTATACATTGTATAATTTGTTCCGTTCCAATTATACTTTATTTCTTTTAATGAAGATTCTATTATTGAAGTATTAACTATAAATGAAGTTTCTGGTTGTCTTGTATCGTTTACTGGTGTTGAAGAAAGATAACTTAAACCAGGTGGCGTAGTATCCAAAATTATTTTTCTTAACCCTGAAACATTTAAATTAGATGCTGAATCAGTAGCTGACGCATTGATATAATAAGTACTGTCTACTAAGCCAGTAAAGTTAACAAAATGCGGTGATGAAGTTCCACTACTAGAGTTTATAGACTGCAATGAAGAATTCAAAAGATAAATAACTATACTTGAAAAATGAGTATCATCTGAACTTACATTTACATCGATATAGCTCTTTGAATAACTTCCATTTGTTGGTGTTGGAGATATAAAGTCAGCTGAAGGAATAGTACTATCATTAATTGTAACATTCCATTTGATTGTTTGATTTCCAGTTGATAAACTACCAGTTTTATTTGCATACACAAAGAACTCATAAGTATTTCCACCATCTCCACTTGCATTTACATAAAACGTTACAACCTGACTTTCCCAAGGATCTAATGAGATGTTATAAGGATTTCTTGACATGTTAGTCCAAAAAGGTGTTGCTCCAGCTGTAGTGTTAACTAATCCACCTTTTCCAGAAGATGGTGCCGTTGCTGTAATATTTATGTCATCAATAGCCATATCACTAGTATAACTTGATCCTGGCGTCCCCCTAATCCTTACATTAATTATTCCAGAATATGAAGATAAATCTACACTTGCATTTAACCAAACATTTCCTTGATTACCTGTTTCATTCCAAATATCATTTGTCCATGAACCAGATTCATTTATATCAACGTGTAAAGTACCCATAGCTGTACCATACATATGATACCAAAAACCTAAGTATAAATTACCATACAAACTTGTATCTATTGCTTTACTTACTAACCAAACATCACCAAGACAAGGGTTTGATGCTTCTGTATATAAATAACGTCCTGAAGAAGTACCTAATGTATGATCAACACTAGGACCAGTACTACTAGAAGAAGTTCCACCAATATCTACTATCCAATCTCTTACTTGTGTTGGTTCTCCTGCAACATTTGTCCAATTATTTGAAACCAATGAACAAGAAGAACCACAAGATCCAGAACAAGTTGATTCACTTTCAAAGTCATCAAACATCACAACCATTGTACCAACAGGATCCAAACTAACATTTATATCCCTACAAGGTGTATTGCTTAAACAACTAACATTTACAGTAACATTAAAGAATTCATATTGAGTGGCATTTATACTTGTAGTTGGATACATTAATGTTAGACCCAATGGAGAATTTAACGAAACACTCCATTGGTCTGTAACATTAACATTATTGGAGGTGTCATTAATATACCATTTCCAATAAACTGGACTTGAATTGATATCTTTAATAACAGAAATGTTTGAATCGCTTGAATAACTTTGAGGAGTATCATTAATCCACCGAGTCCCATTATAGAAACTAAAGATATACTTATCAGGATTTATTTCAGTCAAAGTGATATTAAAGTAAACCTTACTTCCAAGTGATACACTTGAACTAAGATTGGTTTTATTATTTGACCACGTAGGATATATTAAATCAGCCTCGATTATTGTAACATTGATACTATTTGTAATGTTTGAATTCGATTTTAGATAAGTTCTATTTGCATAAGCAAAGAATTCATAAGTTTCATTAACATTTCCAGTTGCATTAACCCAGAAAGTAACCAAACTACTTTGACTACTATTCAAATATATTCTCGCTGGATTACTTGAAGCATTTGTTGTAAATGGTGAAGCATTACTATTTGTTGAAATTAAACCACCTTTTCCTGAACTATATGTAATATTAATATTATCCCAAGCAATTCCATCACCTGGCCAAGCAGTATTATCATATTGTGTAAACTTAATCTTAAAACTAGAATTAATAACACTACAGAAATCTGAGTCAGCAGTTACATTAATAGAAGCATTTGTCCAAGATGTAAAACTACTAGGAGCATTCTTCAATAAGAACCAATTGTTTGCATCACATGTAAAGTAAACGCCATCTGAATTATGATGTCCTGAATGATCAGAACCTGCATCTAACTCATCACCATCATTACTTTCTCTCCACCAAAAATCAACAAAGATGTAACTACTTCCACTAAAGTCATAATTTGTAATCAATTCATTTAAATTAGCTCCACCACCATCATTTACATCAGCTATTAATGAATAAGTTCCTGAATAAGCAGAAGTAGTTCTTACAGAAATATTACCATAAGTATCATCACTATTATAGGTTGTCCAATAATCTCCTGCTAAAGAACCAGTCTCAAAATCATCAAGGATAAATTGATTCTTGCTATCTAATGTAACATCAACATTACCACATCTCGTATCACCTATACAACTCACATTTACTGTAAATTCAAATAACCTATTTTGTGTTACATTAATATTATTTGTAGGATTTATAATAGTAATAGTTAAAGATGAATTTAAAGCAATTGTCCAGACATCTGACTGGTTAAGATTTCCAGAAGTATCATTAAAATACCAAGTCCAATTAACAGGACTTGAATTAATTGATTTTATTACACTAATCTCTTGCCCATTTGTATAACTTTGTGGAGTATCATTAATCCATTGTGTTCCATTATATAGACTAAAAATATACTTATCAGGAGAAATCTCTGTTAAAGTTATATTAAAGTAAACATTACTTCCAACAATAATACTTGAAGTTAAATTTGTTTCATTATTTAACCAAGTTGGAGCAATAATATCTGGAGCTTTAATAGTTGTATTCCATTTACTTGTTACATTTGACGTCGCCATCTGCGATGTCCTATTTGCAAATATAAAAAATTCATATGTAGTACTAGTATCACCTGTTGCATTAACATAGAAAGTAACAATTTGGCTTTCTCCATTATTCAATGATATATTAAATGGATTAGTTGTATTTGTAAAGAATGGTGTTGTTCCAACTGTTGTTGAAATTAAACCACCCTTACCTTGACTAATTAATTCTATTGTTACATAACCATGCAATGTATTTTCACCAATAACACTATAACTACTAGTTGAATTATAAGATCCTCCACCACCTGCATTTTGAACGCTCTCAGTATTACCACTACCTCCAGAATATCCACCACCACCACCAGCAACATTCATACCAATATTTGTATGGCCACCACCTCCACCAAAACCACCATGTAAACTTCCTCCTGTACTACCACTTAAGAAAGAGGTTCCTCCTCCACCGTAAGTTCCAGCAGTCCCACTAGTCAATAATCCTCCACCCCCACCTGATGCTCCACCGGTTCCACCACCACTCCCATTAGTTCCAGGACTTACTCCACCACCAGAAGTAGTATTCTGACCTGCTTGACCAACTAAACCATTACATACACCACTTCCTCCACCGGCAACAAGTATAGGATTATTACTTGCATCAACAATAAAAGTTCCTCCCCCACCAGAACCACTACTGCTACTTGGAATCTTATTTCCTTTTTGACCTACCAAGATTTTAAAGACCTGGCCTTCTATCAACGACATATTACTCTCAACAATTATACCATTTCCAGGAGTACCAGACCCATTACCTTGTGCTCCTGCTGCTCTTATACGATAAGTACCTGTTGCAGGAACAGTCCAATTCTGAATACCTCCACTTACATTTACTAATCCTTCTAAAGTTGTACCAGAATAACTAGCAACACACTCAGCATGTGAAGGTCCTGTTGTTGCAGATTTACCACAAGTTGTAAAGTTATACACAGTACCAGTTGAAGCAGGATCTAAACTTAAATTTATTTCACCACAATCTGCTCCTGAACAACTTACATTAACACTCAAATTAAACACCTTATTCTGAGTTACATTCATATTTCCTAATGGATATAATAATGTAAGACCAATCTTTGCTTGTTGACCCGCATTTAATATCAAAATATGCTCTTCAAAAGAAGCACTATAATTCTCGTTTCCATCATATCTTGCAGAAATATTATAATGTCCAACAGACCAGTTAGTTATATTCTCTAATTTATTTGTTCCGTTCTGATATATTGTACCATTATTAGTAAAATTAATTATTCCATTTGATGGAGTTAACATTATTGCTGTTATGTTTATGTATCCAGTTACTTGCGAATAATCTCCATCTGTTCCATTTAATGTTAAGTTAATAATTGAAACAGCTTTTGTTATATTTATTTCAATTATTGTTGAATTTACATTATTACTTGTATCATTAACACTTACATTAATATGATATTTTCCAACTTTAATTCCAGCTGTTTTATTCCTTAACTCTCCACCCTTGCTAGTAATATTAAACCTAGATGTATCGTTTATAAAATATACATCTAGAGCAGTTTCATCAGTTGCATTAAAGTCAATTTCAATAGCTGTTTTATATGTATAACTTACATTATTAGGTATCTGACTCCAATTTGGAGCAGTTATATCAGGACTTAAGATAGTAATACTTCTAACATCAGTTGAATTCCAATTACTATTAGTATCAGTTACAAATGCTTGATATGTATAAGTATCATCAGTTAAAACAGCAGTTGCATTCTTACTTTGATTAACATATAGATACCATTGAGTTTGATTGAATTTATTAAGATTAGAAGTATATTGTTGGTAGACTTCAGAAGCAGATAAACTTCTATTCCAAATTCTAACTTCATCTATACCCCCATCAAAAAACTCTGCACCTTTATTCTGATGAGATCCAATCATTAAATTAATTGCACTATTGTCTATATTTCCTGTTTGAGGATCTGTTACATCTGCAACCCCATTAATAAATAATTGTTGAACTGTAGAATTATAAGTCATAGTAACATGATTCCACTCATTTTGATTTAAGAGATTAGTACTTGGTCCAACTCGGTTAGTATTTATATCTGCCCACACATAACCTTCTATAGCTCCAGAAGTACCACTTAATCTTAAAATATAAGCAATATCTTTTTTGATAATTTCCTCACCACTAGCAAAAGTCCTTGGATAAACCCACGCAGAAATAGTTAAACTAGCCGTACCCAAATCTAAAGATGGGCTATCTACTACCTCAACATAATCTGAATCTCCATCTAACCACAAAGCATTTCCAAACTTACTAGTTGAATTCATATGGGCAGTTACTCCAGCAGTCCCATTATTTCCATCCCCACTCAAATCAACAACGTAAGTTGAATTCTCACCTAAAACAGAAACATTATCAAAGTTCATCATTAAAACCAAACTATCATTATACATCGTAAAATTAGTTCCATTCCAATTATACTTAACTTCTTTTAATGAAGATTCAACAATAGAAACATTAACAATAACATTATTAGCTGATTGACTACTTCCATTATCAGGTGTTGGATTAGTAAAATTAATTCCTGGAGGTGTTGTGTCTAAAACAGCAACAATAGTAACATTCCAAACATTTGTTTGATTCTTATTACCAGCAGTATCATTAAACCACCAAGTCCAATTTATATCTCCTGAATTAATATTAAGGATCTTAACAACTGAAATTTCAGAACCGCTTGTATAAGAAGCAGGAGTATTATTCACCCAAGAACTACCATTATACCAACCAAAGATATACTTATCAGGATTAGTATCATTCAGAGTAATGTTAAAGTAAACATTACTATTGATTGTAGTACTTGAAGTAATATTAGTTTTATTTCCACCCCATAAAGGAACAGTTGTATCAGTAAACTCTCCAATAGAATAATTCGACCACGAAAAAACGTTAAATTGAACTGTATTTGCACTTAGTGAAGTAAAGTTATAACAGCTAGGACTTGTTGTTGCATCACAAGTAACCCCATTCCTTAATATAACAGGATTTGCAAAACTCCATGAATTCATCCCATATAAAGTTAAATTAGCAGATACGTTTAATCCTGTTGAAGCATTAACAAATATTGAGTTATTTTGTATTTTTACAACAGAATCCCAAGCGTTTGTATTTATTGATGTTCCATTGGTAAACAAAATACTACCAGTAGATATATTTTCAACTAATAACTTACCTTGTAAATTAACTATAGATACATTAATTAATGATTGGTCTTTGATATGTGTGTAGTTATTTGTCGTTGTAACGTCAGGTAAATAAAAGTGAAAGTAAGTTATATTCTGCATTATGTTTCCTTGAATTGTTACATTGGTTGGATAAAAAGTAACAGGATCATATTCTATTGCGTTACCATCTATAAATTCAAAAGTATTATTTTTTATTAATATATTTTTACCAGCCCTCATTACAACCCCTTTTGCATTACTTGATGCTGTAATTGGTGGTGTAGTTGTATAAGACCTTAATCTATTTTCTATTACTGTAAAATTAGACCCCCTATCTAAGACTATAACTCCTGATGTAGTACTGTCTGTTTGTTCGGAAGTTACATTATTTAAACTTATATCTACATTATTGTTATTGTTATTGACATAGATTCCAATATTTGTAGAGCTTGTTCCATTTGCTATAATATCATTCCGTGTAATATTTAATCCCTCGTTGACTGCGGAGGATACATGGATACCTTGATTGTTAATAGTTCCAAAAGTTCTAATTTTGTTATGATGCATTAAATTAGGACCACCTGCATTTACAACTATTCCTTTATTTGAATCTGAACCAGCAGAGTGGTCAGGGTTAGTTGTAATTGTATTATAACCTATGTCATAATTAGCTCCGTTAAAGCTTATTCCTATTTGATTATCCCCTGAACCCCTTGTGGTGATATTATTACTAGATATATTTAATGCATTAACAGTTCCTAAATCTGTAATTCCAACATTACTTGCAGTTCCGTTTGTTTCAATATAATTTTTATATACAGTTCCTGAAGTAACTGTTCCGTCAAAAGCTACCCCATAATTAGCATTAGCAGTTCCGTGTGTTGTTATAGTATTGTTAAATATCCAAGCATTATTAGAAGATACCATAGAAATGCCTCTTGCTCCAGTATCACTTCCATTAGTTGTAATTGTATTCATTGTAATATTAGCGTTATGAGCTGACGCAACATATATCCCATGACCATTACTATCTCCATTAGGACTTATTGTGTTGTTGTAAACAGTTATGTTCTCTAAGATAGCATTAAAGTAAATACCAAAGTTTGATGTTGCAGTAGCAGCACCAGAACCACCTTTGATGTTAGTCTCTTTTATAGTTATATTGTGAGTGTTAGTTCCTGTTACTGTTATAGCGTGTTTTAAACTTGCCGCTGTTGTTCCATATTCTATTTCATAACCATCCCCATCAAACACAACATCCGAAGCTGTTATAGTAAAACAAGTTCCAGTTGAAGACAAATTGTTTAGTAAATTATAAACTCCAGCTATATTTAAAGTTCCACACTGACTTTTAACACTTAAAGTATAAACACCAGAAGTATTAACATTTCCAGCTGTATCATTCGCCCAAACTTTCCATCCTAAAGTGCCACCCATCAAACTAAAATTAGCAATTGTATGATTCCATGATGCATTTATTTCTGCAACTTCACCAGCATCAATAAATGTAAGATTTCTAAAAGTTCCATCAGTTGTATCATTTACAGCAAACACATACCAATCAACAGCTGTATTGGTTATAGTTATATTCAACATAACAGCAGTATCATTCACAGGACTAGTTGATGTTGCATTACTAGCATTATTTGAGAATGCTGGGGCAGTTGTATCAGGAGCTTCACCAATACTATAATTACTCCATGAACTTACATTAAATATAACAGTAGCAGCAGATAAGGAAGTAAAGTTATAACAACTAGGATTTGTTGTTGTATCGCAAACAGAGCCATCTCTTAAAATTGCAGGAATTGTAAATCCCCTATTACCAATTCCATAAAGTGTTACATTAGCAGAACTATTCAAACCACTATTCGAAGAAACATTAACAATCACTGAATTATTTATAATTCCTATATCATTGCTTAAATTAGTTCCAGTTCCATTTACATTTGAAAAGAAATCAATAATACCAAAAGAAGAATCCTTAACACTAAGATTTAATCCAGCAGAAGAAAGATCATATGCAGTAATATACTGATCAACTAAATTAAAATTAGTAATACTATTATCAATCTGAAGATCTTTATCTCCAACAGGACCAATAATACTATTATTAGTCAATGTAACTTCATTAGTAGTACCTAACACCTGAAAACCATCACTGTTAATATTGTATAACTTATTAGAAGATATACTAAGATTATTAACATTATAAAGATAGAAGCCCCGTTCAGCAGAAGTTATGTTATTACCAATAACTGTACTATCATTAACGCTTTGCAAAATTATTGCAGTATGTCCTGCTAAGATAGTATTATTAACAAAAGACAATCTACTACCAATTGTAGAAGCACCAATTGCATGAAAATTACTCTCAATATAATTATTAATAAAACTCATATCATTAACATTAGTAGAAAAATCAATTGCATCATTAGTAGTATTAGTAACAAAAATATTATCAACAAACGTATAATTAGCTGTATTTGTAATCTGAACAGGTGTTCCAGAAACATTAACTAAATTATTGGTAATTGATATGTTTCCACCACTATTCGAAATCTTAATTCCAATAACATCACCTTGCACAAAACCAGTAACAGAATTATTAGTAATGGTATTAAAAGAGCCAGCTGATTGAAATCCTATACTTTGTTTGTTAAGAAGTGTAATTGTATTATTAGAAAGCACAGAATCATTAGTAAGTTGAACCCAAACACCAGTACAATAATAATCACAATAAATCTTATTATAATAAAATGATCCATTAGCACCAATAAGATCAAATCCATAGTTTAATCCAGTTCCATCGACAATTACACTATTATTATTTACAATGGAATTATCTGATACAATTAACATGCCATAATTTGTATGATTTCCATAAAGAGAAACTGAATTATTAACAACCACTAAATTATCAGAATTTTGTAGCCTAACACCAGCTTTACTTATTGACTTATCTCCACTCCTATTTCCTTTATAGACATCACAATTCTTAACAGTTAAATTATCATAATTCTGAGAAGATATACCATAACCATCACTAACATTACCGTAAGTAATTCTATAACCATTACAATCTAAAGTAATGCCATGATTTTGGATTTCAATACAAGTACCATTTGAAACAACATCAGTAGTTAAGATATAGTTTGCATTTAATTGAGTTAAGTTTCCACAAGAATTATTTCCAGGAATTTGAGCAGCAGATGTTTCACCAACACTATAATTTCCAAAACCACTTATATTAAAGACTACAGTTGTTGCTATTAGTGAAGTGAAATTAGCACATTCAGTACACAGTAATCCGTTCTTTAAGATTCCAACACTTGAAAAACTT
>Ga0257125_1000500_pt1 | contig 51408 bp, 54 predicted proteins | sample SI106_200metaG_FD_190183 | JGI IMG/M metagenome (GOLD analysis project Ga0257125, IMG submission 190183) | Marine microbial communities from Saanich Inlet, British Columbia, Canada - SI106_200 | ecosystem: Environmental > Aquatic > Marine > Inlet | place: Canada: British Columbia | collected... | reverse complement strand
ACACCCCAAAGTTAAAGATATGTACACTTGGGCGCATTATTATAACTTTGAAAGAATACACCAGTCATTAAATTATGACACACCTGCACAAAAATATTTAGGTGTCAACCCAATGTAGGATAGCATACATACCATTAAATTCAATACATTTATATATGCTTATTAAAGTTCTAAGTCCATGCCTAACTTAAAAACTAATAATAAAAATAAGCAAACTTCCTCAGTAAGAAATGCTCTTTATTCTTATAGTGCTGAGGGAAATGATGTTGAAAATGAGAATCGGCTTCTTAGAGAAACTGTTGTTCAATTAAAGACTGAACTTACTAAACTAAGAACGCCTCCTTTAATGGTTGCTGAAATTATTGAAGTTATTGATAATTCTGCATTAATTCAAATTCCTAATGGTAATAGGTTTTTTGTTTATTTATCTCCTGGTTTAAAAGATTTAAAACCAAGTGATGCTGTTCTTGTTGAACAAAAAAATCTTAATGTTATAAAAAAAATCAATTCTAACAAAAGATTTAATGTTGAACAGTTTGTTATACTAGAAAAACCAACAGTAACTTTTAAAGATGTTGGTGGGCTTAAATTTGAAGAACAAGAGATTAAAGAAGTTATTGAACTTCCTCTTAAAAAACCTGAACTTTTTAAGAAAATTGGTATTAAGCCTCCGAAAGGAGTTCTTTTATATGGTCCTCCAGGAACAGGTAAAACTCTCTTAGCTAAGGCTGTTGCAAATTCTACAAATAGTACTTTTATTCAAATTGTTGGTTCTGAATTAGTTCAAAAGTTTATTGGTGAAGGTGCAAAACTTGTTAAAGAAATTTTCCAATTAGCAAGAGAAAAAGCACCTTCTATAGTATTTATTGATGAACTTGATAGTCTAGCTGCAACTAGAATGGAAATAGGAACTTCTGGTGAAAGAGAAGTTCAAAGAACTTTTATGCAATTACTTTCTGAAATTGATGGTTTTAATAATTTAGACAATGTTAAAATAATTGGTTGCACTAATAGAAAAGATATTCTTGATCCTGCTATAATGCGACCTGGAAGATTGGATAGATTAATACTCGTTGATAATCCTGATAATGAAGGCTTAAAAGAGATATTCAAAATTCATAGCAGGAATATGAAATTTACGAAATCGATTGATATTGATAAAATCCATAAAAAACTAGAAGGATTATCTGGTGCTGAAGTTCATGCAATATGTACTGAAGCCGGTTACTTTGCAATTAGAGATAGTAAAACTGTTATTTCTATGAAGCATTTCTTAGATGCAATTGAGAAAGTTAAACAAGCTGAAGAAGATGATGCTAATTATGTTAAGATGTTTGGGTAAGTTTCAGAAAGTTTATTATTCAAATTTATCAAAGATTTCTTCTTCAGATTTGACTTCTGCATCACATAGTTTTTGTGCGTCTTCAAAGCTTAAACACCTAAAGCTATCTTTGATCTCTGAAGATATAACAGCACTGAATTCTGTTTTTTCCCCAGTTTCATTGTTTATTGCTACAAACTCTGCATGATTATTTAGCCCTATTCCAACATGAGATAAAGAGTAGTTATCACCTATAGGTTTATATTGCTCATTCTTAAGAAAATCAAATGCCTGGTCAAACCTTGCTTTGAAGCTAGAGTAGGTATCTTTTACTTCTTTTCCAATATAACCTAAGATTTCTTTAACCATGTATTTAGAATAGTCTGGCTTTTATTTAAAACTTTCTATTATTCTAAATTAAATTTATAAACAGCTACTATTTCTCCACTATTATGAACAAACTTGAATATGAAAACTTGAAATTTGTAGATTTTGATGATAAAAGAATTAAAATTATGTTTAAGCAAAGATATTATTTCTTTTTAGATAAAGCAGAGTTAATTCAGAAAATAGGTAAGTTTGAGATAGATAAAATTAATCATTCTATAATTAATTTTAATGCACCAATTAAAAGAGCTCAAATTAGATTTGATAATTTTATAGAAGTAGGGTTAGACAATTTATATAATTCTAATAAAGATAAACAAACTATTTATATTTATGAAGATCTTGTTCCTTTAATTGGGACTAATGAATTTGGTATTGTTGATAGAAATACTTCTATTATAGAAATAAAACCTTCAACTGGTTGCAATCTTGCTTGTTTATTTTGTTCAGTAGGTGAAGGTGTTAATGATAAGATTGATTATTTAGTTGAACCTAATTATTTAGTTGAGGAAATAAGAAAGTTAGTTGAATTAAAACAATCGGATTCTATTGAAGTAAATATTGGTCCTCAAGGAGAACCTTTACTCTATCCAGATATATTTTATTTAATTAAAGAATTAAAACAAATTCCTAAAATTAAAGTTATTTCTATGAATAGTAATGGAAGACTATTAACAAAAGAAATTATTGATAAATTAATTGATGCAGGTTTAGATAGGGTTAATCTTTCTTTACATAGCACTGATGAAGAAAAACAAAAAGAAATATCTGGTTCTGCATTAAACCTAGATTTACTAAAAGAATTAATTGTTCATGCAAATGATAGATTAGACTTCTTACTTGCACCTGTTTATATTCCTACTTTAAATGAAGATATGGAATCTCTTGTTGTTTTTGCTAAAGAATACAAGAAAACTTCTCCTTTAATTGGCATTCAGAATTTCTTAAATTATAAAGGTGGAAGAAATCCTGTAAAGCAGAAATCTTTTTCTGAGTTTTATGAAATGTTGAATGAACTTGAGAAAAAGCATAAAGTAAAACTTAAACTTAATAAGGATGATTTTAAGATTGTTGAGGATGAAGCTCTTGTTAAACCTTTTGCAAAAGGGCAAGTGATTGATGCAGTTATTAAAATTCCTGGCAGAAGAAAGAATGAAGTGATTGCAGTTGCACAAGGAAGATCTATCACGGTCTATGATTGTGAGTTTGTTGCAGATAAGAAGATTCGTGTTAAGTTAAGTCGTGATAAGCATAATATTTTTAGTGGTGTTAGGGTTTAATTCTTTATTCAGTTTCTTACAAATTATTGATTATTCTACCATATTCTTTTCTTGGCTGTTCTTTTCCAGAACCTTGTTTAACTAAGCCTCCAAAAATTTCTGAGTTGTGTTTTAAATTCAACTTTTTAACTAATTCTTTAAGATGTGAGAAAAATATAGATTCTGCTTCTTGATTTATTTCAAAATCATATCCAATATAAAAATAAATATCTCCTTTAGTATCAATCATTCCTCTAACTAAAGAATTCATTAAATCATCTTTTTCCTTTGAAATCCAACCTTCTTTTTCAAACCAAACAGCATGAGAATAGGATAAATTTGGTTTAGCAATAAATAATTTATTTTCATAAATACAAAACATTCTTCTGCTTTTGTGAAAAGCTATGGTTTTCTCATTTTCCTTAAATACATACTTTTTCTTAAATTCATCCATAAGTATCCGGTTTTGTTAAAGATATATAAATTTTTTCTCAGCTTAGTAATTAGGCATAAGTTTTTTAAGTTTTTATTAGGTTTGATTTAAAGTATTTTTTAATAAGGAATAATCTATTTTGTGAGCTTAAGTGATAAGGTTTAAATACATTATAGTATTCCGGTATTTTATGAGTAACACTATTGATGATTTAAAATCAAGCAAACTACCAAAATATGAGGTTAATTTGGAAACTAAATTTGTTATTATTGGTGATTTGGAAACACAAAATAATATTTCTAAAGAAGTTTTAGATGAGTATAATAAGAAAAGAATAGGCGATTTAGTTAATTATCTTGGTAAATTTGGAACTAGATTTAATAGAATTGAAAAAAGAATTAAAATAGCAATGCATAAACTTAAAGATTCTAACTCTTCTACATCAATAGCTCCATTTGCTGTAATTGATTATGTTTTAATTGAAGATAAATATAATATGTATATTCAAATATCTGGAACAGAATTATGGCAACCCGAGATTGTAACAATAAAATCAAATAAGGATAAGTTACTATCTTATTATAGATTAACAAGTGTTGGTTTTGAGATCAAATATGGTTGTGAAGATTTTAAAATTACTGATTGTGCAGTTTATATTAATGATGTTGAGGATAAATTAACTGAGTTTTATTCTCGTAGGTCTCTTCTTGATAAACTTAATTCAGAAAAGTTGCTTAAGGAAATTGGTTTTAATAAAAAATAATTAAATATAGATTTTTCTTAATATTTTAGTGAGGTTAAGGTTAATTTTCACATACAATTAATTTTATAAATATCTAATCTGATTATTTAGTTTATGATAAGATATATACTTTTCTTTATTGTATTTGGATTTTTAGGTTGGTGTATTGATTCCTTATATTGCTCTTTTATTGAAAAGAAATGGGTTTCTAAAACTCATACAAAGCTCTTTTCATTTACTTATGCAATAGGAGGATTAATCTTAATCTTGCTTTTTGAGAATTTAAAGATACATTTTATTCTACAATTACTTATTGCAACAATTTTGTTAGTTTTAGTAGAATTGTTTTCAGGAATATTTTCAGTTAAAGTAATAAAGAAAAGATATTGGAATTATTCTAAAAATAAATGGAATTACAAAGGCCATATTGATGCTTTGCATACTTTTTATTGGTTGTTGTTAGCTATTGTATTTAGAGTTGTTATGTATTTGGTTTAACTTGAGATAAGCATAATGTCTTTAGTGGTGTTAGGGTTTAATAATTAAATAGTATTCATCGCTAGTCTAATAAGCCAGTGATATATAAATCCTAATTTCTGTAGAATAAATAATAAGATTAGGATAATTATCCATAGCAATAGATTTGTTCATTGTTGTGAAGTCATTTTTTTAAACATTTTTCTTTTACCTTAACTCTTTTTTAGAATAAATTAAAAATTAAAATAAAAAACTACTTTTTCTTTTTCTTAGTCTTCTTAATTTCTTTTTCTAAATCCAACTTATCAAGAAGTTCTTTGTAACGATTTCTAATAGTTACTTCTGTTACACCTGCAACATCTGCAACTTCTCTTTGAGTTCTTTTCTCACCATTGATTAGTGCAGCAACATAAAGGGCTGCAGCAGCTATTCCTGTTGGACCTCTTCCTGAAGTTAATTCTACTTTTTGAGCTTGCTCAATTATCTCAACAGATTTTGATTGTGTTTCAGCTGTTAACCTTAAAGCTGAAGCAAATCTTGCTATGTAATCTGCAGGATTAGAAGGCAATATTGTAATACTTAATTCTCTTGTGATAAATCTATAAGTTCTTCCTATTTCCTTTCTTTCAATTCCAGAAGCTTCGCTTAATTCGTCTAGTGTTCTTGGTAGTTCAAATCTTCTACAAGCTGCATACAATGCACCTGCAACTACAGATTCCATACTTCTACCTCTTACAAGACCTTTTTGAACTGCCATTGTGTAAATCTTAGATGCTTCTTCTTCTACTGATGCAGAAAGTTTCAAGAATGAGGATACTCTTTTTAATTCTGATAATGCTAATTTAAGATTTCTTTCAATTGCTGTTGAGATTCTTTGTTGCCATTTTCTTAATCTCATGAATTTATTTTTGTTTCTTCCTTTTAATTGGTAAATATCTGATTTATGTCCTATGTCTGTTCCTAAACCCTTATCATACTGAGTATAAGTCATAGGTGCTCCTGCTCTTCTTTTTCTATCAGATTCATCTGAGTCAAAGCTTCTCCATTCTTGATCAAAATCAATCATTTTTTCTTCAACTACTAGACCACAATCTTTACAGATAATTTCTCCTTTATCTTTATTCCAGAATAAGCTAATTCCCCCGCATTCGGGACATTTTTTTACGAAAGCCATATTATTTTCCCCCTTGAATGAAATAAGTATGATAGTTAGTTTTATAAAGAGAAAAACATAAAGGCTTATAAAGTTTTTGGTTAATGTTGCTACATTTTCGTGAATTTGTTTATAACTACTATTATTATTGAAAATATATGTTCATCTAACATAGTAATTAAAATACACAAGATTTAATAAGTAGTTAGTATATCTAATACTATATTTTAGGTGAGGGAGGAATAAAATGTTAATAATTCAATATTTAATCATTATAATAGCTGCATTACTTATCGGTAAAACACTTGTAAAATTCCAAAATAACAAATTAGACCTTAAACAAGCAATAATTTGGGTTATAGTTTGGATTGTTTTGTTGATTGTAGCATTATTACCCCAAATAATGGGTGTGCCTGCTGCTATTCTTGGAATAAACAGAGGAATAGATGTATTTGTATATTTAGGTATAGTTATATTATTCTATGTTTGCTTTATGTTATATAATAAATTAGAAAATCTAAGAAGCAAAGTTACTAAACTAATAAGAATAATTGCAATACAACAAGCAGAGACAGAAGCGCTTATTATGGAAAGAGCTAATAGAAAGGTTAAAAAAACTATTGCAAAGCCTAAGAAAAAAAGTAAGGCTAAACCTAAAAAGAAAGCAAAGAAATGATTTCAATGCTTTAATTTTTTCTTTTTTTAAACAATTGAATTAAAATATTTGAGGAGATAATATGGAAAAATTTAAATTAGAAGGATATTATAATTTTGTTAATGCTCCTAATGGAAAAGGAGATTTAACTGGTGAGTTTGATGTAGCAGAAGATGGTTCTTTTGAAGGAGTAATTCTTGATGCTGCTCATAGTAGGCCAAATCAATTTATGAAAGGTCATTTATTGAATGACAAAGGATTAGCTCAATTAGTATTTATTAAGATTAATGACAGGAGTTATTGTGCTAACATTTTTTATGAACTTTCAAAAACTTTTGATAATTCTTTTGAGGGAAAGTATATTGGGGAGTGGGGAGCTCTACATAATAAAATAAGTTTTGATAGAAATTTGGGGCTGTTTTTGGCTCAGGTCGATTTGAGTGTAGTTGGTATAGGAGATTCTACTGAAATTACTCTTTACAAAAAATAAAGGTTTTTTAGATGCAACAAAATAGCCTAGATAACTTTTCCAGTATCAAAGATTTAATAAACAGATCTTTAAAACAAAACAAAGCTATCTTAGTTGTTGCTAATTGCTCTGTTTCTTATAGTGGTAGAGCTGAAGCATTTCTTGATTTTGGAGATAGAATTATAATTATTAAACCAGATAAAACCTTACTTGTGCATCAACCTTCTGGGAATAATGCTGTGATTTATATGAAACCCCAAACACAGCATCTATTTATTGATGATTCAGATGAATTAATTTTAAAATCAACAAATATTATTTTACATGAGTGTGTTGAGATAGTAATTAAGGAAATATTAAATATTTCTAGTTGTATCATGAATGATTCTGAAAAAGTTCAGTTATGGGGAACAGAAAAAGATATGTCTGATTATATTTATGATAACCCTATTTTAATCGCTAAAGATTTTAATCCTGTTTCTAGAGAAGAACAAACAAAATATGGCTTTATTGATGTTTTTGGTCATGATAAAAATAATAATCTTATTGTAATTGAATGCAAAAGAACAAAAGCAGGGCCTTCTGCACCGCAACAATTAAGAAGATATATTGAAAGACTTGCTAAAAGTAAAGGTATTTCTGTTAAAAAAATTAAAGGTATTGTTGCTGCATCAGATATTACAAAAAATGCAAAACATATGACTAAAGAGCTAGGTTACAAATTTAAGAAAATAGATCCTCCTTCATATATGAAAAGAAAAAAAGAAAAACAAAATAAACTAGGTAAATTCTTATAAATTATTCACTATCAATAATACCTAGTAATTCAAATGTTAGCTTATCAGCAAGTCTTCTGAAATCTTCTGGTTCAACCGCAGTTGCAATAATGCAATTATCTGTTTCTTCAGAAAATTCAATACTTGTTTTATTTCCACTAACGAATCTCATAACAATTCTTTTATCACTTGCCGCTGCACAATTTGTTATTGGTGGTCCTGATTCAGTCCCGTTATAAGTTTCAAGGTAGTCTGCTAAATTGAAAGATTCATCATAGATTCCACCAACAATACCACTTCTTAAATAATCTAATTTACGTAATCTAGCAATATTAGATGCTCCTACAACTGCTAATGAGTTTTCATCTTCGCCAACTGCTAAAATAAAAAAGTCTGATGCATCAAGTGACATAATCTTTTCTTTAATTAACGAATCTATTGGAATTTCATCAACTTCACTTGGATGATAACTAAAAGGCATATATAATTCATTATTATTATTAATAATAATATCGCAATACCATAAGTTTCCTTCTTTAAAGAATGAAAACTCATTATACTTATTATCTTTCTCAGTATTTAATGATAAACTTACAAAAATAAATAATGCAATAAGAATTCCAATACCAATTATTATTTTAAGTGCGAGTTTATTATTTTCTTTTTTTGTTATTTTCTTATTTATTCTATTAACAGAGGTTTTTTTCTTTTTTTGTTCTTCTTCCATAATAATCACCTACATTACTCCCGTATAACAATATAAAATTCTATCTCTGAAAACTAAAAAGTTTCTATCTTTAGCTTGAGCTATAAGGCAGTTGTTTTCAATTTCTAGAGAAACATTATTCCCCTCTTTAAAGAAAATTATTGGTGTTAAAGCTGTTGCATTATCACAAGACATCACTTCATACATTGTGTATTTTGTTGATTCCTCGGTTATACTTGAAATTATTTCTTGATTGTAATTGTCTTTAATATCTAATCTAATAACATCAATTAAAGCTGAGCTTCGTGTTTCTGGTTCAAATAAGAGATTAATTTGTGATGCTGTTCTTAGTTTTTGGCAATATTCTTCAGGTATTTCAAATTCTTCAATATTGTTTGGTAAGTAATTAAAATAAAAGACTTTCCCATTAATCTTTGAAGTGTAACCTTGGTCTGATACTTTAAATTTATAGTTCTTGTATTTGAATGTTTGTTCATCTTGGTTAAGCATAACACCTAACATAGAACCAAGCAATATAAAACTAAGAAGTATAGCAATTAATATTTGATTTCTTTTTTCCCTTCTTTTTCTTTTCACATCATGATAACTCATTTTAACACCTATTTTATATGAAAAACTGTTTATTTTTAAAGTTATGTATAAGAATGGATGTTTTAAATCATTTTTATATGAATTTCAGTGTATAATTCCTTTATCACATTGAATAAAATGTCTTTTTCATCTTGTTCTAGTTCAAGGCTGTAGAATTTTTCTCTTATTTGTTTATACGTGATTCTTGCATCTTTAGGATTGTTCTTTTCTAATAACTTTCTACATAAATTAATATCTGCATATAGCTTTGCAATTTTTTCTTCATTCTTTTGATCTTTTATCACAATTTTTTCTTCAGGATTAAGAATGCTTTTTAGTTCATTATTTAGATATTTTCTGAATGTTTTCTTTTCAAGTTTGTTTTCTGTTTTTCTAAGGTTTAGTTCTCTTTGTTTTATTTCAAATAATAAGTTCTTTTTGAATTCAACTTGTCTTTTTACTTCTTCATCTTTTAATTTTGTTTCAATAAGTGTCTTGTTTAATGCAGTAAGATGTTTACTTATTTCACTTTCTTGTTTTATTAGTTTTAATTCTTGTTCTTTGAATTGACTTTGGAAATCAAATATTTTTGTTTCTTCTAATTTAAGTTCTTCTAACTTACTATGATAAAGTTTGTTAATCTCTCCTTGTTCTTTTCTAAAATCACTTTCTCTTTGATTTAATCTCTGCTGTTTTAATTCATAATCTTCTTTTGCTTGTTTTCTTCTTTCTTCAAATGATTTTTCAAGTGTAATAAATCTTGCATTAAATTCATTTTCAAGACCTTTCTTTCTTCCTAAGTAATCTTCTTCAAGATTTTCTTTATACTTTTTTGTTTGATTAAGAAGCTCTTTTCTAATCTTGCTTAATTCATCAGTTTGGTTTTTTATTGCATTAAAATAATCTTTTTTTGCATTCTCTAAAGCTTCTTCTCTTTTTTCATAACTTAATTTTTCTAATTTTGCTGTTTCAATATCTACTTTAAATCTTGTTTCTCTTGACTCAATTTCTTTTATTCTTTTTTCAAACTCTTTTTTTAATTTGTCAATAATATTTTTTTCTTCAAATAGATTTGTTCTTTCTTTCATTAATTCTTCTCTTTCATTACCTAAGAATTTAAGATCTTTTAATGATTCACTATGTTCTTCAAGAATTTCATCTTTCTTTAATTTTATTAATTCTTTAATTTCTTTTTTTTCAAGACTAACTAAAAGAGATAGAAATGTTTCTTTTGTTTTACATTTTCTAATAAGTTTTGCTAGTTCTGGTTCATTCATTACATTTTTTACCCAATTAGCAAAATCGTTCTTTTTACCAAAAACATGAGAACTAAAAATTAAATCACTAATATTTTCTAATGAATTTTTAAGATCTCTTAGAGAATATAATTGTTTCCCATTTGAAAGTCTGAACATACTTACTTTTGGAACACAAGTATCCATTGTTACACCAATTATTAAATGTTGAACTTCTTCTGATGGTGATTGGTCAAGTTTTACTCCTAGCTTTTCTTCTAAACTTAAGTTAGTAACTATTTCTTGTTTTTTTGTTGAGTCATTAAATAGGCCTTCTCTAAATTTTTCTATTTTATCAATTTTATCTGACTTATCTTTTATTAATCCAAGCGCTTTACGTAGTTGATTTATGTTATCTTCATTTATTCTTTCATCTTTTGTTTTAGAATCAAAATGGACCTCTTCAATTGAATCAAGTGCAGGATATCTTTTTATTTTATTATTTTGTCCTATTTGTATGTCTTTATCAATATTATTTATTTTTTTAAGAACATGCTCTGCTTTTTCTTCAATAATTTCTTTTATTTCTGGGTCTTCATTAATAGCTTGATTTGGTTGTTCCTTAACTATTTCTTTTTGTTTCTTTTTTTTCTTAAAGATTTTGTTAAAGAATCCAGAATTATTAGGGGTTTGTAAATCTAAAGAATTGCTATCTCTTGGCACGCTTGGTGCAACTAGTATCTCACCCATTTATACTCCCCTTTTAAATATTATACTTGAATATTTTGTTTTATGCTTTTTAAATGTTTTGCTTATTTATAATTATTTAATATATTATAGTAAAGTTTATAATAATTATACTTTTTACTATATGCATGAAGATTTTGAAGGTAATTCTCAAAAATATAAGATCATATGAACAAGAAGAAATTAATTTTGAAAGTGGAATATCTTTATTGAGTGGAGAAATTGGTTCTGGAAAAACAACTATATTGCTTTCAATAGAGTTTGCTCTTTTCGGTCTTGTTAAAGGAATGATTAGCAGTGATTCTCTTTTAAGACATGGTGAAAAAAATGGTTCAGTAACTTTGGTAATTGAAATAAATAACCAAGTTTTAAAGATAAAAAGAAGTCTTGTTAGAACATCTAATTCTATAAAACAAGAACCTGGCCAATTAACTATTGATGATGTTGAGGAACAATTAACTCCTCAAGAGCTAAGAGCAAGAATAGTGCACTTGTTAGATTATCCTCATGAATTTATTAGTAAAAGTCCAGCAATTGTTTACAGATATACTGTGTATACTCCTCAAGAAGATATGAAACTTATTTTATTTGAAAGTCCAGATTCTAGAATGGAAACTATTAGGAAAATCTTTAACATTGATAAATATAAAATTATTAGAAATAACACTTCTTTGTATATTAAAGAACTTAATGCTAGAATTAGAGAGAATAAAGCTAAAACAGAAGACATTGATGAATTAAAAGAGCAAGTAGAGAATATCACAAGTAGAAGAGATATTCTTAAAGGTGAGATTAGTAAGCTTGATGAAAGTATTAATAAAAAGGTAATTGAAGTAAGAGACGTGAACGCAGAAATTAGTAAGCTTGATGAAAAAATTTTAGAACAAAATACGAATAAACAAAAATTAGTTATGGCTAAAACTAGGCTATCTTCTCTTTCTACTCAAAAAGAATCTTTAACAAAACAAATTATTGAATTAAAAGATCAGTTAAAAGAAAAACCTAAAACTGAATTACAAGATTTGTCTGTTCTAACAAAAAAATTAGAGGATTATGAATCTGCACAAAGAAATGTTCTTTATAAAAAGCAAGACTTTTTGCAAAAGCGAGCTATTCTTGATTCAAGAATAAAAGATTCAAATAAATCTATTCAAGAAATATCAAGTATTGATATGTGCCCAACTTGCAGACAAAATGTGACTTTTGAACATAAATCTTTAATTAAGCAAAAAGAACAAACTAAAGTAAACTCTCTAGGGGAGAAGATCACTTTAATTGATAATGCTATTCCTAGATTAAATGAAAAAGAAGATGTTATTAACAAAAGGATTAAGGATAATCAAGAATTAATTAATAAACTTAATCTTGATAAATTAAAAATTAAAACTTATAATGAAAAGTTTGAGCTTCAAGAAAAATTTGAATTAAATCTTAAAAAGATAAATGAAGAAGCTGAAGTTGAAAAAAAGAGAGTAGAAACTTTTAGTTTAAAGATTGATACGGGTATTGTTTCTATTTATGATGAAAAGAAATTACTATTTAGAAAAAAGCTTAATGAACAAAAGGATTTAGAAATAAAATTTGCTTCATTTAGAAAAGAATCTGAATTAAAAAAAGAGGAGCTTGAATCTGTTAAAAAACATCTTGATTCTAAAACTAAACTTTTATCTTTTATTTCTGATCAAAAGATGTTAAGAGATTGGCTTAACTCATTTTTTATGAATCTTATGCAACTTATGGAAAGATATGTTCTAAATAGTATCTTAAAAGAATTCAACGAATACTTTCAAGAATGGTTTAGAATGTTAATTGAAGACGAAAACCTTTCTGTTAGACTTAATGATTCTTTCACGCCAATCATTGAACAAAATGGTTATGAAACTTACATACAAAACCTTTCTGGTGGAGAAAAAACAAGTGTTGCACTCGCATATCGTTTAGCTTTGAATAAAGTTATTAATGATTTTGTTTCACATATTAAGACAAAAGGTTTGTTAATATTAGACGAGCCTACTGATGGTTTTTCTAGTAACCAACTCGATAAGTTAAGAGATGTCTTAGTGCAGGTTCAATCAGAGCAAATAGTTATTGTTAGTCATGAATCAAAGCTAGAAAGTTATGCTGATAAGATTATTAAGATTTCTAAAGAGCATCATGTTAGCAGTGTTAGTTAATAAATAACAATTGCAACTACACCAAGAATTTGATCTGGGTAAACAACAATTGGGTCTACACTTGGATTATTATCTCCTTTTGTAATAAAATATAATCCTTGCTCATCATAGCCTTTGTTTACAACTCTATGAATGTAAACATCTCCTGTTTCAATTTCAAAAGATATAATATCTCCAACCTGAATATCATTTAAATTTTCTGGTAAGATTTCTAAAACATTTGTGTTTTCATCAATAAAAGGATCCATAGAATTAGTATTTGCAATCCCTACATACCTTGTGTTTTCTACATTAATAATAACTTTATCTTGGTAAACTTTAATGTCACTATCTGTTATCCAATCATTTGGTGATTGAATTTCATTAGAATACCCAAAGGGTTGGTCTAAATTTGGATTAAGAATATTGCTTATTAAAATACCTAGTACAAATACAAATGCAATTATTAGTACGTCTAATATAAATAAGTTTTTCTTCATATGGGCTTGTAACTATTTGTTATTTATAAACTTTTCTCTTTTTAATTACTTAAGAGTAGTTACAATTATAATTTGTAGTTAAGTTTATTTAAGGCAGTTTATTAGCAAAACCTTTTTAAATATATTTTTTCTAATATATTTTAAAAAGGTGTGGGTTTACATTAGACAATGAAAATTAAAAGTATAATTCTTGGGATAATCTTTCTAATATTAATAAGTTCTATAGTTAGTGCTACAACTTATTATGTTGATCCTGCAGTTGGAAATGATTCTGAAGCAGGAACAAGTTGGGGTGTTGCTTGGGAAACTGTTGGAAATCACATACATAATGATTTTGGATATCCACGTATAACTCATAATGATGAAATTATAATTCGTGCAAATAGTGATTTTAATTTAATTGAATCTTCTCCTGGAATTGCATCCTGGTATTTTCTTAGAAATAATATAACTATACGTGCAGAGAGCCCGGGAAATGTTACAGTTAGATTAAATAGCACTATGTCAAAAGCATTGTATGTTAGTGGAGATGATTTTATAATAATTGGTATTGATTTTATTGCTGAGGGTACTTCAACATTTGTAGTAACATATGGTAAGGATGCAGCTCAAATCATAAATTGTTCTGCAACTGGCTTTTATATTATTCATGGGTCTGGGTCAGCAACTACAGGAACAGTAAATTATGTAAATTTTACAGGTGATGATTTTGATAAATTATTATATAATGCTAGAAATGATATTGTTAATTTTAATAATGCTGTATTAGATAGAAGTACTTTTGATAAGGTTACCTCTGCACCAACCGTTAGAGACTCTTTAGGGTTATCAGATAATGTATCTTTAGGTTTAAATAATATTACTTTATCTGGGCATTTAAATATTATAGAAAGTGGTTATAGAGATTTAATTTGTGGAAGATCTGATAACGCTACTTTTGCAAATGTTAATAGTCTGCATATAGATGAATTAGATTGCCCTTTGGAACTTAGTGAGAGCATATTAGATTTTGAAGTTCCAAATAATGAATGGCCATGCGGTGCAGTAACCTATGCTGGTATTATAGATATAGAAATAAATGAAAGTGCTGGTGCAATATCAATACATGATTTTAATGTTGGAAATAGCACAAACCCTCTACATACAGATGTTGCATGTGCAGTAGATTATACTTCCTTGTTTTATCTCTATGATGCCGGTGGAAATAATTCTTATCATATCTATAATAATACTTTACATTTCAATGATACTGAAGATTTAGTTCTTGCAAGATACACAAATAATATGATTATAGAGAATAATACTGTGTACAATTATTATGTTGGTAATGGTACTTATTATAAATCTCGTAGAGCCGGAGCAATTACCGCAAACAATTCTATTATTAGAAATAATTATGTAGAATTTGCAGATACTGGAGCCGGTTATGGTTGGGCTATTGGTGTTGAAGGTGCCTTAACACAAATTTATTCAAATTGTTCTATTATTAATAATACTATTACAATGACTAATAATACTTATGATGGTGGTCGTCATGGTATTTTTGTTGGATATTGTGATGGTTTTTTAGTTGAAAATAATACTGTTCATGGTGGTGGAATTAATTATGCTATTAAAGGTAATGCGAATGGTATTGTGCGTGGTAATTTAGCTAATCAATCAATTGTATCTGGAATAGTTTATCAAGGTATACATCATAAATCTGGATGGAATGTTTCGTATATAAATAATGATATTTATAATTCTTGTTTTGTTTCAACACAAAATACGGAAAATATGTCTGCTGAAGCAACTTTTTATAATAATACTGTTCATAATAATTCGCAACTGTTTTATATGAATTCACTTGGAAATATTGAGAAAAATTTTACATTTTATGATAATTCCCCTTACAATATTTCTCATTATGATACTGCTACTGCTGCTAATAATACTAAGATAGAAATATTTTATTCTTTGAATTTAACTAATGCTACTAATCAAGAAGTTACTTTAACTGATGAGCAGGGTAATGTGTCTTCAATAAGTGCAGGTAGTTATACAAAAACTTATTATTTAAGTTATAAAATAATTAATAATCATTCTTCTGAAATAGATTATTCAAATTACTCTTGGCTTGCTTCGGCATATGATCAAAGTGAAACAGGAAATTTTATTTTTGATGCACCTTATACTTTAGCTTTGCCAACATTTGTGCCTATTGTTCAATCTTCAGGTAATAGTCCAAAAACTTATTATGTGACTGATAATAAAACGATTTCGCGATTAAAGAAAAGTGATATGTTAAGTGTGTCTTTAGATGACACATATATTTTAAAGCTAGAATCAATATTAACTAATTCTCTTAAGTTTAAGATATTAGGAACTTTAGAAACAATAACAATAAATGATAATGAAAAAATAGATTTAGATAATGATAATATTTCGGATTTGAGGATAGATATAATTAGAAATATTGGTAGTTCAGTTTCAATAACAACGTATTTGTTAAATGAATCTATAATTATTTCTGAAGATAATAGTTCTGATAATAGTTCAGTTGATAGTTCTAATGGCGTAAGTGATTTAGATAGTTCTATCGGTGAGGATGTGGTGGCTGAGGATAAAGAATCATTTGATAATAGTGATGAGAATATTTCTAATAATAAAACAAATCAAACAATAAATAGTTTGAATAGTGAAGATGGTTTTTTAGATAATTCTAAATTAATAGTATTAATTGTTGGTGGATTAGCAGTTATTAGCATTGTATTCTATTTAATTAAACGAAAGAGTTAGTTTCTTTGTGTAAATGAAATTAATCTTAATCTTGATTGTTTATAATTTCTAGTTGTAAATAAGAACTCAGCTAAGCTGAGCAATAGTAAAAATGTTGTACATAACATTTTTAAATGAACTGCCCCACCCTCAATATGCACAGCGGAGTGGGGCAGTCAGGAGTGCCCGGAGGGCTCATAACCCTCAGGTCAGTGGTTCAAATCCACTCTCCGCTATTCATTCTCATTTTATTCGAATTCATAGCGTTTCGAGATTTGAACCACTGATATGTTAAGGGTTATGAGTTCTCAGGGCTATATTGAACAAATCTTATAAAGAATAATAATATCTTATTTTTATGAAACAAAAAAACAACATATTCCTTGCACCGATGGCAGGGTTTACAGATGCTGCATTCAGAAAATTATCTCAAGATTATGGCGCAGCTATGACTTTTACAGAGATGGTTAGTGTTAATGCTCTTTCAAGAAATAATAAAGCAACTCTAAAATTATTGCAATTTTTTCCAGATGAAAATGTTGGAGTGCAGCTTTTTGGTCAAGATCCTAAAAATTTTATTAAAGCAATTAAAGTTTTAGAAGAATTTGAGAAAGAAAACAATTTCAAGTTTACAGTTATTGATTTGAATTTTGGTTGCGCTGCATCTAAAATTGTAAGACAGGGTTCTGGTTCTGCACTAATGGCAAGATCTAACAGACTAAAGCAAATTGTTGAGGCTGTTGTTTCTGTTGCAAAAAGACCAGTTTATTGTAAACTGAGATTAGGCATTAGTTCTAAAAAAATTAATGTAGTTAAAATTGCAAAGATTTGCGAGAGTGCAGGAGCATCTATGATTACAATTCATGCAAGAACGCAAAGGCAAGGTTATACAGGTAAGGCTGATTGGTCTGTAATAAAGAAAGTTAAAGAAGAAATTAAAATTCCTGTTTGTGCTAATGGCGATATTAAAGATTATGATTCTTATATTAAATGTAAAGAAGAAACAGGTGCTGATTATTTCATGATTGGTCGTGCAACTTTAGGTAATCCTTTTATTTTTCAAGAAATTGTTGAAGAAAAGAAAATACTTCCTTCCATAGAAATGAAGATTGCAGCTTTTATGAAATATTTAGAGTATGCAAAAAAGTTAAATATTAATTTCAATCACATAAAAGTTCATGCTCAAAATTTTACTAGAGGAATCCCCGGTTCTACAATAATTAGGAATGCTTTAGCTAGAACGAAAACTTTAGGTGAATTATTAAAAATTATAAAAGAAATTGGTAATTGATATTTATTTGTTGGGTGATTTTATTTCATTTATGTAGGCTTGTGGTTTCACTCTATTGAAATCGTTACCTCCAAACCATCCTGTCTTTGTTAAGACATAATCTACAAAGATGTGTTCATCTGGCTTGAGTATTGGGTGCCCATTTCCTGGTGAATTAGTTGAGCTTGGAATTAGATGAGTTTCAATAATAATTATTTCTTTTCCTTTGGTTATGTCACTAGATTGTTTGGCATATGTTATTGCTGTTTCTAGTTGATTTGTTAAAAATATGTAATTAAAAGAGTATTTGTTATTCTTACCTTTGTTGAACAATATGTTCTTTCTTGGTGTATTGATGGTGTCTGTAGGGATATTTTCAGCTAATGTTCCAGTGTAAAAAGTTGGCATAGAATTCACTAGAAGATTGCAGCTATGTATAATATCTAAGAGTTTAAAGGATAATCCTTTTTGTGCCCTTGTAAATTTGTGTATTAATCCCATAAAATTTGTAATATTTAGCTAGTATTTAATTGTTATTAAAAATCATTAAATAACTATAAACTTTATAAAAAACTAGTATAATCTAAATAATATGGCGAGATTCTGTCCTAAATGTGGAAAGAGTATAGATAATGGAACGTTTTGCAATGATTGCAAACCTCGTATTCTAGATTATAAATTATCTAGTTTTAAGATATGTTGTGTTTGTAGTAAATTGTTCACACATGGTTCTTGGAAAGATACAAAAGATCTCCAAGCTTTAATAATTAAAGAAATTAAATCTAAAATTAAACAAAAAGATGTTGAAGTTAAACTTGTTGAGGATTTACCAGAATTAAAACCGGGTATTCAGGAAACTCTCACTGCTGAAGTAACTAAAGAGGGTGTAGTTCATGAAATTCCTTATAAGATTGAAATAACTTATTGTAATATTTGTGCGAAAAAAGGGACGCAATATTTTGAAGGAATTTTGCAAATTAGAGGTTCTAATAAAGAAAGAGATAAAGTTATTAACATGGAATTGGATAGAGAAGCTAAAAATGGTAATGTTGCAAATAAAACAGTTAACTATCCTAATGGTATTGACCTTTACATGACTCATAGACGATCCTTACCTAAATTAGCTCAAAGAATTGTTGAAAGTATTGGGGGATTATACACTCTTAATGCTAAATTGTTCTCAGTAAATCATATGACTGGTAAAGAAATTTATAGATTAAATGTCTTACTAGAGTTACCGGAGTTTGATGCAGGTGATGTTTTCTTGTTTAAGGGAAAATATGTTGTTATTGTTTCTTTTGGTAAAAAGATTACTGCTAGAAATTTATTAACAAATAAGAAGATTATGTTTCCTTACGTTGAGTTTAAGAAAATTAAAGAAAAAGATTCTGAATCTGTTAAAAAGCTTGATACTTACAAAACTACAATTATAAGATTACATCCTAATCAAGAAGTCCTGCATCCAGAAAATTATCAACCAGTTAAAGTTCTCAATCAGATAGATGATGCAAAAGAAGATCAAAAAGTTAAGATTATCCTTGTAGATAAGGGTGCAATTATTGTTTAATTTTCGACTTTTAAACCAGCTACTTTATAAACAGAAAGAGCTTTTGCCTTAAATAGTCAGTAAAAAGTTTTTATTTATAGTGCAAAAGTATAGTATAGTAAATTAAACTGTTTCTGAGTATAAACGAGGTTTAAAAAAAATGAAAGGAACTGTAAAGTTTTTTAACGAAATGAAAGGATTTGGTTTTATTGCAACTGAAGACGGTCAAGAATACTTTGTTCATCAAAGTGGCCTACAAGACGGCGTTAGAATAAATGACAATGATGTTGTTGAATTCGATACTGAAGAAGGCGATAGAGGACCAAAAGCGGTTAACGTAAGAAAAGCAGAAGAGTAAATATTTTAATTAGTATTATGATTCTAAATATAAATTTATTTTTTATTTTTTTATTTTATTTTTTCTAGTATAGAATTAATCAAATTGTATAGTTATCTTTAATATTACAATCCTAATCTTTCATCTAACTCTTTTGCAACTTCATCTAAGTCATCAAGAGTTTTATTGATATTCTTCTTAATCCTTTTAATTAATCCATGTATATTATCAACATTTAGAATATATTTATTTCTGTGATTTATTACAATGTCTGCATCCATTAACTTATTCAAATGATGGACAACTGTCCCTCTTGTTAAACCTGTCTTTTCTGCAAGTTCATCACTGCTTAATCCTTCTTTTTTTAGATTTTTAAGTAAAGTAATAAATATTCTATAGCAAGATTTATCTTTATCTCTAGGATTGAATAAACCAAGTGAGCCTCCAAACAATTGTATTTGTTCATTAACTCCTGCATTCCGAGATATTTCTGTTCTTATTATTGTTATTTTTTTGAAGTGCATATTATACTAAAGAATGAGGTAGTTTATAAAAATTATGTTGTTTCAGTTTCTTTTAGATATCCTGTATACCTTTGAGGTACTACCCTTATTTTATATACTTGTTGATTTTCCTAATTTTAGTGATATTATGGAAAAATTAGAAAATAAAGTAAAATATTTTATAGGGTCAAGTGTGAAGGCTCTAGATGAGGAGAATAATTTAGATGAATGTGGTTTTGAAAATAATCTTGGTTCAAAGTTTGTAAAATCTAAATTTGATTTTTGTATTGTTTATGGTAGTGGGAGTATTAAACATTTTTATTATATGATAAATTTAGCTTCTGTTGTTGCCCATAAAGCTACGCTCCTTGCAGGAAATACTGTTGCTATTTCCTCTGAGAGGGATTGGAAAAACTTGATAACTTATAATGTTGATGATGCTTTGGAGATTTTTAGTAAATTAGTAAATTATAAAATATCTGATTTAAAAACAAAAAATATTATATCTGAGAAACTGGCTGAGTTCTCGGTTAAAGAAAAGTCTGATTTTGAGAATTTAGTTGTTAATTACATAAAAAAAGGTAATTATGAGGTTTGTCTTAATTTAGAATAAAAATAAAAGAAAAATAAAAAAGAAAAAAACAAACTTAAGTTACAATTAACTTAACCTTTTCTGGATCGTATTTCCATTTTGAATCAAGAACTTTTGTTTTCTTGTAGTATTTAACAAGTCTTTTGATTTTTGCTTCAGTTAATTGCAATCCTCTTTTACCTGTCATATCTTTGTGGTTTTCTTCCATATGTTTTCTAATCATGATAGATTTCTTAATTAAAGCCATCATATCGTCTGGTATATCTTTTGCAATATTCTTTTCTTTAATTACTTGACTTACAGATTTTCCTAGTAATATTTTTACATCAGGAATTCCATATTCATCTCTTAGATAAAGTCCAATTTGTGCTGAAGTTTTACCTTCTTTTACGTATTTTACTATTAATAATTCAACTTCTTTTGTTGAATATTTTACCCATGAAGCTTTTTCCTTTTTTATAGGTTTGTGGCTTCCAGAGAGTCCTTTTTTTCTACTGTGCATTCTTGCCATTTTTTATTCACCATACTATTCATTAAAGATAGTATTTTAGTTTACTTAGAGAACTAGGATTTTGCATTAGGTTGTTTCCCAGTCAGATATACACAAGCTTTCACCGATGTATTCTCTAGCATATTGTTGTATTGTGGGTTTGTTTATAAATATTGTTATGGTTTTATCGGAAACTTTAATAATTAAGTTTGATTCTTCTTTTTTATGGGTTCAAACTATAAATCCTTGACATTAATCGTTTTATTTCTTGGTACATTAGGTGTTGGAAGCCATTTATATAGAAATAAGTTTATTAAAAATCTTGAACCTGATGCTATATATTGTGGTATAACTCATAATTTTGTTAGTAGTGCAAATTTTGATTTTAATTTACCAAAGTTCCTTAATTCTGATATAAATGATAATGGTAAGTATGAGTCTATTTTTATTTATTTAAATAATCGAGGGGAGAGGCTTTACAAAGAGATAACTAAATCTTCTGATGGTAATTTAATTTTTGGTAAGCCAAAGCCCTATACTAAAAATAAATTCCGCTTTTAGTATGTAACTCCTATAAAGTAGTTAAATAAACAAAAACTTTATAAATATTGAAATCTCACAACATTATTGTAAGTGTGGGGTGCTTCATAATTATCTAAACACCTCAAACACACACCCTTCGATTATGTTTCTTGCCTTCGCACTTACATTTTTTCTTTTTAAGATAAATTCAAACTTAACTATTGTTGTCACTAACTTTATAAATCATAATTACAAATTTCTTAGTGATATGGGATTTTTTACAACATCAGTTAAAAAGAATGCTAAGGAAGAGAGAGATTTCCAAAATCTAACTTTACTTTGCCCTAGATGTAATATTCCTATGAAGAAAATCATGAAAAACGGGGTTACAATTGATTTTTGCACTAAATGTAAGGGTATGTGGCTTGATGCTAAAGAAGTTGACAAGCTTGTTAGCTTTTAAATAGTATTTTTATCTATTTTAATCACAATACTCTAATTTAATACATTTAGGATATTCAAAAGAACTAAGCAGTTTTATTTGGTTCTTTTATTATATATGTTAGATTTTAATAAGATTAATAAAGAACTTCATATTGCTTAAATTAAGGTGTTATTATGAACAAAGAAGATAAGTCTCCAATTTTAAAATTAAAGGTAGCTGAGGCTATGCAAGATGATGTTAATAAAGGAATAGTTAGAGTAGATTCCAATCTAATGAAAGAAATCGGTTTAAGTGTTGGATCATTTATTGAAATTGAAGGTCAAAGAAAAACTGTTTGTATTGTAGATAGGGGTCTTCCGGGAGATATGGGATTAAATATTATTCGTATGGATGGTATTTCTAGAAGAAACGCTAAAACTAGCATTGGCGAAATAGTTAAAATAAAAAAGTTTGATATTAAAGAAGCAAAAAAAGTTACAATTGCACCTGCTAAAGAAGGAATAACAATTAAAGCTAATCCTATTGTTTTTAAGAATGGTCTTTTAGGAAGAGCAGTTGCAAAAAATGATCTTGTTGCGCTAGGTGGTTCTGCAACTAGAAAGAGAACCATGGCAACGGGAAATAATGAAAATGATTTTAATGCAGTCCTTAGTAACGCTTTTTCAAGGTTTGGTTTAGGTGATATTAAATTTGTTGTAACTCATGTTGATCCTAAAAATGAAAATGCTCTTGTTACAGAAAATACTGTTGTTGAATTTGATCCTACTCCTACTTCTCCTGAAGAAGAAAAAGTTTTTGATACTTCTTATGAAGATATCGGTGGTTTAGAAGATGAAGTTGCAAAAGTTAGAGAGATGATAGAGTTACCTCTAAAACATCCTCAATTATTTCAGAGATTAGGAATTCAACCTCCAAGAGGAGTTTTATTACATGGTCCTCCTGGAACAGGTAAAACTTTATTGGCAAAAGCAGTTGCAAATGAAACTGATGTTCATTTTATTAATTTACGTCCAAGTGAATTAATAAGTCCAATTCCTGGTGCTACAGAAAAAAAGTTTGAGAAAGTATTTCAAGATGCAGAAAGAAATGAGCCTTCTATTATTTTTATAGATGAAATAGATTCTTTTGCTTTCAAAAGAGAATCAAGAGGGGCTAATGAATTTCTCAATACGCCTGTAATAGAATTATTAAGACAAATGGATGGTCTTAAATCACGAGGAGGGGTAGTAGTAATTGCTGCAACCAATCGTCCTAATGCTTTAGATACTGCACTCAGAAGACCTGGAAGATTTGATAGAGAAATAGAAATTGGTATTCCTGATCAACAAGGCAGAGAAAAAATATTAAAAATTCACACTAGAAGTATGCCTCTTGCAAAAGCAGTTAAACTAAAAAAGATTTCAGAAGTAACTCATGGTTTTGTTGGAGCAGATTTAGAAGCACTTACAAAAGAAGCTGCAATGATTGTTATGAGAAGACTTCTTCCTGAACTTAGAAAATTAAAAGAAGGAGAAGATATTTCTGAAAACATTCTTAACAACTTATTAATCACTCAAAAAGATTTTATTGATGCATTAAAATTTGTTAGACCTTCTGCAATGAGAGAAGTGCTAATTGAAATACCAAAAGTTACTTGGGATGATATTGGTGGTCTAATAGATGTTAAACAAGAATTGATTGAAGCTGTTGAATGGCCACTTAAACATAAAGATGCTTTTGAAAGACTTGGAGTTAAACCTCCAAAAGGAATATTAATGTATGGTCCTCCTGGAACAGGTAAAACTTTATTAGCAAAAGCAATTAGCCATGAAAGTGGTGCAAATTTTATTTCTGTTAAAGGTCCTGAAGTTTTAAGTAAATGGGTTAATGAAACTCCAAAGCTAATTAGTAATATTTTCAAAAAAGCAAGACAAGCAAGCCCTTGCATAATCTTTATTGATGAAATAGATAGTATTACTGCAAGAAGAGATTCTCCTAATGCCGCTAAAACAGGCATGAGTGCAGTTGAAACTTTATTAACTGAGATGGACGGTCTTGAAGCTCTAAACGATGTTATTGTAGTTGCCGCAACCAATCGGCCAGATATTGTTGATACTGCGTTATTAAGGCCTGGAAGATTTGACAGAATTGTATTAGTTGGAGTTCCAGATAAAGAATCTAGAAAAAAGATTTTTGATGTTCATACTAAAGATATGGCTTTAGCAGAAGATGTTAAAATTACAAATTTAGTTGATTTAACAGATGGTTATGTTGGTGCAGATATTGAGGCTGTTTGTAGAGAAGCTGCAATTCTTACTTTAAGAAAAGATATTAAAGCTGAAAAAGTTAAAATGGAGTTCTTTAATGAAGCTCTGAAAAAAGTTGGTGCATCTGTTAATAAAGAAATTGAAGATGCTTACAAAGAATTAAAAAACCAATTTTCACAGGCAAAAGGACAAGAATTTAAAAAAGAAAAACCAAACTATTATGGGTAAGTGATAATTATGGACGAATCAGAAATATTTGAATTAAAAGAAAAAGGTTACTTAAAAATTAGAGTTATATTTGAAATGCTTGGTAAACCAAAAGAGCATATTCAAGAAACACTAAAAAAATACATTGAGAACTTTAAAACAGATACAACAATGTTTATTTTAAAAGAATTTTATGGTGAACCAAAAGAACAACAAGAGGGATTATTTAGCACTTTTGCTGAAATTGAAATGTTGGTTGCAAATATGCAAAAAATAACTTGGTTATCTTTAAATTTTATGCCTGCAAATATTGAAATCTTAGAACCTGAAGAAATAAAAGTTTCTAACAGGGAAGTAGGATTATGGGTTAATGATGTTCTTTCAAAACTTCATGAAATAAGTTTAATGACAAAGAGTTTAGTGAGTAAAGACAAAGTGATTGCAAGAACTCTTGGAACTTTAATGAAGAATATGGTATTAATAGTTCTAGATAAACCAAAAGATGAGAATGAAATCTTTAGATCAACTGGTATTAGAGAAGAGGAATTAAAAATTGTTATTGCTGCTTTGATTAAGGAAGGTAGATTAAAAGAGGAAGATGGTAAATATTTACGTATAAAAAAAGGGTAAAATGGTAAAAAAAAAGGGTGTTGAGCAAAAAAATATTAAGAAAATAGATAAGAATGAGTTACTTGTTCTAAAAAGAAATATAGAGGCTATTCTATTTGCAGCTGGTAAAGCTTTAGAGTTAAAGTTTATTGCTGAATTATGTAACATTACACCTTCACAAGCTACTAAGCAATTAAAAGAATTAGAAAAAGAATATTCTGAGAATTCTGTTTTAATGATTTTTAATCAAGATACAACATGGAAGATGACTGTTAGACAACAATACCTTGATGTTGTTACTAAGATTGTCGCTGACACAGAATTATCTAAATCTGAGCTAGAAACGTTATCTATGATTGCATTTAGAAGTCCTGCTTTGCAAAGTGATATTGTTAAAGCTCGTGGTGTGGTAACTTATGATCATGTTGCAGAACTTACAAGATTAGGATTTGTGATTAAAGAAAGAATTGGTAGAAGTTTTATTGTTAAGTTAACAGAAAAATTCTATGAATATTTTGAAATTGATGGTCAAAAAATAAGAGAAGTATTTCAACCAGTTAAAGATAGAGTTGATGAACAATTACAATTAGGTGATGCAAGGGTTGCTAAACCTGAAGTTCCTATTGACATTTTTGATAAAACTCAAGAAGAAAGACTTGGGGATCTAGAAGTTTATAGAGAAGAAAATCAAAAACATGCAGAAAAAATAAATGAACTAAGGGATGCTCATAAAGATTTCTTAGGCTCTATTGACAAAGAAATTAATTCTATTGCAGAAAGAACAGATGTTGAAGAGGCAGAAATAGAATCTGTTAGAACTTCACAAGTTCAAGATAAAATTGAAGCAATCAAATCTGGAGATTTAGAAGCTCCTGAAGATGAAACAATTGAAGAGACTGATGATACTGAAAAAATGTTAGAAGAAACAGAAAAAGAAATTAATAATTTAATTGATTCTAATAAAGAAGAAAATGCCTAAAATATTTACTGTTAAATGTCCGAAGTGTGGTAACACAATGAAATATTTACCTCTGCATTTAGATGATTTCTCTAAAAAGAAAAAGAAATGCGTTTATTGTGGGCACTCTTTCTTAGTGCAGAAACATGTTAATGAATCTAGGATTTTGAAAGTTGAGAAGACTTAGTTTTGGAGATTAAGAAAATGAATAAAAAGAAAAAAGAAACTTTTTTTAGTGGGGGGAGTAAATAAAATGGTATTTATTGAATGGAATAAAGATTTAGAATTAGGGTTTGAGAAAATTGATGAGCAACACAAACAGCTTATTGACATTATTAATAGAGCTTATGAAACTTCATTAGAAAAAGATAAGAAAAAAAGAAATGAAATATTGAATGAATTAACTGAATTTGTGAGAGTTCATTTTTCGACTGAGGAAAAGTATTTTGAAGAATGCCACTATGCTGGTGCTGAAGAACATATTGAAGAACATATGGGATTGATAGAAAAAGTTCTAAAGTTTAAAAATGAATTTGAGGAAAAGGATTGTGATTGTGAGGCATTTTTGACTTTTCTTAAGGAATGGTTAGAAGAGCATCTTATGGTAATGGATAAAAAATATGTTAAAAGTCTTAAAGAATGTGGGATAAAATAAAGCTAATTTAAAGTTGAGAAGACTTGATAGTAACTTAGGAGTAGTAATAAAATCGGAAAGTTTATAATTACTGAATTATTCTTTATAGTATTATATTTTAAATACTCAATAAAATGATAAAAAAAGAACCATTTGCTCTATATTTAGGATTTTCTGCGTTTGTTGTAGGGGCAGTAATAGGGTATATTACAATCGGACCAGAACTTATAGATTTTGTACGAAATAATTATGAACATAGTTATATGATGGCTCCTTTTTACAACACCGTAACTGAACATCCAATAATTTCCAAAGGATTAGTGGGTTTTCATACTGGGCTTATATCTACCCTTGTTGGGTTGGAGTTGGGTAATGTTGTGGATAAGATTTTAGGATTAAAAAAATAATTCTCTTGTTTATTATACTTTCTAAATCCAAACAATTTTAAATAAAAAGAATATAATCATTATTATGTCTAACTACACTGAAGAAGAACTAAAGAATATGTCTCCTGAGCAGATTGCAGATTTGCAAAAGCAAAACTGTATATTTTGTAAAATGATTGCAGGAGAAATACCAACTTACAAAGTCTTTGAAGATGATAAGGTGTTTGCAATTCTTGATATTAACCCTGCAAATGAAGGCCATGTTCTTTTATTACCTAAACAACATTTCCAAATTCTTCCACAAGTTCCCCCTGAATTATTAGGGCATATGATGATTATTGCTAAGAAGATTAGCCAGATGATGCTTTCTGTAATGAGAGTTAAGGGAACTTCTTTATTATTTGAAGTTGGTGAAGCTGCAGGACAAAAAGCACCACATGTTATGTTACATATTATTCCTACTAATCCTAATAATAAAATTCTGCAACTTGAATCAGTTTCTCAAGGTGCTCAGCAGTTTGAACAAATGTTAAAACTTTTAAGATCAAAAACAGGTTACAGTGTGCAAGAACAACCTGCACCTAGCCAGCAACCTGTTGTTAAAGCTAAAGAAGTTGTTGATAATTCTTTTAATGAAAAAACAACTGAAGAACTTGTTAAAGAAGAGGTTAAAGAACAACCTAAAAAAGAAGTTGTTGAAGAACCTAAAACGCCTGTTAAGAAAGATATTGATTTAGATAGTATAAGTAAATTATTTGGTTAAAAGATGGATTGTTTAATTTGTGATGCAATAAAAAGTAAAAGCGTAATTGTTTACGAAGATGAAAGAGTTGCTGTATTTCTTTTAAGTAAGGGTTTTACTATTGGTCATCTAAAAGTTGTTCCTAAAAATCATTTTAGTATTTTAGAACAGATGCCTGATGATTTACTTTCTTATACTATGCTAGTTGCAAATAGATTTGCTTCTATTTTGTTTGATGCTCTTGGTTTACATGGGACTAATATACTTATACAGAATGGTCTTGATGCAGGCCAACTTATTCCTCATTTTGCTATTGATATTGTTCCAAGAAGGCCTAATGATGGTTTAAACTTTAAATGGGATATGAATAAAGCTTCACATGAATCTCTTGAAGGGACAAAGAATATCTTTATTGAAGCTTTAGAAGGTGGGATTAATCCTGCTGTTGAAAAACCTGTTCAAGCTGAAACAGAGCAGATTAGTAGTGATTCTGAAAAAGAAAATTATCTTTTAAAGCAGTTAAGGAGAATTCCTTAATATTCTGAAATTATTTAATTATTTGCAGTTCTCTTATAAACAAATCAATCTCTAACCATTCTAAAGTAGCAAAGTTTAAATAGGTGAAGTTTTTATAACTTGCTATATAAATCTTAGGATGTGAAAAAATGAGATGGTACAAAGAGTTTGGCTTTAAAAAAAACCCTTTCATACTTAACCCTTTAAAATCTAACTTTGAAATTATTGGTAGGGGATTAGAGTGTGAAGAAGTTTTATACAAAATTTCAGCAGGAAGCATGATCTTAATTGAAGGTAAGGTAGGAACAGGAAAAACAACTTTGCTTAAGCATGCAATAAATAATTTTAAAGGAAAGGGAAAAGTTGTTTATGTTAATGCAGCTTTATTAAATAAAAAACTTGATATTGCTAAATTAATTCATAAAAAACCTAAAGGTATGATTCTGCTCCTAGATAATGTTAATTTTTTATCTAAGAAAAATAATGATAAAATTAAATATTATTATGATCAAGATAGAATAAAGTCTATTGTGTTTACAACAACTTCTTATAAGTTAGTTAATTTTTCTGATTCAATAAAAGATAGAATTGGTAAAGATATAATTAAGTTAAAAGGTTTTACTCAATTAACAACATTAGAAATTGCAAGAGATAGATTGGGTAGTGCTGAGTTTATTCCTGACATTGTTCTAAAAAGAATTTATGATGAAGCAAATAATTTAAAAGAATTCTTAGCAATTTGTGCAGCTTTAGGAGAATCTTTAGTTTTCCAAGAAAAAGAAGTTGCTAGTGTTTATGATTTAAAGAGTATAAACGGTTTATATGAAAATGAAGATTATGCAGATACTGAAGTTTGTGAAAGATGTCATGAAGGATTAGATAAAATTGATGAACATTGGAGATGTAGAAATTGTGATCAATTTTGTCTTAATTGTGGGGTTTTAGCAGATGATGAAGATATTTATTGCCCTGGTTGTGGTGCTGAGTTTGAGGAGGAATAAAATGAAAAATATAACATGGTTCAATAAATTAGGTTTTGATAGTAATCCTTTTAGTTTTAAACCTGCTGCATTCCATAATGAGTTTTTTGGTTTTGATGATTTATTATTAGATATTAATAAAAAGATTTCTGAGTCTAATATTCTTTTTATTCATGGGCCTTATGGAACTGGTAAAACAACTATTCTTAAAAGAATTATTAATACATTCAAAGGTAAAAGAAGAGTAATATATTATAACTGTAACAAATCTGTTGGTTCTATAAACTTTAATAGATTACTTATTAATGCTGGTTGGTTCTTCAATAAATTATTCAGAGTAAGAACAAAGAATAGAATTTTACTTCTTGATGAAGCACAAGATCTTAATAAAAAAGATTTTTCTAATATTAAATCTTATTTTGAAAATAAATCTTTCAAATCAATCATTCTTGTAAGTAAAAAAACTGATATTAATTTACCTAATGAATTAAAAAAGATTATTGGTAAAGATAACAATTTTGGTTTAGGTGATATTTCTTCAGATGAAGCAATAACTCTTATTAGAATGAGAATTGGTGATTTGCAATTTCTTACTGATAATATGGTTCTTAAGATATTCAAAAAGAATAAGAATCCTAGGGCTTTTTTAAAGAATTGTGAAGAAGTTTGTAGAAATGCATTTGATCTTGATGCAGAGAAAGTTAATGATAAGCATGTTTCTAAGTTTGCTGTTAATTGAGTTTTGCTAATTTTGAACATTTGTATTTTTAAGTTAATACTGTTCTGAACCGTTCAGAAAAGCAAAACTATATGAATTAAGCTTGCTTCTGCTCAATTATGCATCACCTTGATATAGCGATTTTAAATGCTTTCAAAAAGGTTGAAGGTAAAGAATTAACCACTTCTGAAATTGTTAGATTGATTTTTCCAGATGATGCAAACACATTTGATGTTGATGGTGCGGATATTCTTTTTGTTGGTGGTGAAAAAAAAGTAAGAGGTAAGATTAGACATAAGAAATCACTCTTACATAAAAGATTGCTTTATCATCTTAATAAACTTGTGAAGAATAATATTCTAAAATTATCTGGCATAGAGGAGTTTGGGGAGAAGCGTTTTGCTTTATCTGGTGACTCTGGAGAGATAATACTTGAAGATAATACTAAAACTATTGTAATAAATAATAATTTAAAACCTTTAACTCCTATTGATGGTTATGAAGATAAAAAAATTATAAAAAAACTTGATCCTAATAATTGGATAAATAAACTAGATTCTATTGTTCTTGATGCAACTAAGTTTTCTGATTTAGATAAGCTTTACAATGCAGTATATGATTTATTTAATGAAGTAAGTGATTGTATTGCAATACTAAACTTTGAAAAACTAATTCAAAACAAAGATGACACTTTTTTATCTACTTTTATAAAAAACTTATCAAATGATACAAAAGATTATAATAAAAGAATTGGTTTTATAATTAATTGTGAAAATATTTATGATAAAGCAAGAATGAAAAACTTTATTAGGTTATTCTCGAGTGATTCTAATAATAGCTTACAAATATTTTTTGATGTCACTATTTCTGCTATTAAACAAAATAATACTTTGTTTTCTTACATTATTGAAACTTTCTCTCAAAAAAAGATAAAGATTAATATAAAAAATAAAGAATTATGTAAGTCTCCAGTATTTTTTGGAAAAGCTGGTGTTTATTCTTTTGATGAGAAAGAATGGAAACTTTATAAGAAAGAATTTGCAGATAAAACAATAGGTGTAAGTTGTTCTTCATCAACTCTAATGGTTGATATACAAGAATTTTTTAATAATTATAAAAATGCTCATGAGTTTAGAGAGTTTATGCTTAAAGCAAACAAAGCATTACTTATTGCTAATGTAAATAAAAGAAAAACTGCTCATCATTGTTTAAGGTCAATACATAAGTTGAATAAACCTTATTCAAGAGAATTTTTCTTTTTTGAAAGAAACTATATTCGTTTCTGGAATTATAATTTTAAGCTTTTTGAAAAGAATTCATTTTTGTTAGATATTTTTCGAACAATAAAAGAGGAAAGTGAGTCTTTTTTCTTTACAGAAGAGACAATATACAAATCTTGTGGTATTCCAATTAGATTTAAAATTGCTTTTAGTTCTGCATTCAGAAAGTCTGATTTGACAATGACTCAAAGGTCTTATGTTAAAAGAACTGTTCATAATATAAAATATTTTGATTCAGTTGATTCTATTAATTATTTAAAAACAAGAGAAAAACTTTCAAAAATTTTTAATGGTATTGATAGAGTAAGGTTCTTTAGAGTAACTGTTGATAATCCTAAAGAAGTTATTAATGAATTTAATTACATTTTGAAAAATCTGCATATTCCTTTTTTTACTTATGATTTTGCAAAGATAAAAGGTAATGCAAAACTAACAAGCTTTTTTGCTGATGAAAATAAAAAAAATAAAACCAAGTTGAAATAAAATGGAAATTATAGCTAAAAATATTCTTGAAGCATGGAAAACTACTCTAAAAGTTATTATGAAAAATGGCGAGGATTTTATTGATAGAGATAAAAGGGTGTGCCGAGAATTACTAAATGTTATTCTTATAATTGAATCAACAAAAGATATTGAAGAACCAATTAATGTAATGAAACGTTTTAAGGATTTTATTTACCCAAATATAGATGAGATAAAAAGCATAATGCTTAATAAGATTGATCCATCTGGCTATAACTATAGTTATGGGCAAAGATTATTTAATTATAGAAATGCTAAAAACCAAATTGATAATTTTATTTATCCTTTGTTAAAAAGCAATCCTAACTCAAGAAGAGGTATTGCAATAATTTATGATCCTTTAGTTGATTCTTTGAAAAATAAGAAATCTGTTCCAGGTTTAATAAGTGTGTATTTTAAAGTTTACAAATCTAAACTAGATATAACTGTTAATATTAGAAGCAATGATTTCTTTATCGGTTGGCCTGCAAATATCTATCAGATTTACGCTTTGCAGAAGTATCTTGCAGATAAATTAAAGATCCCTATTGGTAAAATAACTGTGTTTTCTGATTCTGCGCACATCTTTCATGAGCACTTTGATAAGATTAATGAGATTTTGGGTTAAAAGCAAAACAAAAGATTTATATATATGTGGTGTGGACATATGTATATTATAATATTCATTATAAATAAGAAATAAGGGTGGTTTAACATGTTAAAAGTAAAAAGAATATCTGAAACATACGATATGCGTGTTTTTACAGACTCTGGAGATTACTTCGGAGATATTGAAGAAGCAATATTAACTCATACTAAAATCGTTGGTTGGAGAGTTAGAGCAACAAAAAGCTCATTTCTAAATAAAGTTCTTGGTAATGCTAAAGGTGTAATTGTGCCTCATCAATTAGTTAAAAGCATTGGTGATATAATGATTATCAACAAGACTGCAGTTCCTTCATATGCAGGCGATGATGACGATTAGTTTTATTTTGTTTTTTTAGTTTTTATTTATTTAGCAACATTTAAATACTTGTATTGATTTCTGTTATTTTATGGCTGCCAAAAATAATTTTGAAAATTATAATTTTGAAAATTATAACGATGATTTTGAGAATGTTATGTCTAATTTTGGAATAAGTTGTTTTACTCATCCTGATTCTATTTCTATGACTAATCAAGATCATGCTTATTTTTATGAATTGGCTTGTACACAAGCAATAAATCTTGTTAGCAATTACAAGTTTCTAGTTGATGAACCTTTTTTTAAAGAAAGTATAAATGGTTTTGAAGATTTATTTTTAAGCGATTCTGCTAATAAAGTTCCTGCTATTCTAGTTAACATAGCTCTAACTTATGTTAATAAAGTTAGAGAAGTTGGAACAAATAGCATTGCTTCTAAGATTTCTGGTATAACTAAAGAATCTTTTGTAGAGTTGGATAAGCTAAAAAAGTTTTATGAGTTTAAAGTAGCGGATAATGGAGGAAAGCATTTTGATCATACTGAGCCATTATTTGATAAGGCAATACAACCTTTTTCTTATCGTCATCAACCAATTTATTCTGTTTTGATTGGTAGTGATATTAATAAAAAGTTAGATAAAGTTTTTGTAGAAATATCTAAAAAAGTTAAAGAAGATTCGCCTTTTGTATACATATCTCCTTTTGATTCTATTGTTGCTAACACTCATAATTTTGAAAGATTTATGTTAAAAGATGAAATTGTTCCTAGTTATACTTTTGATGATTCTAAAGTTGTGTTAGTTGATAGGGCAATATTACCTAAAGGAAACTATGAGGAACGTAAAGATCTATCTAAAATATTTTACTCTTTTGGTTCAAAAATAGATAAAAATGATTTAGTTCTTAATCCAAATAATACTTCTAAATTTGTTAATTCAGCTTATTCCGCAATAATGGGTATTATTAAACAGAAAGCTATTGTAAAGTTTAATAATTAATTATTAATGTTTAACAACATTTTTATATAATCAATTTCTAACTTGAGATATGCAAAAACATAAAGCTTTCATAGTATATTCTACATATAGAATTGATGAGCCTGGAGAGAATGCAAGAATTCATATCTTTGGTAGATTAGAGAATGATAAGAGTTTTGAAGCTGTATTTGATGTTAAACCTTATTTCTTTATTAAAAAAGTAGATAAAGATGATGCTAAAGCCATAATTGAAGATTCTGAATTAAATGCAGAATTTGAAGAAGTTAAATTAAAAAATCTTTATGATGAAGATGTTACAAAAATAATAACAAACATTCCTAAGGATGTTTCTGAATTAAGAAAACTCTTAGAAAAAAATAATATTCCTTGCTATGAAGCAGATGTAAGATTTACTCAAAGATTCTTAATGGATAATAACATTAAAGGTTCTATGATTATTGAAGGTAAAGAACAAGAATCAAATAATGTAAATACTTTTTTTGATAACCCCGTAATAACTACTTGTGAATACAAACCAAAGAATCTTAAGATACTTTCAATTGATATTGAGACTTGTAGAAATATGAAAACACTCTACGCTATTTCTCTTTACTCAAAAGATATAAGTGTGGTTCTATTAAATGCTAAACACGATAATTTGAAGAATGCAGAAACCTTTTCTTCAGAAAGAGAGTTATTATCAAGATTCAAAGAATTAATTATAAAAGAAGATCCAGATATTATTACTGGTTGGAATGTTATAAGTTTTGATTTTGCTTTTCTAAAAAAACATTTTGAGAGAGTTAAGGTTCCATTTAATTTGGGAAGATTAGACGAGAAATGCACTCTAAGAATAGAAGAATCTTTCTTAAGAGATTCATCAGCTGACTTTAAAGGGAGATTATTAATTGATGGTTTAAGACTTGCAAAGGTTTCATTCATCAAATTAGATGACTATAAATTAAACACAGCTGCAAAAACAATTCTGGGGGATGAAAAACTTCTTACTGGTGAACAGAAGGGTGAAGAAATAGAAGAATTATTCTTACATGATCAACAAAAACTTATTGATTATAATCTTAAAGATTCTGTTCTTGTTTATGATATTTTATATAAATCTGGTATGATTGATTTGTCTCTTAGTCGTTCGCTACTTACCGGAATGCAGCTTGATAAAATCCAAGCGAGCATTGCAACTTTTGATTCTGTTTATCTTCCAAGATTAAGAGATAAAGGCAAGGTTGCATTCTCATTAAGTTTTGCAAACCAACACGATCGTGTTAGAGGAGGATTTGTTTTACCTTCTAAACCCGGAATTTATGATTGGGTTATTGTCTGTGATTTCAAAAGCCTTTACCCTACTTTATTTAGAACGTTTAATATTGATCCTTACAGTCATTTCTACGATGAAAAACAAATCCCTAAGGATTTACCTAAAGAAAAATTTATTAAGGCTCCTAATGGTGCTATTTACAAAAATCAAGAAGGAATTTTATCTAATTTACTAACAGATTTTTTCAAAGTAAGAGCTAGAGTTAAAAAAGAGAAAAATCTTATGGCAAGCTTTGCAATAAAAACAGTAATGGCTTCTTTTAGTGGTGTTCTCGCAAGTCAGAATTGCAGGTTTTCTACTTTTAAGGTTGGTGATACTGTAACTAGTTTTGCACAAATGATAATTAAACACACTATAAAACTTATTGAGGATAAAGGTTATAATGTTATTTATGGTGATACAGATTCTATTTTTATTGATTTGCATGTTAAGAGTTATGAAGAAGCTTCAGAAAAAGGTAAAGAATTTGAGAAATATATTAATGGTTACTTTGATAAGTGGGTTCCTGAAAATTATGCAAGAAAATCTTATCTTGATCTAGAATTTGAAAAGACTTACAAAAGATTTTTTATGCCTAAAAATAGAGGTTCAGAAGTAGGTGCTAAGAAAAGATATGCTGGTTTGTTAGTAAATAAGGAAAAAGAGGAGATTAAAGAAAAAGTTGATTTTATTGGTTTAGAATTTGTTAGAAGGGATTGGACTGCCGTTTCTAAAGATTTTCAACTTGGCTTACTAGATAGAGTATTTCATAAAAAAGAAGTTGCAAAATTTGTTAAAGAATTTGTTGAAGATATAAAATCAGGTAAATATGATAAAAAATTGGTCTATAAAAAAGCTCTAAGAAAAAATCTTGATGAATACACAAAAACAACTCCTCCTCATGTTAAAGCTGCAAGAAAACTTGATAAACTTAAATCTAATATTATTGAGTATTACATGACTTCTGATGGTCCTGAGCCATTAGAAGCATTAAAACATTCTATTGATTATGATCATTACATTAACAAGCAGATTAAGCCGATTGCAGATTCTGTTTTAGTATTCTTTAATCAGAAATTTGATGATGTTATTAAGGGTTCTACGCAGAAGAACTTGTTTGGATTTTAGATGAATACATTTATAAATAAAATATGAACACTTATCATTACATTACAGCCCCGTAGTGTAGTGGCCAATCATCGAGGATTTTGGAAATGTTTATGAGAATAAATTTCTTAGGACATTGGAAATGTCCTTGGACCCCAGTTCGAATCTGGGCGGGGCTATTTTTTCTTTAAAAAAATGCCCTTCAGATTAAACTGGGGTCTCAATACGATAATGTCTTGATTGGCCTTTATTCATATAGGTAATAATGTTTTCTTCCATAATGAGTTTTTATTGTATAGTCTTCTTTATTAAAGTCTAATTCTTTTGTTATGAAATGTATAAATCCTTTTGCTTCAACATGAATAAATTTTAATTTTGATCCGATCTTTGCTAATTCTTGCAATAAATAATATGTTTTAACTGATAGAATTGGTTTTTTTGTTTTTGAAATTAATTTAACTTCAAAGAATTCTAGTTCAGAGATTGTTTTTTGTTTTACTTGTAAATTATTTAAAGTTTGGAAATATTCTTTTGTTTTTTCAAATTTGGGGGTTTCTTTAATCTTTAAATAAATAATATCAATTGCAGACCAATATTTATTTAGGATTGGTTTATACTTTAGAACATTTAGCATATCAAATTGATGTACTTTTATTAGTTCTTGGAATGAGGAGTAATCACTACATCTATAAACAAAGAATGTGTGGTTCTCTCGTTGAATTTCTTTGACAATAAAGGGCTCTATGATATCTACAATTCGTCTAGTAATCATGTTGCCTGTTAGGTTATTAATTTTGATCATAGTAGCTATTAAATTTTATCTTTATATATGTTCTTTGTAAGTTTTTTCGAAAGATTTATGGATTTATAGAAAATAGAGTATTATTAGTTAATAGTAGAATGTAATCTTATAGTGTTTATTTTTTATTCTGGAATGGGAAGTCTTTAATATTTCATTCAACTTCTAAAATCTCTTTAGCTTTAGTAAATTTCTTCAAAGATAGAGGAAGAAGGATTGCAAATAAAGTAATTATCCCAAGAAATATTAATTTATTTGGTTGAATGTCTGTTAAAGTATTTCCTAAATATATTAAGAAGAAAGTGCCTGGTAGCAAACCTATAAATGTTGCAATAATAAATTTACCTACAGATATGTCAATTAATCCTGCTATATAATTTTGTAATTCGTAAGGAATTAGAGGTATTAATCTCATATAGAGAATAAACATAAAACTATTTTTATCAGTACTATCTAAATATTTTTTATATTTTGTTTTTTCAATTTTAGATTTGATGTATTCACGGCCAAATTTCTTAGCAATAAGAAAAGGAAGAACACTGCCTAATGTTGATATAGTAATTACAAGAGCTGTTCCAAATAATGGAGAAAATAATAATCCTCCCACAACAGTCATTGCAGTTCCTGCATGAGGGATGAATACGGCGATTAAATAAATTAGACAATATACAATTATTGTAGCAGCACCAAACCCTTCAAGATATGTTTTTATGATTTCTGGGTTTATATATTGCCAAATTTGGAAATAAGCACTGCTGAGAATTATTAGGATCAGAATTATACTTAGAATAGTTGTTTTTTTCTTCATAAGATAACTTTATGTGCTGAATTAATAAAGCTTTTCTCTTTTAGAAAAGAATAATAAAAAAATAAAAAAAATAAACTTAGAAGTTTTTCTTTGCTTCTCCTGCTTTCATTGCAGCTACAGCGTTGTCTTTTGACATCATTGCGCACATAGTAGTGCCACAATCTGGACATTGACCTTTAGCCATGAAACCGCCTCTTGAAGTTTTGTTCATCATTGGACTTTTCATCTTCTGACCTTTTTTCTTACATTTTACACAGTATGCATTAACCATTTTGTTTTACCTCATAATGTTTTAATTTAGTTTGTTTTATGTGTAAAAAGTAGGCTTCATTAATAAACATTCTTGTTTTTTCAGCTTATTTACACATAAATATTGTATCTTTCTTGTTCACACATTACAATCATTATTACATCAGAATTGCTCTTTTGAGCCTTATTTAGTGTATTTAAGTCTGTATTTGAAGCTAAACAATGCTTGTATGGGTGAGTGTGCAGCATTATTAATGTGTCTATAGGGCAACTTGAGAACTCTACGTGCATAAAGGTTTGTTCATGAATCTTTGGGTAATATATTGAATTAATTATGTAGTCTTTCTCAAGTTTAATTCCTTTTAGGCAAACACTTGTTTCTACTAATTTTGTTTCTTGCTCATTGTTGTAAACTGCACTCAGAACGTTTTCTGTATTGTTTTCAAATATTATTGTAAATTCTTTTAGGACAAGTTTATTGTCTATTATACTTTTAGATTCAGCTTGACCTTGCAATATTTCTCCAATTGGATATCTGAGAAATGTAAATGATAAAATAAGGAATATTAGAAACACTCCTATTATAACTATGATAATTCTTTTTAGTGTGCTATCTTTTTGTTCTGGCTCTTCAAGTGTTTCTTGTTTTATACTGTCCATTATAATAGATGAATTTTTTATAATTAAAAATATTCCGGAAAATATCTATTCAAAAACTCTTTGAACCATTCAGAGAAACATTGGTGCCAACTTATATTTAGTTTCTAGATTATCCAATTCATGTAATTGGAGGTATAACAATGATAAAGAAAAAAGAACTAATGCTCCTTAGTTGTTTGAGGCATAATTCTAGAGAATCATTAACTAATATTAGTAAAAGAACAAAAATACCAATTAGCACTATTTTTGATAAAATTAGAGAATATGAAAAAGGTTTTATTAGAAAGCATACTAGTCTTATTGATTTTAAAAGATTAGGTTATGATATAAGAATTAATCTTTTGTTAAAAATTGATAGAAACAAAAGAGAAACTTTTGAGGGGTTTGTTCTGAATAATCATTCTGTAAATAGTGTTTTTAGAATTAATAATGTTTATGATTATTTAGTTGATGCTATATTTAAAGATATAAGGGAGTTTCACGCTTTCACTGACAAAATTGAATCATTTGGAATTGTTGATATGGCTGAGCATTTTGTTATTGATGAATTAAAAAGAGAGAATTTCCTTGCAGATACTAACTTTATAGAGTTGTTAAATTAGAAAATAAGTGGAGTTACATAAACTTCAAGAAGTGCTGCTATAATTATTAATCCAATACTAATTAATATTAGGTCTGCGCTATCTAAGACAATATGCTCAAATTTTCTTGTTGAGAAATCGTGTTTAATTACAGCAACACTTATGATTCCTCCTGCTAGGCCTGCAACAAAATAGGCTAATATTTCTGGGATTCCATGAATAGTATATTTGAATAATCCTATGCTTATTACTTTAAGATAAGAGCCAACTTTTTCTAAACCAACAAGATGGGTGAACATGGCAAGATTACTTCTAATAAAATTTCCTATTGCAACGCCAATAACTGATGCATTCCATATTAATATAAATAAGGCACCTATACCATATAAGAAAGAGAATAATATGCAAAATATAGTTACATTTAGATTATTAAATAATATATTTTGAAAAGTTAAGAATTTATTTGTTACTGCACCAGTAACTTCTCCTGTAACTGCTGCTTGTGAAGCAGGATTAATTGTGTTTAATGTTGCTATTTGTGATTCAAATAAGATATTCACTGTTGTTCCAGGTAAAACAACATATAGTAATGCTATTGCAATTGTTGCACCAATAAAAAAATACATGAAAAATCTTAGTGCTTTCCAATGTTCTTTTAATAAAAAGATTTCATTATGGTCTTCAAGATCTTTTTTCTCTTCAAGTTTTATTGTTTTGTAAATTAAAGGTATCCCTGCAATTGTTGTTAAGAAAACAAATACTAAAGTTGCATATGATCTGAAAATCCACATACTAAGGAGTGCAGCTATTAAAGTTATTACAAACCCAAATAAGAATATATATTTTGGATGTTTCTCTGCATTCTCTGGGTTAAATATTGATTCTAGAACCATACACTTATTCTTATATATTATATTTATAAAGGTTTTTGAAAGATTGTTTTAGAATTTAACAATAAAACTATTTAAACAAATACAACTTCTCAAAAACTATGTTCATAATAAAATTCTTGGGATTAATGGATTTCTTAGCTTGCTTAGTTCTAGGTCTAACTATGATTGGGGTAATTCCTTTTAGAATTGTTTTTGCATTTGCATTATATTTGTTTGTGAAAGGTTATGTATTCAAAGGAGATTTTCTAAGCTTTGTTGATATGCTAGCTGCATTCGTCATGCTAATCATTTATTTTGTTGGCATTGCATCTGGATTCTTTGTTACACTCTCAATAATTATAATTTTATTATTCTTGTATAAATCATTCTTTAGTTTTGTTACTATTTAAACTAACTTTATAAAACAATCCAAGTTCTTTTCAATTATGAATTTCCAAGACCTAAAGAATGTTGAAGATTACCAATTTTTCCTAGATCTAGCTGTAAGGGCTGCAGATAAGAAAGCTTCTGCATTAAGATCATCAATTAAACTAAAAAGTGTAAATAAGTTAATTAAATCTAAAAGAATTGAAATTGATAGATTAAAGATTATGCAAGAAGTTATTTGTACAAGGCTTAATGAAATTCACATGAAGTTTCCTAGTGTTGATGACTTACCTGAATTTTATAATCAATTAATTAAGTTGAATCTTGATGTTGATATGTTAAAGAAATCTTTAGGTAGTGTTTCTTGGGCTCAAGAAACTATTTCTAAATTATTTACTAAAACTATTATTCAATTAAAAAGATCTGAAGATGTTAAAGAAATGACTATAGCAAGAAGAGCAACTCTCGGTAGAGTTGCAAGTATTCTTAAGCAAATTGATAAGTTCTTAACAGTGATTGAAGAATCTAGAAAGATTATGAAAACTTTTCCTGCAGTTAAAACATCTATTTTTACTATTGCAATTGTGGGTTTTCCTAATGTTGGTAAATCAACTTTGCTTGAAGCTCTTACAAGTGCTTCACCAGAAATAAATAGTTATGCATTCACAACAAAAAAATTAAATATTGGTTATCTAAAAAAAGATGGGAAAAAATATCAGTTTATTGATACTCCTGGAACTCTAGCTCGTTTTAACAAAATGAATCCTATTGAAAAACAAGCTTCACTTGCAATGAAGTATGCAGCTCATGTTATTATTTACGTTTATGATTTAAGTGATCAAGGTTATCATATAGACGACCAACATAGATTATTTGAAGATGTTAAGGACTTAGATAAGCCTATAATTGTTTATTTGAGTAAAACTGATATTATTGATGAAAAGATAGTTAAAGATTTTATTTCTAAACATAAAGATATGAATATTATTACTGATAAAACAGAAATTATTAATGAAGTTCTAAGATTAGAGAAAGATGTTTTTGATGAGTAATAATTAAACCAACCATTAAAAGAAATGTTCATTGTTATTAATTTAACTATTAGAATTTTTTGACTATCTCGAAAATTTTTCGGAAATTTTTAATAAAACTATATTAAGAAGTAACAATTTTTTATTCAAATGAATAAAGGTCTAGCTGTAACTAATTTAATTAAAGATAAGATTCATACTATTAGAGGAATGCAAATAATTCTAGATAAAGATTTAGCTGAAATGTATGAAGTTGAAACAAGGGCCTTGAAGCAAGCTGTGAATAGAAATAAGAATAAATTTCCTGGAGATTTTATGTTTAAATTAAATAAACAAGAAGTTGATTTTATGCTATCACAATCTGTGATACCCTCAAAAATGCATTTAGGCGGGGCTTCACCTTATGCTTTTACTGAACATGGTGTTTCTATGCTTTCAAGTGTTCTTAATTCAAACAAATCTATTGAGATTAACATTAAAATAATAAGAGAATTCATTGCAATGCGTAAATTTATCTCAAAAAATGCTGAATTATTTATTCGGTTAGACAAGGTTGATAATAAGTTAGTTGAACATGATAAAAAATTTGATAAAGTTTTTGATGCTTTAGATTTAAAAGATCCAGAACAAGGTGTATTTTTTGATGGACAAATATTTGATGCTTATCATTTTGTTTCAAATCTAATCAGAAAAGCTAAGAAAAGGATAATTTTGATTGATAATTATATTGATGATTCTGTTTTAATTTTATTCTCTAAAAATAATATTGAGATTACTATTTATACTAAAATTAATAAAAGATTACTTTTAGATGTTGAGAAATTTAATTCTCAATACAAAAAGATTATTTTAAAAGATTTTCACAAAAGCCATGATAGGTTCTTAATAATTGATAATTGTATTTATCCTCTTGGAGCTTCGTTAAAAGATCTTGGGAAAAAATGGTTCGCTTTCTCAAAGCTTAGCAAAAAATCATTTGGGTTATTAGAAAAGCTAAAGCTTTCATGATTTTTTAGAATTAATATTCATTTAAACAAATTATTTTTTCTTAACTTTACTCTTAACAGCTTTATCAGAAATGATTGCAGAGTTACCAGTTAGGTCAGAAATTATTAATTTAATTTTATCATCACCACAAAGAACATTTCTTATTTTTTTAAGATGATTTTTTGCAGCTTTTCTTTCAGATTTTTCTTCTGCATTATCTCTTGCAAATTCAATTATTTTTTCTATTCTTTTAATTATTCCTTCAACATTTGTGATGTAGCCATTTGATGCTTCATTAGATTCAATAGATGCAATTCTTCCAAGTTTAACAATCGCATGGCTTGATTTTATAATTCTGATTTTTAAGTCTTCTTCACTAGAAATTTCTAAGTCATATCTGCAAGGGTCTTGTTTGTTATCAAATTCAACATCTGCTTTATGATAGCCACACTCTTTACAGCTCATTGAAAATACATAAGCTAGCCCAAAAAAAGGCACTTCTCTTTCTGCTTCCATAAGAGTTAATGTATTCTTATTACATATTGGGCAAGGTTGCCCTTCCATTATTTCTGGTGGTTGTTCTGTCATAATTTAAATTCTGACCTATTTATTTATATATTTAACCAAAACAAGCCTAAAATAGAGTTATTATTCTATAATAGTAACACCTAGAAAAGTTTATAAAGGAAAATCACTTTCTCTCTATATACATTATCTATTAGGTAATGGTAACACATTCAATTATGATTATTTAAAGGGGGATTATTAAAATGGGAAAAAAAGGAAATATTTGTGGAGTTGTTGGAGGAATTTTACTAAGAACAGCTATTGCTTTTGCTGGTGATGATGGAGAATTATTACCTACATTTGATTATTCTACTGCAAATCCTGATACAGTTAAAATTACTGAAAATGTTAATCCTGTTCCTAAAGTTTCATCTGATGTTAGTATTAGTGATGAATCAATATTCAAGATTACTGAATCGGATACACTTGATTATTCTATTGCAAATCCTGATACAACTAAAATTAATGAAAATGTTAATCCTGTTCCTAAGGTTTCATCTGATGTTAGTATTAGTGATGAATCAATATTCAAGATTACTGAATCGGATACTTTTTATCATTCTACTGAAACTCCAAATCGTGTTTATATTAAACCTGATGCAGACCCAGAAAATATTAATGAAATATTAAAGGCGAATATAGATTTAGAAATGAAAATAGTATTTCTTAAGGATGGTGAAGATGTTAAGGATTATATAAATAATAATATGGTTCTTTCTTCTGAAAATAATGTTGAAGATGAAAAAGAAGGAATAGCTTCTAATAAAGATAATCTTCCAAAGACAGAAGATGAAAGTTCTTCAGATCTTAAATTAGAAGTTCCTATTGACTTTGAACAAGACTATGCTACTTTAGATCCTACTATCTTTCTGGGTGTTGATAATAATAGATTACCTTCATATGAACTTTCTGTGAGTGCAGGCGTAATAACTTTGCTTAATAGATTTCCTTCATTAGGTGAACCAAAATATAATCCTTCTGTTGAAATTGAAGGAGTGAAATATTTTATTGGTTCTAATGGTCTAAAATATGGTGTTGGAATAACTTTAGGTTATGAAGCAAAAACTACTGCACAAAGTAAATCTGCTGAGCCATTACCAAATGGTATAATTCTTAAAAAAGATTTTCAAACTGCTAATAGTGCTGCTTATTTAGGTCTTAATTTTATGACACAGATGAGAATTAATACTAAAGATTATTTAGAAACTAATTTTGTATTTGGAGTAAACTATAGGTCTACTCAAGTAAAAGGTGGAACTTTTCAAATTGATGATGGGATTAAATCTGATATTGAAGCTGGTGAAGTAATTAAAAAAATTAATCTATCTTTAGATGCTGAATTTGGTTTTTCTAAAAAAATAATTAATAACTTATACTTTGGTCCAGGAATAAAATTTAAGGCGGATTCTAACAGAGGGTTTAGCATAACTACTGGAGCACATATTAAATATTTTGTTTTAAAATAATAATTAAATAGCATATCGTGGGGGAATAATAATGAAAAACACTATCAAATTAATATCACTAATGATCGTATTTATTTTGTGCGTTACTTTTGTATCTGCGCAAACAATAAATGAATTAAACTGGAATGATATTCCTACTCAAACATTTACAATTAATGAAGGAGATTCTGCTGAATTATATTTTATGTCTGCAGGAGTTTTGACTTCTGATTATCCAATCTATGTTACTTTAGGTATAAGAGAGGTTGGTATTCAATCTTGGACTTATTTAACTAGTAATAGTGTTGTATTAAATGAAGCTGAATTTAACTCTGCTATTGATGGCACAATTGATCTTTTATATTTAGATTTAGAATCTGGAATTTATGAAATAAAACTCTTTTCTGAAGATGATAATGGTCATGCAGGTAGTGAATTAAATCTTTATTTAGAAGTTAGTGATATTACAAACCCAAACAACGCACCTACATTCTCAGGAGCTATTCCTAATCAAATTATTGATGATGGTGAAGCGTTTGTAGATATTAATTTAAATTCTTATTTTGCTGATATTGATGCAAGTGATGTATTAACTTTTACTGCAAACAATAACTTGTTTGATATAGAAATAACTAATGGTGTTGCAACTATTAACTATTCTCAAATTGGTAGTGAATTAGTAACTTTCACTGCTTGTGATTTATCTAATGATTGTATTAATAGTAATGTTGTTAATTTTACTGTGAACGAAGTTGTAATTATTAATGATAATATTTTATCAATTTCTCAAAACTTTAATGAAATTACAATGCCTATTGCTGAAGAAGTTGCAATCAACTTATATGAAAACACTATTTATACTAATGTAGATGGAAATTCTTTAGATTTATCAACACTTAATTATAGTATTGTAAGTGGTGATTGTGAAGGTATTTTATACTTTGAATTTGATGGTGAAGAATTAACTGTTAGTTCATCTAATGTTATTGATAGTTGTGCTTTCCAAATTTATGTTGAAGAAACTGTTTATGCAGGAGCTCAACAAACTGCAATCAGTAATGTTATTGAAACTAGTGTTCAATCAAATACTTTTAATTTAACTAATTTTGAATGTTTATATGATCCAGTTCCAATTGGTGGAACTCAAGTTTGTTATGCTACATTTGAGAATCAAAATAATTTGCCAGTGCAAGATGCAGTAGTATCATTCTTTTATCTTAATCAAGTTGGTCAAGCAATTGGAAATTGCACAACTAATGAAGTTGGTTATTGTGATATTGCATTCACTGTTCTTAGCCAAGTTGGCGAGTATGAAGTTTATACTTCAGCTTACATTGAAGGTTACAATCCTTTTATTGATATGATTAATACTGCTTTATTTAATGTAATTGAAAATCAATATAATATTGTTGAATTTAATATTTATAATGATGAAGCAAGTTTTGGTAATCCTAATTTAGAAGTAACTGAATTCTTTAGAGGAGAAGATATGTATATTGAATTTAAAGTTATTGATGTTGATACTAATGAAACTATAATGAATCCAGATTTATTCTCTAGTGTTACACTTTATGGTAATCCTAATACTAATCCAGAAAGAGCATTTGTAGACTTTGATTTTATTGAGCTAACTGGTGATGGTTATTATCATTTTGGGCTTGACTCAATTCCTTTAGACGATGATTATCTAGGAAATAGTTTAGTAATTAGTTATGCTTTAAGTCAAGGCGAAGATGTTGGCCAATTAAATAGAACAGTTCAAATTTATAATAATGAACCTGTTTGGGAAGATATTGATCCTATACTTGTAGAAATTAGTCAAACTGTTTTTATTAATCTTAACAATTATGTTAATGATCTTGAAGATAGTAATTTAATTATTAATGTTGAAGATGATTCTGATTTGGTTAATTTAAACTTAGTTAATAATATGCTTTCAATTACTGGAGCAAATATTGGTAATGGCGAAATTACAATTTCTGCTCTTGATTCAGATAATGGTTATACTGAAACTAATTTTAATATTGTCGTTGGTGTTTTCCAAGGATTAAATGCATATTTTACTGCACCTACTATTGTTAAACCTGAACAAGGATTTACTCTTGATGCTAGTGCTTCAACAGGTGATATCATAGAATATTGTTGGGATTTTGGTGATGGGTTTGTAGCTTGCACTGATGTTCCAGATATTGAGTATAATTATGATGATAGAGGTTCATATAATGTAACCTTAATGGTTATTGATGTATTTGGTAATGAAGATACTTTTTCAAGAATAATTACTGTAAAAAGATTGGGTTCTTGTGCTGATGGTCTTGATAATGATGGTGATAACTTAATTGACATGGATGATCCTGGTTGCCAAGAATCTAATGGTTTCTCAGAATTTAATTTAAACACTGATCTTGAAAAAGGATTAAGATTTGATTATGTTGATGTTGTTACAACTGGTTATTATGTTTATCCTGGTGAAGAAGTTTATATTAATACTAAAGTAAGAAGTAAGGCTAGTGAGGATATTGAAGATATTAAACTAATTATTATGGTTCCTGAATTTGGAATTAAAATAAAATCACAGAAATTTGATCTAGATGAAGAGGATACAGAAACAGTGAATATGATTGTTGATGTTCCTTATTGGGCTCCAGCAGGAGAATATGTAGTGAAGATTACTGCTTCAGATGGAGATATTATACATTCAACTTATCGGTTCTTTTATGTTGGGAACTGAACTTTAATAAATTAGCTATAAAAGTCATAGATTTACTTATAAATTGGGTTATTTACACTACCTGAGTGACACCTTTTTTTCACTCAATAAGTGTTAAAAAATCAAAACATTTATATATGAAATTGCATTTATGGTGCATAGATATGATATTTAAGTGTTATGGGGCATTATTTTGTTTATATGCAACATAATAATCAACACTTATATTAATAAATTAATACCGTATAGGGGGTTAAAAGATGAAAATAAAAAATTTTGTTTTAATGGCAGTGAGCTTAGTCTTATTGTTAGGTTTAGCTGTTAGTGCTTTTGCAGTAAACCAAAATATCGAAGTTGATTATATTAAAATCAATGGAGATGAGTTAGCTATTAATACTGGCTACAATCATGACATCAATCATGTTTACAAACTTGGTGAAGATCTTGAAATTAAGATCAAAGTGTCTGCTCTGCAAAATGCAGAAGATGTTCAAATTGATGCTGATATCAAAGGTTATGAATATGCAAATCAAGAATCTGATTTAATTTCTGACTCAACTGATACATTCAATATGGATGAAAATGATACTGTAATTAAAAAATTAAATCTACAAATTCCAATGGATTTAGAAACTGATTATTTTAACTTAAGAATTAGAGTTGCTGATAGATTCGGTGAATCTGATGAATATGCTTACTCAATTCACGTTGAAGGCGTTGACAGAGAAGATGCAGTTGTAATTAAAGATTACGCATTTACACCATCAAATAATGTATATGCAGGTAGACCAATTATGGCTAATGTTAAAGTTGAAAATTATGGTGATAAAGATCTTAATGATATTAAAGTTACTGTAAGAATACCTGAATTAAACGTTATGGATGTCGCAACTCTTGATGAGTTAGATGTTGGTGAAGTTGAAAGCTTTGAAGATCTATTAATTAAAGTACCAGTTAATGCACAACCTGGCGATTATACAATCGAAATTGTTGTTGAATACGATAAGTATGAATCAACTAGGGTTAGTGATGTTATAACTGTAACTTGTTATGAAGGTTCTGAAGTTTGTGGTATGCCTAACGGACAAAATGTAAATGAAGCAACTATTGTTAATGTTCCAAGTTCAATGGATTTAACTGCTAGTGGTGCTGCATTTCCAATCACTATTAAGAATAATGGTGCTAGTGCAGTTGTTTACTCATTAGGTGTTTCTGGTATAAACTGGGGAACTTATAGTTTCGATCCAGCAGCTGACTTCATTGTTGATGCAGGAGCTACAAAAACTGTTTACTTATACATCGCAACTGATAAAGTTGAAGCAGGTGAAAAATATTTCAAGCTTCAAGTAAAAGCTGGTGAAGAAGTAAATGAAGTTGCTTTAAGTGTTAAAGTTTCAGAAAAAGAAGCTACAGGTAACTTAAAGAATGCTTTAGAAATCGGTCTAATTGTTTTAGTTGTTATATTAATAATCATTGGTTTGATTATTGGTTTTAGCAAATTAAAAGACAATAAGAACGACGATGAATCAGAAGCTTATTACTAAGGTATAACTTAGTAATTATTTTTTCTTTTTTTCTTTATTATTTTTTAGTTTATAATTTTTAGTTTATAATATACCTATTTGGAGTGAATATTAATGGTTAGGGAAATAAATTCAAGTAATGCAAAATTTTCTTTATTGGTTTTATCAATAATTATTTTTACTATGTTTATTCCTGTTGTTTTTGCAACTATTGATATTAATACATATTCAACAAGTTTTGATTTCACAGCTAATCTTCCAAACAACTTAGAAGTTTGTTCTTGTAGTTCTGCTTCAGGTTATATTTCTATAGTTAATACGGGGAGTTACGCTACTAAAATTTATTTAACATCTAGTAATGAAGAATTATTTAGTATTACTGGCTATGAGTATTCAATGGAATCTGGCCAAAAACTTTTAATTCCCTATAGTATTAATACTGATTGTGATTTTACAGCTGAAACAATTACTGTTTCAATTTCAAATACTTTTAATGTTATAAAAGAGTATGAAGTTGAAATTCAAGGATTAAGCTGTCAAAATCTTGCAACTGAAATAATTTATAATAAACAAACTATTAACCCTTGTGAACCAGTTTTATTTACTCTTAATGTTGAAAATATTGGTGATTTTACTGAAACTTATCATTTTGATTTTGGTGATTTTACTAAATTTACTACCTCTAATTATGGAAGTGTAACTCTTCCATCTGGTGCTGTTGGAACTTTTAATGTTAATCTAAACTTACCTTGTGAATATTATGGTAACTATTCTATTCCAACAAATGTGTATACTGTTGGCACAGACTATGTTGCTTCATTTCAAAGTGAAATTAAAGTACTAAGAGAATACGGATTTTCTAATAACCTTCCTGCAGAATTATTTTCTTGTGGGGAAGAAAATCAATTATTTAAATTTAATTTAACTAATGAAGCAAGTGTTGCTAATACTTATTCTATTAGTTCTCTTTATCCTAATTTTATTAAGATGAATACAAAAAAGTTATCTCTTGAACCAAAACAAAGTGGTATTGTTGAATTTGAGGTTAAAGGATCAATGAGAAACATTGGTTCTCATGATATTGGTATTGATATAAAAACAGGCCTTGGAGATTTACAAGAAGAGTTAAATTCAGACTTGTATCTTGGTAAATGTTACAATCTTGAAATAATTCCTGAAAAAGAATTTTTTAATTTTGAAGGCAGAGAACTTAAAAATTTTGATGTAACAATTAAGAATAATGGTGATGCACTTCAAAATATTATATTAGAATTTCCTAATTGGGCTGGGACATTTTCTTTTAGCGAAACAGAGTTCGCTCTCGCTTCCGGTGCAGAAAAAATAGTAACTATTGATGTTTCAAATGTTCCTGATAAAGATGTATTCTATTATTTACCTATTAAAGCAAATATAGTTGGTTCTGGGAAATCTTTTACTAAAAATATTAAGATAGATGTTATTAGCTCTTACACTACTCATAGAGCAATTATTGAACCTAATACAATCAAAATAAATTATGATGATAATACTTCATCTTTTTCTATTAAAAACATTGGTTCTAAAAAACTAGAATATGCTGTTACAATTACTCCTTATGATTCAAATAAATCTGATTGGATTCATCTTGAGAACTCTTTCCTTATTGAGTTAGAACCAATGGCTCATGAAATTGTAGAGCTTGAATTTGATTCTGAAATATACCTTTCAGCTGAAAATAATTACTTATTTAATGTTGCACTAAAACCAATTAATACTTATGATGATCTTATATATGAGAATGAATTAAAAATTAAACTAAGAGATAAATCCTTTATTTATTATGCTGGATTATGGGTTTATTCTAATCCTGCATTAACAATTATCTTTATTATAGTTTTACTATTAATTTTATTCTTGTTATATTTACTTTTATCAAGACCAAAAAATCTTGAAGAAAAAAAGAAGAGAAAAAAGAAATATAAAAAATTCTTATTTATCTGGGCAATTATTGCAATTCTAGCTTTAATCCTATTATTATTCTTATGTCCAATTAAATCACTTTATCCAAATCTTGATAATAATTCTAATGATTTAAACATAACAATGTATTCAGGTGATGACTATAAATTAGAATTAAGTAAATATTTTAATGATCCTGATAATGATTCATTAGAATATTCTGTTAAACTTAAAACTCTTAATAATGAAACAGAAGAAAGTTTTAACATAACTTTTGAAGGGTCAAAAGTAATTATTCACCCTGAAGAAAATCTTTCTGGCATCATTCCTATTTGGTTTTATGCAACTGATTCAAAATTCTTTGTAAAAAGTGACATGTTCTTGTTAAATATTGTTGAAAAACCTGTTTATACCTATGGCGGAATCTTTAATTACTATCTTAATTATATTATTTGGTTCTCAATAGTTGTATTTGTTTTTATTTATGTTATGGCTACTCTTGTATGGTCTAACAAAAGAACAAAAAGACAACATGAGAATGATAAAAAGAATAAAAAGTAATTTCACCACTAAACTTTTCTACTATTCTTTACTATTTCTATGAAGTTACAAAACAACAACTTTTCTGGTTTAAATTTAATAGTTTTTA
>Ga0257125_1000497_pt1 | contig 51701 bp, 50 predicted proteins | sample SI106_200metaG_FD_190183 | JGI IMG/M metagenome (GOLD analysis project Ga0257125, IMG submission 190183) | Marine microbial communities from Saanich Inlet, British Columbia, Canada - SI106_200 | ecosystem: Environmental > Aquatic > Marine > Inlet | place: Canada: British Columbia | collected... | reverse complement strand
ACGGGAAATCGCCCGGCGGTTCAACCATATATACGGCGATATATTTCCCGTCCCCAAGGTTCTGTTGACGCCCACATCAAAAATTCTGGGCACGGACCGTCGAAAAATGAGCAAAAGCTACGGCAATGCCATTTTCCTCACGGATACGGACAAGGAAATTGACAATAAGGTCGGGCAGATGATTACGGATCCCCAGCGGGCACGGAAAACAGACCCGGGAGATCCGGAGATCTGTAATGTTTTCTCCTTCCATGAAATCTACACCGACGAAAACACCTGCGAAGAAATTAAGGAAGGGTGCAAATCGGCTGAAATCGGGTGTGTCCAATGTAAAAAAATGATGGCCGAAGGCCTCAAAGAAGGACTCGCTCCCATAAAGGCCAAAAGAAAAGAGCTGGAAAGCCAGTTGGACAAAGTCAAAGAAATCATAAACGACGGCAATGACCACGCCCGTTCCATTGCCAGGGAGACCATGAACCAGGTAAGGGAGGCAGTCAAAATCTAACCCTTAACAATAAATCGGAGTGATGGACTACAAAGTCAAATTGGAAATGTTCGAGGGTCCCCTGGACCTTTTACTTCACCTGATTCACAAAAATGAGGTGGATATATTTGACATCCCCATTTCAAGCATCACGGACCAGTATCTTGATTACCTGGAGCTGATGAAATCCCTGGAAATGAGCATTGCCGGAGATTTCCTGGTAATGGCGTCCACGCTCATTCACATTAAATCCAGAATGCTGCTGCCGGGCCGAAATGAAGGGGATGAAGAGGAAGACCCCCGCCTTGAAATTACCAGACCGCTTCTGGAATACATGCAGCTCAAGGAAATGGCACAAGAACTTTCAGAGCGGGAAATTCTGGGCAGGGATGTCTTTGCCAGGGGGGATGCCACCTCTTTTGATGAATATCCGGATATGATGCCGAAACCGGATGTGACCCTCTTTCAACTGATGGATGCATTCCGTCGTGTGGTGGCCCTTGGGGAGCAACCGGGGAATCTCACGGTTTCTCTGGAAAAGTGGTCGGTGAAGGATAAAGTCGAGAGCATTATTGCCCTGCTCAGGGGAAAACCCGATATTTTTTTTGAAGAAATCTTTGCAGGAAACCAGGATATATCGGAATTGGTGGTCACCTTTCTTGCCCTTCTGGAACTGGTCCATATGGGCTTGATTAAGGTTTTTCAGCCTTCTCAACAGAGCCGGATCCGGCTTTCGGCCTGCTTTGATGAAGGCAATCCATCCGTTTACAGGGGCGAGGATGGAAAAACAGCTTAAATTAATTATTGAATCCCTTTTGTTTGCCACTGATAAGCCGTTGCGGGTCCGCGATATTCAAGGGTGCCTGCCTGACACGGGATTACCTGAAATTGTGGAAACCATGGAGACACTCAGGCATGAATATGAGGCCATGGACCGAAGCTTTTCCCTCAAAGAGGTGGCCGAAGGGTATCAAATCAGGACAAAACCGGATTACGCCCCCCATGTGCTCCGGATGACAAAGCGGTCTGCCGCTAGATTATCCACTGCCGCCATGGAAACCCTGGCGATCATCGCCTACAAACAACCGGTGATTCGTCAAGAGATCGAACGATTCAGGGGCGTGGATACCGGCGGAATTCTGAGAACACTCCTGGAAAAGAACCTGATTCGGATTATGGGCCGAAAGAACCTTCCCGGCCGGCCGTTGATCTATGGCACAACCCGGAAGTTTCTGGAAGTCTTCGATCTCCATAGTCTTGAATCCCTTCCCAAACTAAAAGAGATAAAGGAGTTCGGAATCGGTGAAGCGCAAGCGACCCAGACCCACAAAAACGAAACCCCGGCGGCATCAACCGTTCAGGAAGACGCGGTCAAAACAGAAACCGGGAGCACAGATTCCGAGTTCTGAAAAGGAAACCTCATTCACCCCCCTTTCACGTCCCGAAAAGCCCTTCAATCCTGAAGAACCCTGGCGGCTCAACCGCATATTGTCTTCAGCGGGGTTGACGTCGAGACGAAAAGCCGATCAATGGATCCACTCCGGCCGAATCATGGTTAACGGAAAACCGGTCAAAGCACTCGGCACAACGGCATTCTGGGGGCAGGACGACATTCGTGTGGACGGACAAAAAATTCCATTACCCCCTCAAAAACATTATCTGATGCTGAACAAGCCCTTCGGCACCATCTGCTCCCTGAATGATCCGGAAGGAAGACCGCTGGTCACGGACCTGCTCAAGGAAATTTCCGTCCGGGTCTACCCCGTTGGCCGCCTCGACTTTGACACCCTTGGCCTTTTGCTTCTGACCAATGACGGAGAATTCACCCACCGCCTCACCCACCCACGATTTCACGTCCCCAAGACTTACAAGGTAACGGTCCCGGGGGCCATAACCGATCAGGCGCTGAAGCGCCTGCAACAGGGGGTCACCCTGAATGACGGACCGGCCGGCCGGGCCAGAACCGACCTCATCACTCGCAACAATGAAAAGAGCCTCCTGAGAATGACCATTACCCAGGGAAAATCCCGCCAGGTTCGGCGCATGCTGGAGGAAGTGGGATTTCAGGTGATCCATCTGATCCGAACCGGGTTTGGAACGCTACGTCTCGGGAACTTGAAAATCGGCCATTACCGATACCTTGATTCACAGGAACTCCTGGATCTGAAAAAAATGGCGAAAATGGGATGATTTTTATTTACAGCTTCAAATCAATAATGTATCTTGGGCGGGTTTTCAGGGCTCACGAGCTCGCAGTAAGATCGGGCGATTAACTCAGTGGGAGAGTGCCATCCTCACACGGTGGAAGTCCGGGGTTCAAATCCCCGATCGCCCACCATTTTTACTAATCATTTCAAGCATTTACAGATTTTACCCCTTTTGCCATTCCTTTGCCAGTCCTTTGACGTCTTGTGAGACTGTAAGTTTTTCTCAAATCATCTTCTGAGAGTTCAAAATATCTTGAAAAAGCTCTATTCGTTATATGTCCCGATGCGAGCTTAATTTGTTCGGGTGATAAACCGTTCTTTCTTAACCCTTGCACACTGGAATGTCGCGTTCCGCCGTACAGATCAACATTTTCAATTTTCAGATTCTTACAGGCTCTTTTCCAATAGTCGGAAAAGAAGTGTTTACCGAAACGTTTATTTTCAGGAATACCTTTCATGCCTTTCAAATGCCGAAAAAAATGAAGGTCCTTATAATTGCCAATGCCTTTAGGAAAGCCTTTCAAAAGTTCTTTCAGAAGTTCAACGTCTTCATCCAGTAAATAGATATACTTTTCTTCATTCGTTTTTGTGTACTGAATCAAGATCCGCTTTTGTTCAAGGTCAATATCCTTTTCCTTCACTTCCAGTAATTCACCCGGTCTTGTATTGAAATAGGTTGCTAAGAATTTTACGCCGATAAAAATCTTGATATTAACGGGCTTTGCCAGTCTGTAAACTTCCTCAATAATCCGCTCTTGTGTGATCTTATCAACGGTGTTTCGCCTTGCCAGTGTATATTTCACCTTCGGGAACTTCGGCATTTTTATAATGTCGTCGTTATCAACTAGCCACTGGAAAAACTGTTTGATGTCGGCAAGGTAATTGTGTTTTGATTTTGAAGAGTATTCGGCAAGGGCTTCATTCAAGAATAATTGAAAGTCCCTTTTTTTGAAATTTTCGACATTCTTATCATTCCAATAATCAATAGCCCTGTTCAAGTGACATTTGTTTTTCGAATATGTCGCCGGTTTAACTTCCGGTTTCTGCAATACAAGCCACTGTTCAGCGAGCTTTCGAAAGCTTAAAGGCAAGTCTCCCCGATAATCCTTTGCCTTGAAAGTCCCTTCATCGGCTTTGAAGCGTAAGCCGGTCAAATGCCTTGCCGCTTCATCATAGCTCTTGAAGCGCTTTGAAGTATCCTTGAAATAAACACGAAACCGGCTTGCATGCTGTTCATGATGTTCAGGGCATATCAAGGCATTCTTGAAATTATCGTAAAATCGAGCCTTGCACAAAGGGCATTTTTGATCTGAGTATATGCCGCCATTCATTGCCAGTCCCTCCCCGTCTTTAGAATTATCAATAGCGGGAAGAGCTGGCGGAATTTTCCTTATTTTGTCAAGATGTTTTCTGATCCGCTCTATTTTTTGTTGTTTAGTGAGTGTTTTCATTCCTTATATTATATCATTTTAAAGGCTCAAAACTGGATCTTTCTTCGGGCCGCTGAAAATTTTTTTGATCTTTTTAAAATCGGCGGAAATTTCCGAGGGTGTTACAAGCGGATCTTAAATGGATTTTGCCTAGGATGACCTGTTTTTTCAGCGGTGTATAAGCTTTACTTATCAACTCGAAGCCCTTAGAGCCTCATAGAGCGTCGATAATTTTAAACGAATACCTAGGCAAGGGTGTTTTCACTGTGATTTTGCAGATCCTGTTCGTTGAAGCCGAAGCAGATCCTGTTCGTTGAAGCCGAAGCAGATCCTGTTCGTTGAAGCCGAAGCAGATCCTGTTCGTTGAAGCCTTTGAATTCTGAAAACCTAAAAAATATAATAGCCTGATAGATTGATTATAAGCGGCTTTCAGCATATTATTGCTTCAAAAACTAAAGAATTTGCGGAAATAAAGCTTGACAAGTATATGAATAAAGATTATATTTTGATCACAATTTGTTAATGCTTTAAGTCTTTAGGAGGAAATAACATGAAAAATCAAGCGGTTGCATACTTAAGAGTTTCAAGTGCCGGTCAAACCAATGGCGACGGCTTCGAGCGTCAAGAGCAAGAAATCAACCGTTATGCCTCAAAGCACGGAATAGAAATCAAAGCGGTTTATCGGGAAGACGTTTCGGGAACTACCAGTGAAACGGATAGACCGGCATTTCAAGAAATGGTTTCGGATCTTCTGAAAAACGGTTGCCGGACTGTCATCGTTGAAAGACTTGATAGACTGGCAAGGGAATATCGAATTCAAGAAACCTTGCTGATATACCTTGCATCAAAAGGAATATCCCTTATTTCGGCCGCTACAGAAGAGGATGTCACTTCAGCTATTTCAGAAGATCCGATGAAAAAAGCCTTAGTTCAAATGCAAGGCATTTTCTCTGAATTGGAAAAAAACCTACTTGTCAAAAAGCTTCGCGTAGCAAGGGAACGGAAAAGAGCCGTCAACGGGAAATGTGAAGGAAGAAAAACCTATGCTGAAAGAGCGCCGGAAGTCATTGCCGAAGTCAAGAAATTGAGACGGAAACAAAAGGGAATTGATAGAAGGATGTCATTTTCTCAAATCGCTGAGATTCTCAACAAAAAGGGTTTCAGGAATTCAACGGGTAATTTATTTATAGGAAAGACGGTTTCCTCTCTGTATCATAGGAATGCATAAAATATAAAGCTCCTATACCGTGAAATTCTCAAAGCCCTATAGCAATGTAGGGCTTTTCTTTTTATATGGTGAATTTTTTCAGGATAACTATTGACTGGATATAATTATTTCACTAATATCTAATCTGAAATGGTTGCCTTGACATTATCCAGCAAATCAATTTATTGGAGAGAGAAAGTGAAAAATGCAGTAATGGTGCTTATAGTTGCGATGGCTTTTTCAAGCTGTACTAGCGCGAGGATTTCGTCTGAACTGGCAAGTGGGGCTATCGGTTGTCGTCCTGATGAAATAACCATTTTAAATGAGACAGCCACTCTTGTTGGAGCACGGCATAATTTCGAAGCTATATGCAGGGGAAAGCGTTTCATTTGTAGTTATCAGCCTACTACCGGAATGAACTGTACGGAAGCCCTTGTTACCAAGAATACGATATACAAGGTTCTTGAAAATGGAGTCATAAAAGATACCGAGACAGGCCTTGAGTGGAAAGTGGGAGAGAACTCGGATGTCACATGGTATGAAGCAAATGATTGGATACAGAAGCTTAATGACGGCTGGCGACTGCCTACTGAAAATGAAGTGGCACGCCTGGTCCATTTCTGTATCAAAACAAAAAATATCCCCGCCTTGGTATTTACTGACAGCTGGCCAGTTTGGGTGTCAGAAACCAAGGGAGAAGATGGAAGATACATATACCTTGCCGAACCTGGAAGTCCAGATTGGTATGAGAAAGATGGAAGTACAGGTATGCGAGTCATTGCGGTGCGTTCTCCGAAGGCTGAGTGATTTGGCCATGAAGTGGCCGCTACCCCTGATTTTAGCCTCAAATTCGTAGCCGCTGAGATAGGCGACAATGGACGATATGGGAAAAGCCGATGTCTTCATCGGCTTTGCTGTTTGTGCGACTGTAAAGGCGCTGAGCGCTTCTAATGGGCAAAAGAAAGGCGCTACGGAGAAAGGAAACCCGTAGCGCCTTATAACCGGCCGTCAAGGGGCGCATCGACGGCCGGGCCGGTCAAACGAATGGCTTTAAACGTTTGACCTGTTCAAATTGTCAATCTTCATTCAATCCTAGCATTTCCTCATATTTATTTCTATCCTGCAACTGGCCGCGCACTAAGGCGTCTAACTGCTGTTGATCGAATTCCGGTTTTTTGCTGATTTCAATTTGTTGCTTTGTCGGTTGCTCAACCCAGCCGCGACTTTTGCCCTGACATTTCAAAAAGAATAGACAACTTACGGTGTCGCCTGAAAGTGCCTTTTCGAAAAGAACATCCTCGATTTTTTCAACTTTTTCCTCTTGAGCGATTTTCAAGGCTTTCAGAAATTCCGTGTCGGTTTCTCTCCAATCATAAAAAGTCCTTCGGCCGATGTTCACAAGTCTGCAAGCTTCTGTTATATTGAAATTGCTTTCAACATAGGCTTCAACGAAACGCTTTTGCCGCACTTCCTTCGGACTGGCAATTTCTTTTTGTTCCGACAAAGTACGGGATTGTGTGACATTTTCAGGCTTATTTTCAGGCTTATTCCGCTTATTCCGCTTAGAATTCAATGCTAGTTTTTTCATTTCTTTATCCTTCCATTCTCAAATGATCTAACTTTCTGAGATATATCAATCGGTCATTCGGATCATCAAGAGCGTTATATTTCATTCGTTCCATTGGTGTTAATGCTGATACCAATGGTTTTGCCCTATTCGCCTTGCGTGATAGTAAGCGCGATAACAAACGCTGTTCCGCTGTTTCCTGATATTCTTCTGCAAAAATATTGTTCATGATATTTTCCTCCTAAATTTTGCCGAAACCGAATTAACGGGCCGGAATTGATTAAACGGTCAAAGTCTATTTCTATAAAAACAGCGTCCGCCGCTTCGCTTGTTCATCAAGGATCTTGAAATTTAAAAATCTTTTCTTCATCAACATTGAAGTGAGCGAAGCGAACGACCAATGTTGTTATTACTTTATTACGGCTGCGAGCGAAGCGAGCATAAAGTAATAAAGTAATGTAGGACGGCGCTGTTCTGTTCTTTAATCTTTTCTTTCTTCATCAACAATCTTTGATTGTTGTTGAATATCTCTTTAGTGTTGAAGCATCTATACAGTGTGAAGAATGAGCGCCGTTTGCTGATACCTAAAGGATATTCCTTTACTAGGTTTCTATTATGTCCGTAATTTTCAAACGCTTTCATTGTCCTATTTCTCTTGATATTTCAATGCTTTATGTTTAATATATTCATCTCTTGTCAATATATCAATTCCCGTGAAAATAGCCTGATTAATATATTTTGAAGCCTTTAATCAATATACCAGTATATTGGTTAGATCGGCTTGAATGTCTGCAATGCAAGTCTTGTTTCAGCACAATCTGTGATACTAGAATGCTTCGCGCTGTAACTACCCGCAAAATATCCGTCACAAAGTAGCCGTCCATTTCTTCCATTCTTGCCTAAGTTATAAATCAGTCCCGCTTGTAACATCCCTCGAATATGCTTTTTCACTGAAATTTCCGAGCAATCAAGCTCTTTTGCGATTGTTTTGTATAGACGTCCATTCGTAACAAATGTTGAAAGTGGGTAATCATCAGTGGGATTATTATGTGAGTCAAACGGATGTCCGTAGATCATCAACTTTTCAGTACAGTTATAAATCATGTTTTCGGCTAATTGAGCGGCTTTAGTGCCCCGGTTCAAATTATATAGACAGTTCAAAAGCGGTATAAGTAGTGGATACTGAGCCTTCACACCATTTTCTTTGTCCCCTATGATCCGCGTGATCCCTTTGTTTCTCATCATCCAGTCCCTCGGAAATACGTCCTCTTTCGAATAATTGAGTTCCCGCTCATACGCTTTTCTGAGATACTGAAGTGATCTTTCAAGTTCTTTTGAAAATGCCTTGACGGCTTTTGAGCGAGCTTTAAGAAGTAGCTTTGCACCCTCTTCCGGATCAGCTTCCGTAATTTCATCAATATCAAAGTCAATTCGAGCCTGATCCACTTCATCATTGATACTTTCATCAACCCATTCTTTGACGTTAAATTCATTTTTGTTCTTTCCCATTCTTAGGTCCCCCTGAAGGACCTTGCTTCGGCCGGAAGGGATTCAGGGTCCCTTCCCGCCGCCCCGAAGCGGTGCCGAAGCAAGTTTAAGTTTATGCGTCTTTCTTCTTTATGATTTTCTTGTATTTCTTCACTTTCCGCTTTTCCCTCAGATTTTTTATCAATTCCGATATTTCCTGTTCGATAGCATCCTTCATTGGAACAAAACCGTTCAACATATTTGAAAGCGCCGACTGTGATATGTTCAATGTTCGCGCAAGTTCGATTTGTTTAATTCCGAAATATGAAATCAATGGTTTAAACCGATGCTCTTGAAAAATATCTAGTTCCTTCATAATCATTTCCCCTCATAATGTTCCCCGTGTAGTTATTTGGAATTGTTACAGATTATAAATCATAATCTCAGAAAAGTCAAGCACTAATTTCGCTTAACCTATTGTTATCCTTTATGTTTTATGTTATATTATAATATGATATAAAACCCCAGTAGTACTGAAATCGGTACTACTGGTGAAAATATAAAAGAGTGGTCAAGTACCGACTTCGGTACTTTGATTTTGAAAGTCTTTTGAATGGATGAATGGATATGCGGATCTTAAATGAAATGGAATAGAACAGGAAAAAGGGAAGGGCTTATATCAATGGGAACATATACTGTAAGTTTAACCTGTAAGTTTTACTGTAAGTTTTACTGTAAGTTTAGGGCGTCTTTGCCAGTTCTTTGCCACTCGCTTTGTAAGTACCTGAAATCATTGATAAGGTTCGGGTTCAAATCCCCGATCGCCCACCATATTGAAATGAAAAGACTTTTCGGGTTTCCGAAAGGTCTTTTTTTTCGGTTCGTCTCAACCATCATCTTTATCGCTGTCGTCGTTGCTGTTGGAATCGCTGTCCCCATCCCTAAGGTCTTCACCGTCATCGGTGGCGGGATCATCTTCGTTTTTCCCGTTTTCGGAAAGCTGCATCCTTCTTTCCCTATCACAGATGCTTGGGCTTTTGATCCGGAGGGCCGCATTATTTTGTAAAATGGCCGTTTTCCCCGAAATCGGAAACCCTAAAAACAACAGCAACATCAGACAAAAAATAACCGTTTTCATGGGTATTTCCTCCTTTCACTCTTACGGGTTCCTTTTTTTCCTAAATGAGTGACCCATAAGGCGCTGTAAAGGGATTCATTTGACATTGAAGGTTTGAATTTATATGACAGGGTACACACCAAAAGGTGCTAAAGGAAGCGTAAAAAAATAAAGGAGCATGATGATGATGAAAACAGGCTGGATCGGAACAGGTGTAATGGGCGCATCCATGGCGGGACACCTTCAAAAGGCCGGACACGATATGTCCGTCTTCACGCGCTCCAAAAAGCGGGCTCAGGCGCTGCTGGACAACGGGGCCACGTGGTATGACTCCCCCGCCGAAGTGGCAGCCAATTCAGAGATCGTTTTTTCCATTGTGGGGCACCCGGAAGATGTTCAAGACATTTTTATGGGTAAAACAGGGATCCTAAACCCGGAGGCCACTTGCAGAATCATCGTCGATATGACCACCAGTCAACCGAGTCTTGCCCGAATCATCTATGAGGAAGCGGCGAAACTGGGGATCGAAAGCCTTGACGCCCCGGTTTCAGGGGGTGATGTGGGGGCTAGGGAGGCAAAACTGGCGATCATGGTCGGCGGGAAAAAAGATGCTTATGAAACCGTACTGCCGTTGTTTGAAATTATGGGAAAAAATATCTCATACATGGGGAATGCGGGCAGTGGACAGCACACCAAAATGGCCAATCAGATCCTGGTGGCAGGGACCATGATCGGTGTCTGCGAAGCCCTTCTTTATGCGCACCGACAGGGACTGGACATGCAGCAGGTCATCGATATTGTCGAGACAGGCGCCGCCGGTTCATGGTCCGTCAGCAACCTGGGACCCCGAATCGTCAAAGGCAATTTTGATCCCGGATTTTTCGTTGAGCACTTTATCAAAGACATGGGGATCGCACTCAAAGAAGCTGAAGAGATCGGGCTGTCCTTGCCGGGCCTTGCCCTGGTGCAACAGCTCTATCTGGCGGTTAAAGCGCAGGGGCACGGCCGTTCAGGCACCCACGCTCTTTTTCTTGCGTTGGCATCGCTAAACGGCGGCGCATCACTACATTCCAAATAGAGATGCAGTTTCTTTTGAAAACCGGTTCAGTTAGTGATATAGAAAAACAGTCGTTTACAATCAGTAAACATTAGGCTTTGGAAGGAGTAAAAAATGGGCAAATTGTTATGGCAACCATCGGAAGAGAGGATCAAAAATTCCAATATTTACCGGTTTATGGGGGTCATCAACGAAAAATTCAACAAAGATTTTGAGGATTACAACCAGCTCTACCAATGGTCCATTGAAAATATCCCTGATTTCTGGGCATCCATGTGGGATTTTGCCCGGATTAAGGCCTCCAAACCTTATGAACAGGTGGTGGACGACCTCACCAAAATGCCCGGCGCCAAATGGTTCCAGGGTGCGAAACTTAATTTCGCAGAAAACCTTCTCCGCTACCGGGACGACCATGTGGCCTTCATTTTTAAAGGCGAAAGTCGCGATACCATTCAAATAACGTATGCGGAACTCTATAATGAAGTCTCGCAACTGGCGCAGTACCTCAAAGAGCTGGGTGTGGGTCCCAACGATCGCGTAGCGGGCTTCATGCCCAACATGCCCCAGACCATCATCGCCATGCTGGCGGCCACCAGCCTCGGAGCCGCCTGGTCCTCCTGCTCGCCGGATTTCGGCATCAAAGGGGTACTGGATCGCTTCGGCCAGATCAAACCCAAAGTGCTGTTTACCGCCGACGGATATCTCTTCAAAGGGAAAGAGTTGGATTCCCTGAGCCGGGTGGCGGATATATTGAAAGATCTCCCCTCCATTGAAAAAGTCATCGTGGTTCCCTATGTCAAAAAGGACCCCGACATCAGCCATATCCCCAATGCCGCCGGCTACAATGAAATCAGGTCCAACCATAAACCGACGGAAATCCAGTTTGAACAACTTCCCGCCGATCATCCCCTCTACATCATGTTTACCTCGGGCACAACCGGCCTCCCCAAATGCATGGTCCAGAGCACAGGGGGCATCCTGATCCATCACATGAAAGAACTGATGCTCCATTCGGACCTGAAGCGTGAAGACAATATTTTTTATTTCACCACCTGCGGATGGATGATGTGGAACTGGCTCACGACCTCACTGAGTGTGGGCGCGACCCTGGTGCTCTTTGACGGGAATCCATTTTATCCCGATCCGGGCGCTTTGTGGAAGATGGCGCAGGACGAAAAAATCACCATTTTCGGCACCAGTGCGGGATATATAGCGGCGCTGCAGAACGCAGGGGTAAAACCGGGTAAGGAATACGATCTTTCTCCCCTGAAGGCCATTATGTCAACGGGCTCGCCCCTTTCCGAGGAAGGGTTCGAATTCATCTACGATGAGGTCAAGAGCGATCTGCAACTGGCCTCCATATCAGGGGGGTCGGATATCAATGGCTGTTTTGCCGGCGGTAACCCCATGGGTCCGGTCTATGCCGGTGAACTTCAGTGCCGACAGCTGGCCATGAAAGTGGAAGCGTTTGACCCTTACGGAAAACCGGTGATCAATGAGCAGGGAGAACTGGTGTGCACGGCGCCCGCCCCCTGCATGCCCATCTATTTCTGGGACGACCCCAAGGGCGAGCGGTATCATGCCGCCTACTTTGATGTGTATCCCAATATCTGGCGACACGGGGATTACATCGAAATCAATGACCGGGGGGGCGTGGTCATTTACGGGCGATCCGATGCCACCCTGAACCCTGGGGGCGTGCGGATCGGTACCGCTGAGATATACCGTCAGGTTGAACAGATTCCGGAAATCGCCGACTGCCTGGTAGTGGGCCAAAATTGGAATAATGATGTTCGGGTGGTCCTCTTCGTCAAAATGGCAGAAGGGTATGAACTGACCGAAGAGCTGAAAAAGCAGATCAAGACCACCCTCAGAACCCATGCCTCACCGAGGCATGTACCGGCCAAAATCATTGCCATCCCGGATATTCCCTATACCCTGAACATGAAAAAAGTGGAGTTGGCCGTGAAAAAAACCATTGAGGGTCAACCGGTCCTCAACAAGGACGCGCTGAGCAACCCGGGCGCTCTGGACTTTTATGCAAACATCGCAGAACTGAACGAGGATTAAAAAGCCCTTGACTGACACACCGATAGTCCTGTTTCCCCACACCCACGTGGATAGCCGGGTGCTTGAACGCCTGATTGAAACCTTTGGTTCCCTGACCCTGTGCCAGCCCTGGTTCACGGAACCGACGGTTCTCTCCAATCCCTCTAAAAAGGGGGCATTGAAAGTCTGTTTTCCGCCTGAGGCTTTGAAACCTCAAAGGGATTTCAAGCATCTTCTTTCCGAGTATCAAGGGTGGATGAGAGATCACCAGGGCGGGAACCGTCCGACCGCTTTTTCCACCCATGAAACAGGGGACGAGACCTGGGCCATTCGAAAAGACATCCGTGATGCCGGAAAGGATCCGGATGATCCGGCTTTAAGAAACACCTTGAAATGGCACCTGGTGCTTAACCTTGCCCGAGATCTGGAAGAGGAACGTGAAACAGCGGACACTTTGCTGCAACAGGCGGCGAAAAGTAAATCCCCCCTGGCGGAGGCCATTGAAAGAGATGAACAGACTCCCGACATGTTTGGGGATCTCCCCCTTTCCGCAGCCTATCCGTATGTTACAGACCGTCACCGAAACCTGATATTCGAGGCGTGGTTCGGCCTTTTCGGCCCCATAATTGATTCGGGGATTGAAACGGGGGCGGAATTGCTGACCCTGGACCGGCAGGTGATGACTTATGCCCTGGATCTTTTTGACGGCTGCGATGTGCAACCTATTGGGGACATAAACCCTTCTCAGGCGAAGGAAATTGATGCACAAGGATTCACGGTTAATCGGGAAAAGCTTCCCCAGCTTTCGGACCCTTCCGCATCAATTGACCCTGTCCAAAAAGCGCTGTCGGGAAGGACGTTTATTTTACTGGAAGCATAGCACAAGGCCCATGACATCTGAAGAAACCATCACCAGGAACCTGGAAGACCGGGGTTGGCACAGGCAGTTTATAGCCTCCGAGCACCGCCTCAGTGAAGCGGTTGAGATGTACGTAGAGTTGGGATTTCAAGTGCATCTTGAACCGCTCTCCAAACAGGGAAAAACATCCAATGAACAGCGGCAAAACACCTCCAAAAAATGCCGCACTTGTTTTGAAGGATCTGAAGACCGGTACAGAATCATATTCACAAAACCCGCCGAAGACAGTGGTAAAACATGTTCCGGCTGAATGACCTCATACTCCTTCTGGTCATCTTCTCATCCATGCTCGCAGGCATCCTTTTTCCCGAACCCGCCTCTGTTTTTCAACCTTATCCGCTGTACCTCATGATGTTTCTCCTCTTTTTGAGTTTTCTGCCTATTGAATTAAACGACATATGGCGCCTGATTCGAAACAACAGCCGAACGGTGCTGTGGCTGGTCTGTTTCAAGATGATCCTGCTGCCGGTTCTGGTCTATTTTCTTTTCCTGCAATTCGCACCCAACTATGCCATCGGAGCGCTGCTCCTGACCGGTGTCTCCACCGGTGTTGTAGCGCCGTTCATTTCCGGGTTGGTGGGGGCCAACGGACCCCTTGTCCTGGTGATGGTGGTGATCACCTCTTTTGCGGTTCCCTTCACCCTGCCGGCCCTGGTGAAAGTGCTGCTGGAACATGAAATGAGTATTTCACTGTTGAGCATGATGCAAATGCTCCTTCTGGTCATTGTGGTACCGGTCATTATTGTGGAAACAATGAAGCACCTTTGGCCAAAACTCATAAGCACCATCATGAAGCGCCGCTATCCCATTTCCCTTGCGGTTTTCGCATCCATCAATCTGGCGGTTTTTTCAAAATACAGCGTCTTCTTTCACAAACACCCGGCCATCATTCTTGAAGCGACCCTGGCCGCTGTTGCCCTTGGCGGCATATACCTGGTGGCCGGTCTGGTTGTTCTCTTCAGATCGCCAGTCAAAAATCAACTGGCATCCGTCATCAGTATCGGCAACGTCAACAATGTGCTGGTGCTGGTGTTTGCCGCAGAATTTTTCGGACCCCTTGAACCGACACTAGCCGCCATGTATATGGTGCCTTTTTTCGGACTGATTTTTCCTTTGAAGATGTATCGAAGGGTTAGGGGAATAGCGGTGTAATGAAATAGCTCATTCATCTCTTTTTGAGACCGTCTATTTTCGATACCGTCTCACAATGAAACTATTTTTTTTTGTTCTCACAATTTCAGCCCATTTTTGGGATGGCTATTTTTTTTAAGTTCTAAAATAAATACAACGCTTTATATCTTTAAACCATTTAAATACTGATCCTTTACTTTTTTAGGGTATAAAATTTGCATGTTTTTTTAGATATTCTATAATAAAACGAGGGTAAAGAAAATGAAACTTAAAGGTCTAATGGTGGGTCTTGTATTTTGTATGGGCATATCTCTTGGCGGTGTCAGCTTTGGAACTCCCATTGACATTTCGGGAAGCGATGATCCTGCGAGTCTTGCGAGTTTCACGGGTACTTTAAATTTTGATGAGATAAATAACGACCTAATTATATCTCTTACGAATACAACCAGCGATAGCATAGGGGCTATTACCGCATTGGGCTTTCTTTTCCCGCTGTTGGGTGATGACGAGTGGATGAAAGTCGATTCATTTGACTATGTGGGTCCAACGAATACCGACTTTCACAAAATCACCGGCAAACGTCTTAAAGGTTTTGACGGCGGTGCGGGAACAGGGAGGACACTTTGGGGCGGTACGGTCAAAAAAGGTATTGCCGCTGGAGACACCGCTACATTTACCTTTGGAATCAGCACCAACGCAAGCGCCAACTTTACCAGTGAGGATTTCGTAAAGACCCAGGACTTTGCAGTAGTTCGATTTCAGGGACTAGCAGGTGGAGGAAGTGCCAAAATCATTCCCACCCCCGGCGGCGGGGCTCAAGTTCCCGAACCAGCAACCATCTTCCTGCTGGGCTCCGGGCTGCTGGGGCTGTTCGGTTATAGAAAGAAATTCAAGAAATCTGAAAAATAACAACACACCCCTTCCTAAAACCCCAACCCGAAGATTAATTCTTTGGGTTGGGGTTTTTTTGTGTTTTTTTTGGACCGTAAGGTCAAATTGTGGTATGATTCGATTTTTGAAGGTACCGAGGGGTCAGGTGGGAGGGCGCAGAAGAATGTGCAATCTGTGTGTCGAAATGAAAATGCGATAGTCTCTTTTTGGCAACGATGTCTCAAAATAAGACAATAAAAATCGCGGTCTAATGTTCAGAAAAAACAACCTTAAATTTTTCAGACCTTTCTAGATTTAAAAGAAAATCGCTTTCCGATATAAGCAATTGATAAAATTCATTTTATAAAAAGACATCATGAAAAAATAATTATCAAAAACATTTTCGGCACATATATTGCTTTATACAATAGTTTAATTGCATCGACAGATAAAACTTGTTAACCCCCATCGCAACCTTTATACCACCGGATCAGCGGTGAGAATAGGAAATGAAAATGAAAAAGCGATCATTAATTATTGCAGCCACTGTTTTTGGTTTCTTCTTACTGAACTCCAACGCCATTGCAGGTTATCTAGACACAGGTTGGGGAAACATTACCGAGTATGACGGCTATAAGGGTGGGAGCTCTAACCCGACTTACAATACATGGTGGAATACTACAAACGAAGACGAAGAAGTAGAACCGGGGGCTGCAACAGGTCAGCAGTGGGATCTTGAAGGCTTTTTTCTGAGTGACGGCACGGACTCTGGTGTTAATGATAACGAATTGGCGATGGTGGGTGGATTCAATTTCGAAACCGGACAATCGGGCATTTCATCAGGTGACATATTTATAGATACGGATATGAATAATGGGTATTATGAATATGTTATGGATCTTGATTTTGACACATTAGAATACTCTGTGTACAAAAGCACCCAAGGTAATGAAATTGAGTACAATAAACCCAATAAGGCCGGTCCCGGTGTAACAAAGAACACGCCATGGACTTACAAGTCTGGTGGTGTTGCCGTCAATGATTTTCAGAATATCGCCTTGAACTACCTAGACAACACTGAATTAAACAGTTTATATGGCGGTGTTGGAGGGACTCTCCAGGGAAACTGGCATAACGTAGCGACGGTCAATTTATCTTTTCTGGGCGGTGGCACGGATTTTATGGTTCTCAATACAATGCAATGTGGAAATGATGTTATGTTCGGCGAGGGCACTTCCACCGCCGCCGTTCCCGAACCCGCCACCATCTTCCTCCTGGGTTCAGGCCTCTTGGGGCTGTTCGGATATAGAAAGAAATTCTGGAAATCCAAGAATTGACACCTTCCCCCCTCCTCAAACCCCGATTCAAAGATTGGATCTTTGAATCGGGGTTTTTTTGTGTTTTTAAGCGCGATTTATGGTCAGGCTATGGCATTAACAGCGGTGATATGCTACAGTTAATGACAATGGCGCAAAAACCCACATACGATCAACTGGCCCAACGCGTTCAGGAACTGGAGCAGGAATTCCTGAAACGCGCGGAAGCCGAAGAGCGAAGCGAAAAGGCGGTTTCCATCCTTCGGGCTACGCTTGAGTCCACGGCGGACGGCATTGTGGTGGTCAACCGCCACGGCAGGGTTGTGAGCTTTAACCAACGCTTCCAGGACCTGTGCCGGATCCCCGAATCCGTCATGTCGGCAAAGGATGACAACCGGGTTCTGGGCCATATCATGGACCAGGTGAAAGATCCGGAAACCTTTCTTCAGAAAGTCGCGGACATCTACAATCAACCGGATGCTGAAGACCATGACATTATCGAATTCAAGGACGGAAGGATTTTCGAACGCTGCTCCCTGCCCCAGCGAATCGGCAAAACGTATGTGGGGCGGGTCTGGAGCTTCCGTGATATCACCGCCAGAAAAAGGGCGGAAAATGACCTTCAGGAAAGTTTTGCCACCTTGCGTAAAGCCCTGGACGGCATCATTCAGGCCGTTGCCCTAACGGTGGAAAAACGGGACCCCTACACCGCCGGGCACCAGCGCCGGGTGGCTGATCTGGCCCGGGCCATCGCTTCAAAGATGGGTCTTTCAAAAAAGCAGATCAACGGCATCCGCATTGCGGGGTCCATTCATGATCTGGGCAAGACATGCGTACCCGCCGACATTCTCAGCAAACCGGGACGTCTGACGGAACACGAATTCGGCATCATCAAATCACACCCGGAAGTGGGCTACGACATTCTCAAAAGCATTGAGTTTCCGTGGCCCATTGCCCAAACCATTATGCAACATCACGAAAGGCTGGACGGCTCCGGATACCCGGCGGGACTCAAGGGCAAACGCATCATTATGGAAGCGCGAATTGTGGCCGTAAGCGATGTGGTTGAGGCCATGAGCTCTCACAGACCCTACCGCCCCGCCCTGGGCATTGACATGGCACTGCACGAAATACAAAAAGGGAGGGGGCGCGCTTACGACCCGAACGCGGTCGATGCCTGCATCAGCCTTTTTAAAACGGATCATTTCATATTTAAGCCCGTTTCATAAAGACACCCAAATAGGTTAGAGAGCGTTTATAATGGCCACATACAATCCTAAAAAGAAAGAAATCGACTGCAAAATCGTCTACTACGGTGCAGCGTTATCGGGGAAAACCACCAATCTGATCCGTCTCCACGAGGCCTTCCCCAAATATGTCACCGCGACATGGTCTCCATTGAAACCAAGGGAGACCGGACGCTTTTTTTCGATTTTCTGCCCATGGGGCTAGGGAAGATAAAGGGCTGCGAAGTCAGGCTTCACCTGTACACCGTGCCGGGTCACGCAAAATACCTCTCCACCCGAAAAATGGTGTTAAGGGGCGTAGACGGTCTTGTCTTTGTGGCTGATTCCATGGAAGTCCAGCGCAAAAACAATATGGAATCCCTCCGGGACCTTCAGCAGAACCTGAAAGAATACGACCTCAGCATTTACAAAATCCCCCTTGTCCTGCAATTCAACAAACGAGACCTGGCGACGGGGGGACCTTCCGTGATGTCTTTGGATCAGATGGAAAAAGAGTTGAACGGACAACTCAAAATCCCTTCCTTTCCCGCCAGCGCCATTCGAGGGGAAAGCATCGGAGCAACGCTGAAGAAATGCCTGGAACTGACGCTGAAATCGCTTCAAAAAGACCTGAACTGGGACGCATAAGGATCTGAGATGGATGGAAATGTTGTTTTTTCGGGCAACCTTCGTTTTTTGGGCATCCCGGATCTGCTGCAATTAATTGCAACAACCAACAGCACAGGCATCCTGGGGCTGACAAACCCTCACGCCCAGGGGCCCGCTTCCGTCGCTTTCCTCCGGGGAAATCCCACACATGCCACATACAGTTCCCTGCGCGGCCTTGAGGCCCTCTATGCCCTGTTCGGCTGGACAACCGGCCAATTTGAATTCAGACAAGAAAAAATTGACAGCGAAAAAACCATTCACAGAGGACAGATGGAGATCGTCCTCGACGGTCTTCGCATGCTGGATGAAGGCACCATCAAACGGCTGGGACCGGGATTGGAGGAAAGAAATCAACCCGGCCGGGCGGAGGGTTTATCTCAACTGCCGTTAATCAAAAAACCCATCACCCATTACGCTTTTCTGGTTGAGGAAGAAGAATTTTCGAAGGGAACAACGATTATTGAAGAAGGAGAATTCGGCAACTGGATCTGGATGGTACTCCACGGGGCGGCGGAGATGTCCAAAAAAACCATCGCCGGGCCCACAAAGATTTTGAGTGTGGGACAAGGCGCTTTCATCGGCAATATCTCATCCATGATGGCCATGGGACGTCGCCGCATTGCCACATTCACCGCCACCGAAACCATACGCCTGGGTGTCCTCGACCTCGACCCCCTTTATGCGGAGTACTCCAGTCTTTCCGATGAATTCAGGTGCGTTCTGTTAAGTCTCGACAACCGCTTCAGGGAACTGACCGAAAGGCTCTCGGAAATTCACTCCGGGATTCACATAAACGAAAAATTCTTTTTCAGTTCAGAAGAAAAGCTCGGCGCAGGGAAACGGGTTGAAACCCCTTTCCTGATTTCAAGAGGGAATGCGACCATTGTTGAAAACATGAAAAACCATCCCTTTGCTTTCATCAACCTGGCCCCGGATGATTTTTTCGGCCCGCTTTCTTTCCTTGAGATGGGGCACGAACCTTTTTCCGCGTCCGTTTACTTTTCTGAAGACCTGAAAGCCACCCCGCTGGACCCGGAAGCGCTGCAAAGCGAATATGACCAGCTGAGCGACACACTCAAGAACATGATTGAATTCTCCCTCAATTGCATCTCCATTGCCACCATGGTGGCTCGCCGGCGCTGCCTGGAACGAATGAAGGGCAAGGGTCCTTGATGTGTTGACGTTGCAATTTTCCCGGAAACTTGAGAGAATGGGGACGGTTTTTTTAAAATAGAACAGGTGCTAACCATGAAAAAATGGGTCCGAACAGCCATCTTCACTTTGATCATGTTTTTTCTGACCCCCATGACGGTTTCTGCGGAAGCGGAATCTCAAAAAATTAAGGGAATCTCCGCACCTGAAGTCAAAAACATGATTGAGAGCGGCCAGGCAATTTTGGTTCATGTACTCTCCAGAACAGAATATGAAATGCAGCATATCCCGGACTCCATCAACATTCCGATCATCGATTTGAAAACCGCCAACGCCCTGCCCCGGGACAAAACCGCCCCATTGATTTTTTATTGTATGGGAAAAAGGTGACCCTATTCGGTTCGGGCTGCAAGGATTGCGGTCAAAAAAGGGTACACCGACGTCTATGTGTTTTCAGGAGGAATACCGGAATGGCGGAAGTTTAATTACCCAATGGTTATCAACCCCACCTGGCAGAGAATTAAGGTCAAAAAGATTCCCCCCAAAGACCTTGCAAAACTGATAAACAGTGAAAACTTTTTCATCCTTGATGTACGGCCTTTGAATTTCAAGGAAAATACATCCTTTATTAAAGGCAGCGTATTATGCCCCCTGGTTTGTCTTGCGGACCGATACAACGAAATTCCCAAGGGACAATCTATCATCATTACGGATTGGGCCATGAAGCAATCCCCCGTAGCCGCTAAATTTCTCATCGCAAAGGGATACACAGTCGTGGGCATCCTCAAGGGTGGCATCGAACGCTGGGAGAGCGATAAACTTCCCGTGGAAGCGAAAAAGCCTCTGACAAAGCTCATGCCGCTATCTTCCCGTAATGAAGATCCTGCTCACTGAAAAGCCTTTTTGATTGAGGCCTGAAAAGAATTTCATGCAGAAACCACCTCAAAGCGCCCCGCCTCCCCCAAATCGCCCTCGGAAAAGGGTCATAAGAAATATTTTTCTCCTGTTCGGACTACTCATCGCCGCCATCATCGGGAACACCCTGTATGTGACTTATCAGGGAGAAAAAAGTGCCAGGCAGCACCACTATGAAGACCTGAAAGCAAAGCTGAACATTGTCGCTGCGCTTCAGAACAATGCACTTGAAAAACTGAGCATCATCTCGGGAATTGTAAAAGAACAAAATCAGCAGTATTGTGATTTTCTGGATTATGACAACGTAGCCGCCATCCGTTTCATGCTCAAAAGCCTTGCCACCATTCACAGTATTGATCTGGTATGCGTTTTTGATGAATCCGGCGACCTGCTGACATCCTATCCAAAAGCGACGAATAAGGTAGAAGGCTACACGGCAATTCTCAACGATCAACGGCAACGTGTCAGTGTGGAAGCCATTCCGGGGCAGATTGTCAAGGCCCACCTGCCGAAACTGGCCCCATTCGTTCGAACAGCAGAGGCCCTGTGCTTCAAATCCGTCATTCCGCTGCTGCATGATACGGGTGAAATTTACGGTTATGTGGTGCTGATTAAGCTCATCAACGGAAACAAAACCCTGGCACGGCAAATGGCCCGGATTGCTGAAGCAGAAGTGGTCTACTATGATCAGGATAAACAGGTTGTGTTGACCAGTTTTACTGATCTTTCTGTCCCTTATCCGGATCGGGGCAGCCTTGAAGTCAATGGACAAGCCTATTTTGTTTCCCAGAGGAGAATCGCCGACTTCACGGGACAATCCATCGGCACCCTGGTGGCCGCCATCAATAAAAAGCCTTTTGTCATCCAGCAAAAGCGTTTCATTTTCAACAACCTGACACCTTTTTTCATCTCGATTGTCATTTGCATTGCCTTGTTTTTCCTTCTCAAGCGCAGGGTATTTGATAAGATCAGGGATCTGATCGCGGCCCTTAGAAAGGTAACCGAAGGAGAAGGGGACCTGAGCATCAGGCTCGGAACAGTGCCGGAAAAAGCTGCCGGGAAAGATCTTGCCCCCCCGGTCATTGATGAAGTGGACCATATGGGAATTGACTTTAACCTGATGATGGACAAGCTGGAAAGCACGCGAAAACAACTGATTGATACTCGCAGAGAAGCCGAACAGGCCAGTATATCCAAAAGCGAATTTCTGGCCAACATGAGCCATGAAATCAGGACCCCCATGAACGCCGTCATCGGCTTCAGTGACCTTCTTCTTGAAACCCCCCTCAATCATACCCAGATTGATTGCGCCAACATGGTTAAGAACAGCGGTGACGCATTGCTTTCGTTGATCAACGATATCCTGGATTTCTCAAAGATAGAAGCCGGTGAAATGAACTTTGAGGAAACGGATTTTGACCCGGAGTCACTGGTACACAACGTCCTCGATCTCATCCGACCCAAGATCGGTTCAAAACCCATAGAACTGTTGTGCCGCGTAGAAGAAAATGTTCCGAGCCTTGTGAGGGGTGATCCCGGACGGTTTCAACAGGTTTTGATCAATCTCATGGACAACGCGCCCAAATTTACGGATGCGGGTGAAATCGAATTATCCGTGGCACTGGAAAAAGAAGAGGAAAACCGAATAAAACTCCATGCGACCGTCAGGGATACCGGCATCGGCATCAGGGACGAAAAACTGATAAAGGTTTTTGAGCCCTTTCAGCAGGCAGACGGCTCGACCACCAGAAAGTACGGCGGTACCGGTTTAGGGCTGTCCATTTGCAGAAAAATATCCAATCTCATGGATGGTGACGTATGGGCAAAGCGAAATGACAACGAAAAAATCTCAAACCCCGCAAAAGGTTCTGCGACCGAGACGGCCCGTGGCAGCGGGAGCACATTTCATTTCACCGCCTGGCTCAGCAAGGCCAAAAAGGACGTTCCACCCAAATCCTCCCCCGTGGCGCTTTCCGGCAAAAAAGTCCTGATTGTTGACGATAACTCCCGCAGCCTGAGTTCATTGACCCATGTGCTGCAATCCGCAGGCATGGCGGTGGTTTCCCTTGACAAGCCAAAAGCCGTTTTACCGGAACTGAAAAAGGGATTGGTTGACGGCGCGCCGTTTTCGGTCTGCATTATCGACATTCACATGCCGGAAATGAACGGGTATGAACTTGCAGCGAAGATTCGTGCGTCCAATGCATCCTTGAAAAACAGTCAACCCCCCTTCCATGATATTGGGCTGATTGCCGTTTCATCTTCGATGGCCGGCAATTTGAAGGAATTTGAAAAGGCTGGTTTCAACGATTTTCTGAGAAAACCCATTCGCAAGACGCGGTTTTTTCAATCCATTGAAACTGTTTTGCGGGAAAGAAAAAAACAGTCCCTGAAACCTCAGAAACCCGTAACCCAAGGAGAACAAAAGAAACATCCCGAATACCATAAGCCGGAGGATGCCCTTCGTGTTCTTATCGTTGAAGATAACCTTGTTAACCAGAAACTGGCAGAAATGATGCTCCGTAAAGCCGGCTATCATGTGAATATTGCCAACAATGGAAAAGAAGCCGTTGAGATATATACCTCAAATCAAAAGGATTTCGATCTGATCCTCATGGACATCCAGATGCCGGAAATGGATGGATTTGAAGCCACTGAGGCAATTCGACAATTTGAAATACAATATCACACCCTCAATGGACAAGTGAATCAGGAGGTAAAAACGAAAAACGAAGATCGATCATTCATTCAGCGGGTCCCCATCATCGCAATGACGGCTCACGCCATGAAAGGAGACAGGGAAAAGTGCCTTGAGGGGGGAATGGATGATTACATTGCAAAACCCATCAAAAGGGAAATCGTTATGGCGGTCCTTGAAAAATGGACCTCGGCAGAATGCGGCGCCTCAAACCGACAGCATAAGGAGACATAATGGATATCAAAGCATTAGCGGATGATTTGGGCCTGGAGGAAGACGAATACCTGGAGTTGGTGGACCTCCTCGTGGATACGGGAATGGTTGATTTAAGCAACATGGAGTCGGCGGTCAATGCGGGGGATGCGGATGCCGCCGCCAGGTCGGCACACTCCATTAAGGGCGCTTCAGGGAATCTCGGCATCATGGACATTTACGAGCTGACAAAAGCCATCGAAGCCGAACTTCGAAATAACAATCTGACGGCCATCGAAGGTCAGTTGAAGGAAATCAGGGAAAAACTGGAAACTCTGGCGAAGCTGGTGAAGGGATAGTGTTAGGTGTACAGGGGAAGATACGCGTCCTCGATATCCGCAAGCATGGGGTTTTTTAAATCCTTCCCTGAAAGGATCGGATTTTTTATGGGCCAGACAATATCAATGGCGTCATCCGCCCAGAAGACCCCATATTCGTCCCCGGGCGCGTAAAGGTCCGTACACTTATAAATCACATCAGCCGTTTCGCTCAACACACAGAAACCGTGGGCAAACCCTTCGGGGATATACAGCTGGCGCTTATTTTTTTCTGAAAGCAGATCCCCGGTCCATTTTCCAAAACCGGGGGAACCCCGGCGAATGTCCACCGCCACGTCGAAGATTTCCCCTTTCACCACATAGACCAGTTTTCCTTGAGGATTTTTGAGCTGATAGTGAAGCCCCCGCAGGGTACCACGCCGCGAATGGGAATGGTTATCCTGCAAAAATGGCCGTGAAATGCCGATCTCGGCATATTTTTCAGAATGGAAGGTTTCCATGAAAAACCCCCGGTCATCCTCAAAGGTCATCGGTTCAATCAAAACCACATGGGGAAGCGATTTTTCAGTAAATTTCAGGGTCATTTTTCCGGAGGTCCTCACTTTCAATAATTTCCATCAGGTAATGGCCATATTCATTTTTGAGCAAATCTTCTGCGATCGTCCTGATCTGATCAGCATCAATATAGCCAAGGCGAAAGGCAATTTCTTCTATGCAGCCGATTTTCAACCCCTGCCGGTCCTGGATCGATTTAACAAAATCCCCCGCCTGCAGCAACGATTCATGGGTTCCCGTATCCAGCCAGGCAAAACCACGCCCCAGAGGCTCGACGCGAAGGGCACCCCGCCTTAAATATTCCAGGTTAACATCGGTGATTTCCAGTTCCCCCCTGGGCGACGGCTTCAGGTTTTCAGCGATACCGACCACATGGTTATCATAGAAATAAAGCCCCGGAACCGCATATTTTGATTTGGGGTATTCCGGTTTTTCTTCAATGCTGGTGACCTTCCCATTATTGTCAAAATCCACCACCCCATACCGCTCCGGATCCCGCACCAAATAGCCGAAAATAACCCCGCCGCTTTCAAGGGCCGCTGCTCTTTTTAAAATGGCGGACAGGTTGTGCCCATAAAAAATATTATCCCCCAGAACCAAGACGACGTTGTCCCCTCCGATGAACTCTTTTCCAATGACAAACGCCTGGGCCAGCCCTTCGGGCCTGGGTTGCTCCTCATATGAAAGGGACAGCCCGATCTGGCCGCCGTCACCCAGAAGCTCCCTGAACCGGGGCAGATCTTCAGGGGTTGAAATGACCAATATTTCCCGAATGCCCGCCAGCATCAGGACGGAGAGCGGATAATAAATCATGGGCTTGTCATAAACCGGCATCAGCTGTTTGCTGACCACACGGGTGATGGGATAAAGACGCGTCCCGGAACCGCCGGCCAAAATAATTCCTTTCATTTCAGAACCCCTCCTTTGTTGGCTATTGAACCACAAACCACGGATTCAACAGATTTTTCCGGTTGTACATGAGCGGCTCATGGGTCTCCCATACCGTTACACTTCGCCCTGCCCCTTCAGCAATGCCCTGCCCTGCGGCAGTATCCCATTCCATGGTGGGTCCCAGCCGCGGATAAATATCCGCAACCCCCTCCGCCACACGACATATCTTTAGAGAACTGCCCGCCGATATAAATTCAACCGCGTCAACTTCCTTTCGTTTTTTTTCCACAAACGCCGCAAGCTCCGGGGTCGCATGGGAACGGGAACCCATGATCACATAGGAAGAACGGGAAACCGTCAACGGTAGTTTTTCACACAGGTTGATCAATTCACCCAAATCATCGGGAATCTCTTCCATTTCCCGTGTACAGCCATAAGCACCAAAATCCCGGCCGCCAAAATAGAGCCGTTTTAAAACCGGGGCATAAATTACACCAAAAACGGGGGTTCCATCCTGAATAAGGGCAATATTAACCGTAAATTCGCCGTTTCGCTTGATAAACTCCTTGGTACCGTCCAAGGGATCCACGATCCACAACCGGTCCCATCCCTTTCGCTCACCGTAGGGGATATGACGTCCCTCCTCGCTGAGAATGGGAATCGGGGTGGGGTTCAACGCATCCACAATAATCTGGTGGGCTTTCCGGTCCGCATCCGTCAGCGGTGAATTATCGGACTTCATGTCCACATTGAAATCAGCCCTTGAATATACATCCATGATTGCTGACGCCGCCATCATGGATGCACGAACGGCGATCAGCAGATATTGGTTTAATTGTTTATCATGCAAAACCATTCTCCTTATGGGTTTTCCGACGAGCCCGGCATTCCCTTGACAACATGCCGACATTAGCCAATAATAATTTAAGGGTTGAAGGTCAGCTCGTTTTAGCGACGCATTATGAACCCGAACCTTATATTAGTCAAGATCCAAGACACCGGCATTGAAAATCGAGCCTCGATCCATCTGTAAGGATAAAAGATCATGGATAAAACCGTCACAACAACAATTGATGAAGAACGCTGTAACGGATGCGGCCTGTGTGTGACAGTCTGCCCGTCCGACACCATCACCATGAAGGGGGAAAAGGCCGTGGTCACCGGGACTGAATCCCTTAATTGCGGTCATTGCTTGGCCGTGTGCCCGACCGGTGCGGTGCAGGTGGCGTCACTCGATCCCGCCTTATCCACTTTCAAAAGTTTTGAAGCCAAATCCGCATGGCTCCCTTTCGGAAAAGGAAATATCCGGGAGCTGGTCAACCTCATGCAATCCAGACGTTCCTGCAGAAACTACCAAGCGAAACCGGTTACAAAAGATATACTGGAAGACCTGGTGAAAATCGGGATCTCAGCCCCCTCCGGAACCAACTCGCAGCAGTGGACTTTTACCATACTCCCGGATCGACTTGCCGTTTTGCAGCTGGGCCAACGGGTCGGCGATTTTTTCCGAAAAATGAATCGAACCGCCGAAAATGCCTGCCTCAGGAAGGCATTGAAGCTCCTGGGCAAACCGGAATTGGAACAGTATTTTCAGAACTACTACGAAACCATCCGTGAAGGCCTGGAGACATGGGAAAAGGGAGGCAAGGACCTGCTTTTTCACGGGGCGCCGGCCGCCATTGTGGTGGGGAGCAAAAAAGAGGCCTCGTGCCCAGCCGAGGATGCCCTTCTGGCCACCCAGAACATACTGCTTTCCGCCCACGTTTTAGGTTTGGGAACCTGTCTTATCGGGTTTGCCATTGAAGCCATGAAAAGGGATAAACGTATCCTCAAAGGGATCGGCATGCCTGAAGATGAGTCGGCCTATGCCGTTATCGCATTGGGGTACCCCAATGAAAAATACCAGCGTGTCACAGGCAGAAAGCGAGCCCTGGTTCGGTACTTTTCCCAATAGTCAACCAGCTGGAATGCACATTCAAATCCTCCGGATACCATATGGGCCGAAAGGACCAACCCGTTTCGTTTAGGTACCATCAGGAAAATGCGGAATAATCAGGGCGTTATTTTGAAATGCACATTGTCATCGAGATCACACAGGAATCCTGTAACCTGCTCCAGGAAGCATCCATATACATGCTGTTCGGAATTTTGGTAGCCGGACTCTTGAGAGTCTTCCTGAGCCCGCAGGCCGTTTCGCGTCATCTGGGTCAGGGACGTTTTTCGTCCGTGTTCAAAGCTGCATTTCTGGTGATCCCCATTCCGCTGTGATCTTGCGGCGTGGTGACTGCGGATGCAGCAACCCAACATGAAGGGGAAATGGCTATGCCTGGACGGCCTGAAAATCGTTCCCACTTTTTCAGCGTTTCAGTTTTACGCCCCTGTAATTCACCTTGTTTTATTCCGTTATTGCAACTTTTCTCTGTTTGGAGGTTTTTCGGGCTAAATAATCAGTGATCAGACCACTGATAATCCCTACCATAATTTCCGCGCCAATGGAGGCAATGGGAGAGGAAAGGGCCTTTACCGTTTTCTTTATTTTCATAATGATTTCCTCTTGCCGTAAGAAAAAACAGCGGTGATTTGCCAAAGGATTATCCTTTTGAATTAAATGCCCATTTCATCGGCCTATAAAAACGATAGTGCAACAAGGTTAAACCGGAAAAAGCGAGGGACGCTCCGATGTGAATCGGTTTGGACCCAGAAAAACCGCTTGCCGCCATTCCGCCCATTGCGCCGATCAACGCGTATTCCACCCACTTCCTTTTCTGTTTTTTTCTCATTGTAAATGTTTCTCCGTTTCAAACAAAATTCAATCTTCTTAGGGAACTGGAAGAAAATAATATACGCATATCGTGCAGAGCTTTTGTTCGTCATCAAGGCGTGATGGCAGGTGCATAGTGAGCTATGTGCCTGTTATCACAACGTAGAAGACGGGCAAAAGGGCAAACAGGATGCGTAGATTATTTTTTGGAAGTTCCCTTACCTGTATCAATCGCTTCTCTTAAAACATCGGATAAAGTCAGAAGCGATTAAAGATAGCTCTTCGACTTTCGATTAACCCATAGTTTTCCAAGAAAATAAATAGTTCGGTAAAATTTATCAAATCCATTGTCAATTACAGAAATATTATTCGCTGTTTCGAGAATCGCTGTTTCATTTTTGTATTTTGAACGTGTCATAAGTATCTCCTTTGCTACAGATGTTAAGCCGGCATTGTTAAGTTAGCCACGTCTAAGTAAGACAGATTAGGCTTTCTCTCTTGTCAAGTGCTAATTCCATATGGCATTGTTTTTTTTCTGATTCAGCAACCATGGCTGTTTCCCGTCAGCCCCTTCCCGATCCGCCACCACAACGTTGTTCCCGCCGTGGCTTTTCGCTTTGTATACGGCCTGATCCGCGGCTTCCATGACTTGGTGAATATCTTCCTCAACATTCTTTCCGCGAATAAAAAGGCTGACGCCTTTACTCTGACAATCGTACCGGGCTGATCTACTGCCATCTGCCGCATATTTATTCTTCGCATATCTTAAACCTCCCGTTCAATGTTTTGCGCTTAGCGATGTGTAAGCATCTCCTAACAGTTATATCGCTTCGAAACCATGTTAGATGCTACTAATTCAAAGCCCAAAAAAAACAGCCATACCCCTACGGCAAAGCTGCCCGGCTGATAATTCAGCGCCATGTTCAACACCATCGATCCTATGAGGGCTTTTGAAAATCCTCCTCCTGAAAAGAACCGTCCTGCTTCAGGGATGTCAACCGTTCCACGAACTCGCAGGAGAATTGTTCCGCTTGTTTAACGCACTTCTCCGAACTCCACGGCTCGCGTCGAAATTCTTCGAAACGTACCAGCCAGTTCTCACCGACCCGGGGGCAAGCCTGAATAAACGCCATAAAGTCCGTCATGCTGTCGAGGGTTTCAGCGCTGAGGACATGTTCCATCATACAGGCCTCTCCATCGGCGATATTCAAATCAATATTCAAGATATCGATCAAAAACCTTCGCAGAATCCTGTGCCTTCGGTCCATCTCACTCCCTACTTCAGCGCCCTTACCGGTCAGTTCCACATACTCGTACTTCTCGTAGTGAACAAGCCCCCGCTTGCTCAAATTCTTGAGCATGCTGGTCACCGAGGGCATTTTGACCTCCAGCCGTTTGGCGATATCCTTAACCCTGATCACTTTTTTTTCTTTATCCAGTTCGAAAATTGCTTCCAGATAATCTTCCATGACAGAGGTCAGGGGCTTTTCCGTCGATATGTTTGTCTTTGCCTTATCCATGGGGAACACCTTAATTAAGTTAGAAGCACCTAACAGATTTTGAGAACTCATAACATTCGAAAGAACTTGGTGTCAAGCTTTTTTCGAATAATTAAAATACGGAATTGCCTTGGTCAGATGTTGGAAAAATCAACCCACCATCGCCGGACCCGCAGCCATGATATGGATTTTTCATGGTAACCGGCCCGATCGACAGGCAAATTGGATGAGATCATTCAGTTTCTGTGTGGAAGCCTCTGTTTTCGTTACCGCCACATCCGGTGTTTTCTGATTAAGCTGAGCGTTATTATCCATTTACAAAACCTTTCCGAAAACCGATAATCCAAGGTGAGCGTCAAAGAGGATTGTGATGCTGCTTGAGGTTTCACTTTAATACGTTCTAATCAAAGATCAAATCTCAGAAAATGGAGAAGGCGATATGAAGCATGAAGAAGGGTTTTTGAACGAAAACAGTGATGAACATATCTACTATCAATGCTGGCTTCCCGAAGGTGATTTGAAAGCGGTGCTGCTGGTGGTTCACGGACTTGCCGAACACTGTGGTCGTTACATGAATGTGGTCGATCGGTTTGTCCCTTTGGGTTACGGGATATACGCATTTGATTTCCCGGGTCACGGGAAATCCCATGGCAAAAGAGTGTACGTGAACCGCTTTGAAGATTACACCCGAACCCTGTCCACTTTCCTTGAAAAAGTTCGAACCCTGCACCCTGAAGCGCCCCTCTTCCTGGTGGGACACAGCATGGGAAGTTTGGTGAGCGCCGTTTTCCTGACCCACCGTCAGAAAGATTTTGCAGGAGCAGTCCTTTCCGGCGCAGGGGCCGTCAAAGTGCCGGACAGCATTTCATCGGCCACCATACTGGCCGGAAAAGTGTTTTCGGTGGTAATGCCAAAAATCGGACTGATCGGCCTGGATGCGAACGGGGTGAGCCGTGATCCATCAGTCGTAAGGGCTTATGTGGAAGACCCCCTTGTCTACACTGGAAAGACAACGGCCCGACTGGCGGCGGAGATCCTCAAAGCCATGCAGCGTATTCCCCAGGAGGCGGCTCGGATTACCCTGCCGATTCTGCTGCTCCAGGGTGGCGCTGACAAGCTGGTGGACCCGGCGGGGGCGCAGATGCTTTTCGAAACGGTTCAGTCGCCTGACAAAACCCTTAAAATGTATGACGGGTTGTATCACGAGATATTCAACGAACCGGAACGGGATCAGGTCCTGGGCCATATGGAACAATGGCTGGAAAACCATATGCATTAAAGGAGGTTCCTTTGAAACACACATTTGACGCCATCATTGTAGGCTCGGGCGGCTCCGGTCTCTACGCAGCACTCGAAGTGAGCGGCCAGGCAAAAACCGCTGTCCTTTCCAAAGTGTACCCGGTCCGCAGCCACACGGGGGCAGCCCAGGGGGGCATCAGTGCGGCGCTTGGCAACGTGGAAGAAGACGAACCCCGATGGCACGCTTTTGACACGGTCAAGGGGGGTGATTACCTGGTGGACCAGCAGGCGGCCATGCTCATGGCCGAAGAAGCGGTGCAGGCGGTCTATGATCTTGAAAACCGGGGGCTCCCCTTCAACCGCACCCCGGACGGTCGCATCGATCAACGCCGGTTCGGGGGACACACCCGTAATTTCGGTGAGGCGCCCGTGCGCAGGGCCTGTTATGCGGCCGACCGCACCGGACACATGATCCTGCAAACTCTGTATCAGCAATGCATCAAGAACGGGGTCTCTTTTTATGACGAGTACCAGGTTCTGGACCTGGTGTTGAATGGCAAGCAATGCGCCGGTGTGGTGGCCCTTGAAGTGTCAACCGGAGAAATTCATATCTTTGGGGCCAAAACCGTACTGTTTGCCACGGGTGGGTTCGGCCGCATGTTCAAAATCACCTCCAATGCCTACGCCAACACGGGGGACGGCCCGGCTATCTGCGCCCGGCGGGGCATTCCCCTTCAGGACATGGAGTTTTTCCAGTTTCACCCCACCGGCATCAAAGGTTTGGGGATCCTCATCTCAGAAGCGGTCCGCGGTGAAGGGGGCATCTTAAGGAACAACCAGGAAGAGCAGTTCATGGCCCGGTACGCTCCAACACTCCTGGACCTGGCGCCCCGTGACATGGTGTCCCGGGCCATCATGACGGAAATCAGGGCCGGCGCAGGCATTCGCGGGGACCGCAAAATCGACGACTACGTGCACCTGGATGCCACACATCTGGGAAAAGAAACCCTTCAAAGCAAACTGCCGGACATTACCGATTTCTGTCAGACGTACCTGGGGATCGATCCCGCGGAAAGCGCCATCCCTGTTCTGCCCACGGCCCATTATGGCATGGGCGGCATTCCCACGGACGTTCACGGCAGGGTCGTGGCTGACAACCAAGGCACACGGATAGAAGGACTTTATGCGGTCGGCGAATGCGCGTGCGTATCCGTTCACGGTGCCAATCGCCTGGGCACCAACAGCCTGCTGGACCTGGTGGTCTTCGGACGGCGGGCGGGTCAGCACATGGCCGACTACGTAGGCCATGCGGACCCGGCGCCTGTTCCGGCCGATGCGGCTGATTTTGCTCAAAAGTGGATCAGCCGCCTGACGGAAAAGAAGGAAGGCCCCCATGGGGGCCGCATCCTGGATGAGATGCAAACCACCATGATGGAAAACATTGGCATCTACCGCAATGAAACAGATATGGCACGGTCCGTTAAAGAGATTGAAGACCTTCGGGACCAATACAGGTTGGTGCGGGCCCAGGACCGGGGCAGTTCTTTCAACACGGATCTACTGGAACTCATCGAACTGGGGAACCTGCTGGACTTGTCATGGGTCACGGCAATTTCAGCCCTCAACCGTCAGGAAAGCCGGGGGGCTCATTCAAGAGAAGATTATCCGGATCGCGATGATCCCAACTGGCTGAAGCATACCCTGGCTTTTTTAGAAAAAGGAGCTGTAAGACTCGCTTACAAGGATGTGGATGTTTCCATCTGGACCCCAAAACCCCGCCAATATTGAGGAAAATTTTATGGACATCACCCTCAGAATCAAACGGTTCAACCCAGAAACCGAGAATGAACCCCGTTACCAGGACTTTCTTGTGGAAGCGGAACCCAATGAGCGAATCCTGGATGCCCTCATACGCATCAAACGATTTCAGGACGGGACACTGGGGTTTCGAAAGAGCTGTGCCCACGGGGTCTGCGGATCAGACGCCATGCGCATCAACGGTAAAGATCGTCTCGCCTGTAAGACCCTGGTACGAGATGTGGCCCCGAAAGGGGAAGAAACCATTCTGATTGAACCGCTTCGGCATCTTCCGGTGCAGCGGGATCTGATTGTAGACCAGACGGGGTTTTTTAAACGCTATCGTTCGGTTAAACCCTTTCTCATCAACGAAGCATTACCTGAGGAACGTGAATGGCGGCAATCCCCGGAAGAACGGATGGCTTTTGACGATGCCACCAACTGCATTCTCTGTTCCGCCTGTTTTTCCGCCTGCCCTGTCCTGGAAGAGAACCCGGCATTTCTGGGACCTTCAGCGGTTATCCAGGCCTTTCGATTTCTGGCGGACAGCCGGGACCGAGGTTTCAAAGAACGTCTGCCGGCGCTCGATGCACGCGACGGCGTATGGCCCTGCCAAAATCACTTTGAATGCACCAGGGTCTGCCCCCGCTCCATCAAAATTACCAAAAGAATCAACGAAACCAAAAGGATGATTCAGGCACATCACAAATCAACCGGGCAGAATGCTTCACCTACCCCCAAACCGTAAAGAAAAAGGCGGCACGACCCCATGAAAAAATTTGTTTTCACCCCTAAACTGGGCTGGTCGGTCAGCCGGTACAACCTGTTTGAAACCTGCAAGCGTCAATATTATTACAACTACTACGCCAAATACCACCCCGAATACCCCGTCAAGAAAATCCTTGCGTTAAAAAAAATGACCTCCATTCCCCTGGAAGTCGGAAACATCGTTCACGACATCAACAAAACGCTCCTTGAAAGGCTCAAGATAACAGCAAAAGATATCGACAAGGCCCGTTTTTATGATTACGCCAGGAAAACGACCCAGGCGTATGTTCAATCCAAAACCTTTCAGGAAGTTTATTACAGCCGCATGAAGTCCGTTGGCACCGAAAGGGTTTTCGAAAAGGTCCGAATCTCCCTTGAAAATTTTCTAAACAGTGACCGGCTGACCTGGTTGACTGATTTTGCAGTGCCCAAGAAAGATGAATGGCTCATTGAACCCCCCGGATACGGGGAAACCCGAATCGGAGGCATGAAGGCCTACTGCAAGGTGGATTTCCTGTTTCCGGTAAAGGATCGACTCTTTATCATGGATTGGAAAACCGGTAAGCCCGACCCCAAAAAACATCGCAAGCAAATGGTGGGGTATGCTGCCTGGGCCACCTATCATTTTGAAAAGGATCCCGCTAAAATTTCTCCCATCGTCGCCTACCTGCATCCTCATTACAAAGAAAACGATATCACCGTAAATTCCTCTGATATCGAGGCATTCGCCAGACAGATCAGAAAAGAAACAGCTCATATGAATAAATTCTGTCAGGACGTCCAGAAAAATATTCCCAAGGATAAAGCACTCTTTACCCTCAAAAAGAGCAGGCTCTGCGATTACTGTAACTTCAGGGCGCTCTGCGATTGAAAAGGGGATATCCGGGTTTGGTTCCAATGAATAGCGATCTAAAGCGGGTTTTAAATTACCTGAACAAAGAGAGAGGCTTTGACTTCTCCGGTTACCGCCCATCCATGGTCGAGCGCCGGATGGGGCAAAGATTGCCGCCCACAAAATGCACCGATATCCCTGAATACCTTGAATACCTGAAACAACACCCCCATGAGCTCGACAACCTCGTGGATGTACTGACCATCAATGTCAGCAGGTTTTTCCGAAACACCCTTGCCTTCGATTATATAGCCGACAAAATACTCCCGGCCATTGTCTCTGACAAGTTGAGCGGTCAAGATCCTTCCCTGCGGATCTGGTCGGCCGGTTGCGCAACCGGTGAAGAACCCTATTCCATGGCCATATTGATTCAGGAGCTTCAAAGAAAGGAAAAGCTCAAACTAAGCGTCAACATCTTTGCCACAGACATCGATGAAAGGGCCCTTAAAAGGGCAAAAAAAGCTATTTATCCCTATGCGAGCATCAAAAATATCAAGTACAGGCTGTTAAAACGATATTTTGAAGGCCAGGGGAAACGCTTCCAACTGAGCCAAAAAATACAAAAGATGGTGGCTTTTTCTCCCTATGATATTCTAGATAAAAGAAGTTATGCGCCCCCTGAAAGCGTGTTTGGCGAGTTTGACGTGACTTTCTGCAAAAACGTGCTAATATACTTTTCCCAAGAAAATCAGGGAATTATGTTTGAAAAGCTCCATCGGGCGCTTGCCAGGGGTGGCTATCTGGTGTTGGGAAGGGCAGAGATCCCCACAGAGAAATACAGGAACCGTTTTAGAAAGGTGAGTGAGTGTTGCCATATCTATCAGAAAAGATAAAACCCATACGGCATATATTTCTGTATTGCAATCACTGGGAGGAGTACTCATGGACATGCTGAACAAAATAAGTATCAAGAACAGAATGATGTTTTCATTCGCGTTTACACTTGTTCTTTTTATTCTTTTTGCTGGTTTTTCAATAATTCAAATGAATGCATTGGGAGAATTGACCTCTACATTGTATGAGCACCCACTCCAAGTCTCAAATGCCGCACTAAAAGCAAAGGCGGGCGTCATCAGGATGCACAGGGGCATGAAAGATGTGTCCATGTCCAAGACCGAGATAGAATTAGGCCTGGCTATCCAAGCAGTTGTAAATGAAGAAAAAATTGTTTACCAGAATCTTGATATCGTAAAAATGCAGATTTTGGGAAAAGAAGGTAAAAAACTGGTTCAAGAGACCATAGAGCTGTTTGCGGGTTGGAAGCCGATCCGGGTAGAGGTGGAACAGCTTGTTTTACAAGGGAAAAAAGAAGCTGCCAACCGTATAACCAGGGGGAAAGGGGCAGATTACGTCTTTAACCTGGAAAGACAAATGGTGGAACTGACCGCTTATGCCATAAACAAGGCCGACGGGTTCATGGGGAGTGCAAAAGAGGTACAACAACGGGTCTTGAGGAACACGGTCATCTTTGTTGGCCTGGTGTCTCTCTTGTCGTTTCTCATCGCCTATTTTTTCATAAAAAGCATTACTTCCAATGTGTCTGGTTTAGAGGGTACGATGTCTGAAATCACCACAACCGGCAACCTCCTCAAAGCAAAACTTACCGGAAATAACGAGATCACGGAGATGGCCCAACATTTCAATAGAGTGATCGATAGATTGCAGAGCCAGTTCTGGCTAAAGGGCGGCCAGACACAAATCAGTGAAGAGTTGTCCGGCGACATTTCGTATAACGACCTGCCTACCAAGAGCATCAATTTTATTTCGAGATATGTGGAGGCGTGTACCGGAGCCTTTTATATCTGTGACGACGAACGTTCTTTGTGTGAATTGAAAGCATCGTATGCCTTTGTTGAGGGTGAGCACTTTTCCAGCGAATTTGAATTTGGAGAAGGGATTGTAGGTCAAGTCGCTATTGAAAAAAAACCTATTCTCCTCAAAGGCATAACCAGAGAAGAGGCCATGGTGAACACCGGCACTGTCAGTGAGCCTCCCAAGAGCATCTACGCCGTGCCACTGCTTTACGATAATAAACCATACGGAATATTGGAGGTCGCCTCTTTTGAAGAGATAGCCTCGCATAAAATAGAGTTTCTAAACATTGCTGCCGATATCGTTTCCATTGCCCTTTACACCGCTACCCAGAAAAAGCAGATTGTGGAATTGCTGGAATTAACACAAAGAGACAAGGAAGAGTTAGGGGCCCAGTCAGAGGAACTACAGTCCCAGACCCAAGAACTCCAGCAACAATCAGAGGAGTTAACGGAACAGAATGTGGAATTGGAGGCTCAGAGAGAGCAGGTTGAAGAGGCCAACCGGCTCAAAAGCGAGTTTCTATCCAATATGAGCCACGAACTCCGGACCCCCCTCAACTCGGTCATGGCCCTTTCCCGGGTCCTCTTAATGCAAGCGAAAGATAAACTCTCTGAAGAAGAGCTGAATTATCTTGAGATCATCCAGCGGAACGGTCAAAACCTTCTGTCACTGATTAATAACATCCTTGATCTCTCTAAGATAGAGGCGGGACGGATGGACGTAACCCCGAAATCATTCTCGGTCACCTCAACCATTGAAACAATTATGGAAAGGTTAGAGCCTGTTGCGGAAGAAAAGGGGATCCATATGAACCAGGAGATCCCTGATAATCTCCCCCAGATTGAAAGCGATGAAATCAGGGTGCACCAGATCCTCCAGAACCTTATGGGGAATGCGCTCAAATTTACAGACCAGGGAAACGTGACGGTTTCATCCCGCAGTGATGGAAAAAAGGTTCATATCCGGGTTGCAGACACCGGGATCGGGATCTCAGCAAAGGACCTGCCTCACATATTTCAAGAATTCAGACAGGTTGACGGCACGTCATCCAGGTCCTATGAAGGAACAGGGCTTGGGCTGGCCATCGCCCACAGGGCCGCCGGGCTGTTGGGCGGAGAGCTGACAGTGCAAAGCACTCTCGGAAAGGGCTCCACATTTACGTTGATCCTGCCCGTGAAATGGACGGGTCTGATTCCCGTATCAGTACGCTTTGCCGTCACCGAACCCGTGAACAGGGACCTGTTAATCGGCGAAATACACAAAATAGACAGGCCCGCCCCTCGCAGAATATTATTGGTGGAAGACAATGAAGCCGCGGTGATCCAGGTCAAAACCATCCTTGAAAATGACGGGTATGTTGTGGATGTAGCCAATGGCGGCCAGGAGGCACTTGAGTATATGACGCAAGCCATCCCGAACGGCATCATCCTGGACCTGATGATGCCCCGGATGGATGGTTTTGAAGTACTGGAAAAGCTCCGCAGCAGTAACACAACGGCCATGATTCCGGTCCTGGTTCTGACGGCCAAGGATCTGACGCCCGGAGACCTTAAAAAGTTAACCGCCAATAACATTCAGCAGCTTATCCAAAAGGGGGACGTGGACCGGGAAGGGCTGTTGTTCAGGACCCGGTTGATGCTTGGAGGAGAATCAGCAATCCCGCTTTCAGCGGTAAAACCCACAACCAGCACCCCGCAACCTCCAACTCGAAAATCGAAACCCGCTGAAACGAAGAGGGTAGATGGGACTCCCACCATCCTGGTGGTTGAAGACAACCCGGACAACATGACAACCATAAAGGCCATTTTAAAAGGCGCCTATAACATACTGGAAACAACAGATGGAGAAGAAGGGTTCAATATGGCGCTTTCAGAGCCGCCCGACCTGATTCTTCTCGATATGCCCCTACCCAAGATGGCCGGTTTTACAGTGGTGAGAAAGCTTAAAGGGAGAAAGGACACCATGCATATCCCGGTTATTGCGCTCACTGCCCGTGCCATGAAGGGAGACAGGGAAAAGACCATTCAAGCAGGATGTGACGATTATGTTTCCAAGCCCGTTGATCCGGAAAAACTGATGGAAACAATTGAAAACCACCTGAGGAAATAGTCATGCCAAAATTATTGCTCATTGACGACAAACAAGACAACCTCATCACCCTGTCCGCCATATTAAAGAACCTCATGGCGGACTGTCATGTGTTGACCGCGCAATCAGGCCGGGAAGGGATTGAAAAAGCGAAGGCCGAATCACCTGATACCATTTTGCTGGATATCAAAATGCCGGAAATGGATGGGTATGAAGTATGCAACAGATTGAAGGAGATTGAACAAACAAAGCACATCCCTGTTATTATGATTTCGGCAATCAAGACAGAATCCGAAGACCTTATTAAGGGTCTTGAGACCGGCGCAGATGCCTTTCTGGCCAAACCCATTGATGAATATTTGCTGATTGCACAGGTCAAGACAGCGTTGCGAATCAAGAGAGCAGAAGATAAGTTGCGAAATCAAAAGGATCTGCTGGAAGAAATGGTGAAGGAGAGAACCCGGGCATTGCGAGAGAGCGAAGAAAAAATGAGGGCAATTCTAAGAGCTTCTCCTATTGGGATCGTTTTATCCATCAACAGAACGACAAATTGGGGCAACAAGGCTTTCTTCCAGATGCTTAATCATGACGAGGATTCTCTGATCGGGCAAGACGCAAGGGCTTTTTACCCCGATGACGAGGAATATGAACGGGCTGGCCGGGCGCTTTTCCCTTCTGTTACGGAATCCGGATCCAACGAAGTAGAAACACGATTGATGAGAAAAGATGGGACAGTCATTGATTGCTATCTCCGAGCATGTCCCCTAGACCCCCATGACCCCGTCAAAGGACATATCGTAACCGTAAACGACATCTCTGAGTCCAAACGTCTTGAAGCCCAGCTCCAGCAGGCCCAGAAGATGGAGGCCGTCGGCACTTTAGCAGGTGGCATCGCCCATGACTTCAACAACATCCTTGGAGGGATTATGGGGTATGCGGAGCTGGCAAAGATGAAGGCGCCTGAAGGCAGAAACGTCATTGCTTACCTGGATAAGATAATAAAATCAAGCGACCGGGCAGCAGATCTGATTAAACAGATCCTGACCCTAAGCCGCCGGCACAAACGGAAACAAAAGCCTGTACAGATCAGACATATTGCCAAAGAGGCCCTTAACTTGCTTAGAGCCACACTCCCCACAACCATTGAAATCCGAGAAAATCTGGCCAACGACTCAGGTGTTGTTAATGCAGATCCCACTCAGATGCATCAGGTGATTATGAATCTTGCCACCAACGCAGGCTATGCCATGCAGGAGCATGGCGGTGTGCTTGAAGTTACCCTTGCCAACGTGGAACTGGATGACCTTTCGGCTTCAAAGCATTTACAGCTGGATGCCGGTTCTTACCTTAGACTGACGGTCAGTGACACCGGCCACGGAATGACCGCTGAGATCATGGAGCGAATCTTTGATCCCTACTTCACCACCAAAGATACGGGCGAGGGAACAGGATTGGGGTTGTCTGTAGCCCAAGGCATTGTCAAAGCCCATGGGGGCACAATCACTGTTTATAGTGAAATGAGGAAGGGAACCACCTTTCACGTGTATCTACCCATCATTTTGGAGGAGGAAAGGGCGGAAAAGCAGTCTTTAGAACCCCTCCCTACCGGAAGCGAGCGTATTCTATTCATTGATGATGAGGAGATCCTGGTAGAGATAGGGAGCCAATTGTTAGAACAATTGGGGTATGAAGTGGTTCCCCAAAAAAGCAGCACCGAAGCCCTAGCGCTGTTCCGGTCAGAACCCGATAGATTTGATCTGGTGATTACCGATATGACCATGCCCAAGATGACAGGGGATAAATTAGCCCTGGAACTCATGAAAATCCGGCCTGATATCCCCATAGTCCTGTGCACCGGACACAGCAAACTGATCTCAGAAAAGAAGGCAATGGAAATGGGAATCAGAGCATTTATTGGGAAGCCTATCACAAAACGGGCTATGGCAGAGACTGTCCGGAAGGTTTTGGATGCGGGTGGGAGCCAAGTGTAGATCCGCCCTTCGGGGAAGCCCTATTGGCTGTCGATTTTATAGTATGAGTTTGATAATTGCTTATCAAATTTGAAGGATTCATTGAAAATCTCCAGCAGTTTGATGTTCTGCTTGGACATCATAATGCAGTTACCAACAATGGTATAGTAGAGAATACTGAGGCGTGTCTTAGAGACGTCGGTTCTGATCCTTTCAATTTGATTCTCGAATTCCGGGGACAGGATATAGATTACCACGCTTCTTTGGTTTTCTTTCGGGGTCTCGACCTCCTGCCGGGGAAGTGTTCCAGGCGGGACGCAAAACGCACATCGCCCGGTGGGCCACCCGTTCGCGCATGCCCGCGGATGTTGTCTGTTCTTGTGCCTGAGTCAAGAAATAGACATACTGTCCCCGGAATTGTTAATCATAACAATCAAATAAGGGATACACTTAGAGGCTTTTATAACGGTAAGGTCTTTTTGGTGGGTTTCCATGAAGAGAAAAAGACACTGGGAGAATTGGAAGGGATACAGGCACCAGACAACGGCCTATACCAAACGATTGAACAACAAAATATAAGCAAGAAATAACAATCAGCAAAATCAGCATATCAAGAATCAACATAATCACCTCGGTTGAATTTTATAACCTCCAGAGAAGACGTGACCAGAGCATCGTTTAAAATATCTTTAAGGCCATCTCCAGGTGGAAGTGAGTTTAAAACAGGGGCCAGGGCTTCTTGTTCAGTTTCCATTCTTTGAATTAACGGATGGATGTCTCTTAAGGACGACTGGGGGTCGAGTAGCTTGTTCCGGTATTGTTCAAGGATGTTGAGGAAGTTTTCAGTTCGTTCAGCGATTGGGTTATCTTGAACGGCGAAAAGAAGATTTAGCTGAATATTGGGAATGTTGTTTACCATCTGTGGTTTCACTTTTTCAGAGCTTATCTTTGAAGGTTCTTTATTAATGGCGTCCTTGAGCATGGCGCCAAATTCTTTGTCTGCCGGTTTATCAGGCCTGATGGTTTTGTCAGTATAGGCACTTTTCAGAATTTCCTGATTGGGATCGATCTTCATAATTTTTGGCCTTTCGTTGGATTGGTCCTTGATATATATAACGGCACAAACAACCAAAAACTAAAGGTCAAAATCCCAATGTTGCTCCTGGGCGCTCTTAGTTTCGGTTTTTCTGCAACAACCGCTGCTCCAAGGAGGAATTCCGGGCACCGCAGTGAGGGACTGACACGCACGGCCCTCCCGATGCTTGCGCCGGCAAAAAAGGAAAGAGGTCGATACAAAGGGATGTTATTAAAAATGTGGCGGGTATACGCTCGGTAGTGGGTTGTGGCGTCTTTTCCCTTGACGCCCAAGGAACATTTCGGTATGATTTTTTCCTTAGAAAACAAATTCTTACCAAAATAAGGAGGGTAAGATGATTGATGATATGGTACGAAAAAGCAGAAGTTACAGGAGGTTTTATCAGGAAACCGCCATAGGAATGGATACACTGAGAGAACTTGTGGATCTTGCGAGGTACTCTCCATCAGGGGGCAATCTGCAACCACTAAAATATATACTTTCGGCTGACCCCGAAAAAAATGGACTGATCTTTCAGCATCTTGTTTGGGCCGCTTATCTCAAAGACTGGCCGGGTCCGGAAGAGGGTGAGAGACCATCCGCCTATATAATTCTGCTGGGAGACACCGAGATAAGCAAATCGGTTGCCTGGGACCACGGGATATCGGCCCAAACCATTATTCTGGGTGCCGCTTCGAGGGGGTTTGGTGGCTGTATGATTGCCACGATCAACAAGGAGGGGCTCAGGGGTGATCTGAATATACCCCCTCGTTATAACATACTGCTTGCTCTGGCCCTTGGTAAACCAAAGGAAACGGTCGTGATAGATACCGTGGGGTCTGATGGAGACATCAAATACTGGCGTGACGATGAGAATGTCCACCATGTGCCCAAACGGTCGTTGGATGAAATCATAATCGGCTGAAATAACCGCCCCTGACAGGTCCCGCTGCCCAGTCATTGCCAAATGACAGGTTAATGTCGATCAGGAGCAGCAGATCCGCCATCGTTGCTGCATCCTGACAGAAACAGACCCGCTGCGATTACAATTACCCTCAGAATAAGATGCCTCTTTCTCATATCTCCTCTTGAATATTTTGGTTTTGGAAAACTTAAACCTTCTGCTATCCATGCTGCCGACAGAAATCATCAACGATCTCACAAAATTCAGTTGGCAACCGATCCAACGTTTGGTTCCGAATATCATCCGGGACGCCACCATAAAACGCCTCGGCTATCCCGCCCGTGATACAGGCCAGGGTATCGCTGTCGCCCCCAAGTGAAACAGCGTTGCGGATGGCATCTTCATAGGAAACAGAATCAAGAAAGGCAATTATCGCCTCGGGTACCGTCCCTTGACACGAGATATCGAATGAATAAGTCGGGCGGATCTCATCCACCGTGCGATTAAGGTCGTAGTTGAATTCTTCAGCAATGCGTGTTCGGATCTGTTCCTTTCCAAAGCCCACCCTGGCCTGAAAAATGGCTAGCGCAGTGGCTTGAGCTCCCTTGACGCCCTCTGGGTGGTTGTGAGTAACCGCTGCAGTCATTTTTGCCTGCAACAAGACATCTTCCTCTGAGGAAAATGCGAAGCCAACCGGACTGACCCGCATGGCAGAACCGTTTCCCCAACTGTTGTACGGTTGTGAATCTTCGGCAATCAGCCAACGAAAAAATGACCTGCCATATCCTGCCTGGAGGTAACGTCCGCCGATATTTCGCAGGGACTCGTCATAGGGTCGGTTGTTCAGAATAGCATCTGCGATTGCGACCGTAAGAACCGTATCATCAGTGAAACGGCAGTCCTGACCAAAGAGCGGGAAACCTTTGATCTTAATGGGCCGATGTTCGTAGATTGACCCGATTATATCCCCGGTAATAGCACCAATCATTTTTTTCCTTATACCCGTACAGATTCCTGCTTATTTCACTGCTCTGATGGCATGGGTCCGTCTCAACCGTGCCCACATCGCATCAATGATCATCGCTGAACCTATGGCGATATCAAATCTATCTTTCCCACTCATAACTCGACATGATTCCATCAATGCTTCGTTCCCTCTCCAAAATCCGTACCTCTCCCTGATACCCGGCCCCAGGGTAACATGCAGGGCGGGTAGCTCCCATCTATCCATTTTGGCAATCGTTGATCTGAACTTCAACGGCAATTCTGAGATCAGCTTGTCTACAGCTTCATCAACGGTCCCGGGCATATCACCCATCGGTATGGTTCGCCGGCTTCTCTTTGCCATGGTTTTCATATCTCCGAAAAAACAAATCCCCCTCGAAATAAAAAACCCCAAATCCTGGAGTCAAGATATGGGGTTGCTGTGGCTGATATCCATGTTATCCTCTGATTGAGGTCATTCCATACGGATTTTATAACCCGGCTAAGGATAATCCCCGGGCAGGGGCTTACCGATGTTACTCTAATGCAATTTCAACTTTCTCGTTCTTGTTGTGCTCCTCAATTACGACAATGGTCCCTTTAACCTCTGGGTTCATGGAGAGGTTGATTAGCTCATCAACATCAATTCCTTTGTCTTGAAGGGCCGCAACTGCCTGCTTCGGGATTAACTTGCGCGCGACCTTGAGGATGCCACCGGGGATAGTAACGGTTGTCTCCGGCTCAGCTTCAGCATTTTTAAACACCCGAATCTTAAGATCGGCCATTGTGCTCTCCTTCCTCTGTTATCAGACCGTTATTATTATAGGATATTCCGGTGATGATAATGCTTACCCTGTTGGCAGTGCAAGGGTTTTTTACAGTTGGTGGAAAAGGGACTTGTGCTAGAGGGTCCGAAGGGAACCCATGCCCATGAAATCAAACGGATGTTTCATAGGTTATCAGCATCCAACTTTCAGGGAAATTGGACTGATTTTATGGGTTATCCCCCCCCCCAAGACCTCCTTCAGTTTCTCCGACAATGTGGCAAGCGAAAACGGCTTATGAATAAAACCCTGGGCACCCGCATCTAAGATTGCTCGGGCAGGACCATCAATTGAATAACCACTGAAAACAATCACCTTAAGATTTGGGCGGGCTTCCATGACAAGAGGATAGACCTTTCCGCCCTCCATATCAGGCAGTTTTATATCCAGCAGAGCAAGGTCAATCTGTCCATCAAAGGTTTCGGTTATATGGATGGCATCCTTTCCGGTCTTGGCTACCATAACCCGGTAACCTAACATCTCTAACATCACCTGGACAACTTCAATAACCACATCTTCATCTTCAATCATCAATATTGTGCCGCTTCCTGTAGCCACTTCAACTTTGGCTTTTTTTGGCTTTTCCACCTCGATCTCAATGGCGGGAAAGTAAATTTGAACCACGGTGCCTTTGCCTGGTTCAGAATTCAAATAGACCCAACCACCATGATTCTTGACAATTCCATACACAGCGGCCATTCCCATGCCACGACCCAGAAACTTTGTTGTGAAAAAGGGTTCAAATATCCCGCTTCTTGTTTCCTCATCCATACCCTTACCATCATCCTCGATAGTGAGAGAGACATAGAAGCCAGGTTTAAAACCGGGATACTGTTTTGCGAGATCCTCGTTAACATCTTCATTATTGGCAGTTATTCTGATAAACCCCTCATCTTCTATGGCCTCATTTGAATTGGCCAATATGGCAGACAAGACCATCTGCATCTGAGCATAGTCGGCCTTAATATATGAGAGATCTTTTTGAAAATGCGTTTCCAACCTGACTTCGGGGCTGAGGTCATGTTGCAGGATCGGTAGTGTTTCTATCACGAAATCATCTAATTTGGTGTTCTTTGGTTGGTATTTCCCGCCTTGTGCATAGGCCAGCAATTGGTCGGTCAAACGGGACATTCGATGGCCGGAAAGCTTCATTCTCTCAAAATATTTATCTCGCCTTTCATCTTCCGGTAAATCCATTTTAAGCAGTTCGATGTTCCCCACAATCCCCATCAAAGCATTGTTGAATTCATGGGCAACGCCACCAGCCAGGGTGGCAATAGCCTCCATCTTACTGGCTTGTTGGAGTTGGGCTTCCAGTCGCTCTTTTTCTTCCCCAGTCCTCTTTCTCTCGTGGAATAGCTGGTCAATGTCCATCTTGATAAGGGATATGGCGTCAAAGACAGGCCCTAACGGGTGTGATGATCCCCTCTCCATAAAATCATCGTTGTGGCCGTCTGCCTCCCAGTTGATGTTTCCGATAAAATAGAGCAGTTCATCAATGTATTGCGACGTTTGGTCTGCCGTGGAAGATGGCGCAGATATAACAGCGACTTCCGGCCGTGGCACGGGCTCCTTGTTTCCGTCCTTTTCTTCCGAAATCAGCCTCAAGGCGCTGTCTAAATCCTTGACCAGTTGAACCCGAAAAGGCACGAAGGGTCTGGTCAGATTGACTGCGGCACGGAAAAGCCTATCGGTCCCATAGAAGGTTAAGGCATGAAAAGGGTGGTTCTCGTACCATTTCGTTATACTGGCAATGAAAAGCTTCCGCGCCTTCCGGGTGACACCCCTTAGTTTTATTACGTCATTGACCCAATAAATAGGAGGACCGAACAACCTCATCTGAATGAATAACTGATCCAATGCCTCAAACAAGGGAGGAACATGCTTTTCTTCCAGGGATCCGACTGAAATGATATGGGCGATATTATCGTCTATTAACTCGTATCGTGCCGTGTAGCCATCGAGTTGAACAAGCCAGTCATCACGGGTTATAAGCTTTTGAGATCTAACGGGGAGTTGGGTAGGGATCTGTTCGGTAAAATTAACTGCACTGGCTTTGTTTTCCGATAGGACTTCATGGGCGAGTTTTACGGCTTCCGCATATTCATCAACCAGCTCTACCTTGGTCATAACCTTGCTGAATCGCTGCCCCAGCTTGATACCCATTTTTAAAATCGGTGTGGCCCCGCAAAAGATCAGGCTTTTGAGTTGCTCGCGTTTTTGCATGTTGTCGATAAAATACCTTCGACCTGCAAAAGAGGCACTGCGGAGATTTAGATAGTCCTCTATCTGGACATAAGGGGTGCCTCCGCCAATGGCTTCGGCGACCACTTTGGCGGTTAGTTCCAGAGCATGTTCCGCATCATGCATTGTTGCATACCCGGAAGGTCTGCTATGTAGGATGCTGCTACCCACCATCCTGAGGGTCATCCTAAAATCTTTACCAAAATCCACATCCGTCCATTCAGATTTCTGAAGGATAGGCAACCCGGTAACAGGACAGAGGCCGTTTGGTCCCAACTCGTTTTTCTCGTAGTTTGTCAGGCTCATATCTTCCTATCTTCCAGACCGTAGCGCCATGGAAAAGATTGAACAATGGGTTCTCAAGTCATTGCTTCCCGGCCTTATAAGATTCCAGAGGCAGGCAAAATTGACTTTTATAGGGGCAGTTGAAGCGGGCTATGGAGAAATTCAGTGATTTCTAACGCTATTTATAAAGCAACCGCCTGATGAACCAGAACCACCACTCGCCCAAAAAGTGACATCATCTCCATAGCTTGTTCCAGCGTAATTGGTACTCACAATTCGATAATGGATGATCGTGCCGGCAATCAGATCGGTTATGACGGCGCTTACGGACACGTCATTGGCCCCGGAACCTAAACTCTGGACCGGAGTGGAGGAACTGTAATCTGAGTAGCGTCCGTACTCAAAGTAATACGTCATACCGGCTCCGTTGGGGTTGACCGTACCATTCAAGGTGGCAGAGGTGGTGGTCACAGAACTTGCAGGGTCAGTGGCGGCAGTGGGCGCTGAAGCTGAAATGGTAAAGGCGCGTAGAGACGATAAGTTGAGGTTGTTCTCTGCTGCATTCCACACCAAGACCTGCCATTTATACGACGAGCCGCTGGGAAGATCAACCCCCTCGGGGATGGTGACAGAGGTCTCAATGCTTCGCTCGGAAGTGTACCATTTGATTCTTTGGCTGTAGTCATGAATACGGAGCTGGTAGTAGTAGATATCCTCTCCTTCTACCGGTGACCAGCTAAAGGTCGGTCTGTTTGTATCAAAATAGGCGTTGTCAGCAGGGCTCCGTGATTCCTCGGAAACCGCCGGTACAGGGTCATAGGCGTAAGTTTGTGTTGCCGCGGCAGTATTGCCTTCATCGTCCTGAATTTCAAATCTGTAAGTTCCATCGAGAATCGGGGTGGATGTAGAGGCAATTGTGTAATAGAGGGCAGGCGTATAGAATCTGGCCTCGGTCCGGCTTAAATCGTATACGGTTGAATCGGGGCCGGTTACCCGGAGGGAATCGATATCCCACCTGGCGATGGCGGTATTTGCCACCCCAAGCCAGTTTCCAATATTTCCGGCCACGGGAAAGGAAATGACATAATTGTTCGTGATGTCTAAAAAGCCCTTTGTGCCGGTGAAAAAATACCGGCGCTCAGACGTTGTGCGGTTCTGTGCGTCGGTAACCCTATCCCAGACCCTGGCTACCCACCAGTAGGGGGTATTGGGCTGGAGGAGCCCCTCTGGGACCGTAAATGAGGTTTTTTGGGTGTGTGGGCTGCTATACCAGACCGCTTTGGAGGTATAATCTTCAATAAATACCTGGTAATAGACATCGCTGTCCATAACAGGGTCAAAGCTCAAAGTCGGAGTAGTGGTCTCCACATAGGCGCCGTTTTGGGGACTCCTGGAAGATGGGTCTATTTGAGGAACAGTGCCATCATAGGCAAAATTCTTGACCACCGTGGCCGTCCGTCCCAAACCATCCGTCACGAGGAATGTGTAACTGCCGTCTACCAAAATAGATTCTTCCCCATGAAAGTACATCAACCCCAGTTGTCTAAAGGATAAGGATGTCTGTAGATTAAAAGTTCCTGAAGGCCCTGTGACCGTAAAGGATACCACATCCTCCGGGCTGGGTCCGGTTATGAATGCCCAAAAACGGGTCCCTGATTCCTCCGAGTATAGCCCCGACGCTTTGAATACCGGAGCAGGATAGTCAGCCAGGGCCACACTCCATGTGAACAGAGCAAAACAGGAAAAGCAACCTACCGCGACCCAATATTTCTTCATTCGATCTCTCAGACTGCCTCCTCCCTTTTACGAGTTATATCCGGATAAAAGGCCACACCGGGAGAAGTACAACCAGTATGGTACGGCAAGGATTTCTTGCGAACAGGCAAAGAAAATATACCTCCCACCTCAGAAGTGGGCTACATCGTTTTTGAGAGAACAAAATTGAAAGAACCAGATACAACATAAACAGAATCGCAACATAGCGTGCACGAACCCTCATAGCACATTCGCCAAATTCATGCAAGACTAACAGATCAATCATTCATTTTTTACGAGTCATTTCAAACAGATGTTTTGTATAGGCATCTTTCCGTCAGCCCTTGATAGCAAAAACCGACCGAGGGGTCAATTTCTTGGATTATCTGAAGGGCTTGGCATCGCCCAAAAGATCCTGAATAATTTCGTTGAACGTGCGACCCGGTTTTATACGCAAGGGCCGGGGGAACTTTTGGGTTCCACCCGGCTCGGGAAGTACGCAAGACACTGGGTAAGATGGGTTGGGGCGGGTTTTGGGAACAAATGGGACAACGCTTAATCCGGATGCTGTGAGGCTCGTTTGCAGTGCATCTGATAACCGTATGTATCTGTTTGGTTTAATGTAACTTTTGACATGCATTCGAGCTCCAAGTAACCATACTTTTGGTCTTTCAGTTGTCCGAAGCAGAACGTCTCCCAGTCCCATGTCATCGGTACGGCGTGTACTAACGCTTGAATTGTGTATTTAAATAAGATGGCGTCCACGTTCGTATTTTCCACTTTACCATCCCAATCATCCTCGTCCCAGAACGGCGTGATTTCCCTCGGCAGATAAATGTTAGTGCCATACGTCTTACCATCTGTTGTTATCGTGATCTTTGATATATTCTTGCCATCAACCTCAACGCTTTTGTCACTGTCTGTCGATGCTGCGCAGATCCAGTCCCCGGCATATAACTCTAGGTGCGGCTGTCCCGCATTCGCAATGCCTACGACGCCTAGCATTAATAATATCATAATACCTGCAATGGTTGATCTCGATTTGACGTCCGTCTTTGTCATGCGCGTGCTCCTTTCATTTAGAAGGTTAGGTTTCTCGGTTAATGGATTTGCATTTAAGCCTGCTATGCTGACCGGTTCAGCATCTATAAAATGATGTGATGTACCGCCAGGGCTTCTTACTCTTATTGCCAAAATGATTGTCTTCACATGAACAAGGGCTATGGCATCATTGGGGTTAGACCAATCAATTCACTCCATGATTTTTTAATTGAATCTGTATGGGATCAGTGTTCATCACCTCGAAGTCCGCCCAATACGATTTATCCCCAATTTTGACACAGGGGATGTGAATGATGCCGGTTGAGGCCGTATAAGTGGCACAGTAATCTTCGTAACCCCGTACTACGAAGCCTGCACCAACATTGCTTATTTCAAACTTCCAAAGACCAATTTGATCCCACTCTTTCCAATAAAGCTTGCCGCCATCTTTTAGACATGGAATATGGAGACGGGAATTTTCGGCATTCAATGTGGCACATGGCTGATAATCGTCGTGCATCAGTATTAGGCTCGTCCCTTTTTGATAATCCGTTCCTTTGCGATATTCCCATTCTTTCCCATAAAAGTATGAAGGTAACATCTCTAACTTCTTTTCGTATAAATCGATCGCATCACGCAAATTGCGCTCCGCCATCGTCCAGACGTCCTCAAAAAGCGGGTCGCCAACCATGGCACAGCCACCTCCGCACGGTTCCGATACATTTCCATCGACACACGTTATACGAATGCAGTCATCGTCAAAGCAAGTTATGGATGTCCCCCCCCCACACCAGGACTTGGAAAAATCACTGAGCCAAATATCAAATTTTCGATCGTAGTCGATACTGATATCCAACTGCAATTGCTCTTCATAATCATGAACCCAGTCTCGGCATTCTTGAGGTGACTTAAAGTCAGGCACCGTAACAGTGTCAGCATAACCAGAGACAGGAAATAAAAAAACAATCGCCATCGCCCATATCATCCTTTTCCTTAACATAGACCACCCCCTATTTGTTGGATCAATTGATTCTTTGAAATGCTACGGTTTCATGAAATCTTTTGATTTTATATGGATATGAAATGCAGAACACCATTTCATTCCAGTTCACAGGTTGTATAGTTCCACCCATTCAGGTCCATCAGATGGAATAATCATCACCTCAACGACTTCGATAGCCTAAGTGATGCCTGTTATGTCTGCGTTATCGCTAACTCCGTCTCCTTCGCTGCAGCCGAAAATCATTTCTGCCTTGCCTGTCAAGATTGCCGAACCCAGCCGAAACAAAAAAGCGGGAAATCCTTATCTACTTTCATGATTATTTTCCTTAACAAAAACACACAAAAGCCGAACTACCGTAAATGTGACGGATACGATGTCACAATCGGCAGCCCGGCTATCTTTCAGAAGCAAGATACTTCAAAAGAGGTTCAACGGGGAATATTAAGACCCGTGGCTTTCCGTCCTCATCTCACGATGAATTTGGCTTTGTATAGAAAAAGATTTGCGCTCCCAACAGGCAAACCATACCTATTAGGAGCAGGACATTTACAGTTTGAGGTTGTTCTTCATGGGCTAACCCCCTGAATAGACGTTGAATGGTCGATTGGAATACCTACAAAGGAATACTCATAATTCATGTATGGACAAACCTGGCTTTCGTCAACAAAAAAATGGGATTTAGAAAAAATAAGAATCGTCGGGATTTCTTGATATTTCTCAGTGCCTCCGATTCAATAATGCGTGATCATTGCGTACCATAATAACGAGAATTTCGCAAGACTGGCAGATCAATACTTCGCTTTTTGCCCAGGATATCAAACGGATGGTTAATATAGGTAAGTCAGCATTGAGAAGAAGACCAAGAACTGCCTATTTTTCCAATTCTTCCTTAACTGCAAGGCCGACCTTTGACAAAGTGTAAGGCTTCTTTATGTACTTGCCTGCCCCTAACTCTTGGGCTTTGTCCACCTCTTTTGTCTTGGCATATCCACTCGCTATGATTGTCTTCTGCCCGGGGCGGATCTTTATAATCTCCTCATATGTCTTCCGACCGTTGATCCCTTTGGGCATGACCATATCAAGAACGATCAGGTCCACGGGGTTCTCCCTCACATATTCAATGGCCTCTTCCCCGCTTGAGACAACTTCAGCCTTAAAACCCAGTCTTTTCAATATCCCGCTTGCAATTTCTCTCTGCCTCTCCTCATCATCAACCACCAAGATCTTCTCTCCATGCCCGAGATAATCTCCCAGAGGAACCTCCACTTCTGCTTCAGTCATTGCCTCCCTTGTCACGGGA
>Ga0257125_1000492_pt1 | contig 51885 bp, 46 predicted proteins | sample SI106_200metaG_FD_190183 | JGI IMG/M metagenome (GOLD analysis project Ga0257125, IMG submission 190183) | Marine microbial communities from Saanich Inlet, British Columbia, Canada - SI106_200 | ecosystem: Environmental > Aquatic > Marine > Inlet | place: Canada: British Columbia | collected... | reverse complement strand
CTGTCCATTAATCTAAGGGATCGTTCAAAAATAACTTCACATAATCTATCTACAAAAGTCCTAAAATAACTGGACATTTTGCACATAGAATGTGACAGCAACGTGTTTCCTTTTCACTAATGGGAAACACTTGACTAATTTTTGAGCCGACCCTAAATCAATTACAACGAGGGATATTAGAAATTCCCAAAGCCCCGGCAAATGACCAAGAGTGATTTGTCTGGCAAGGGCTTATGGAATATTCCGTGGAAGATCAATGGAGGTGCATAAAATCAGGTCTGCTTCTCAGTAACTTTGCACGTGCTGAACCCTAACATTGCGTAGGGCGGGCACCAACCAACCGCCGCTGTAAAAAGCGGGACCACACCCACAGCTCCCCACCAGCTTTGAAACATAAATCCCAATCCAACAATCACTAAACCTAAAATAGCCCTGGCGGCCCGATCTATACTGCCAATGTTTTTTTTCATCTGTAGCTCCTCTGAAAATTAGAATAGCAGTGAGAAAAATAACTCTGAACCTGGCAAGTAAAACTGCAGCAGGGGTTGCTTTTTTAACAAACCAGATTTCAAAAAAAAAGTCGTTAATCAACGAGTGATGCCACCGTCCATTTAAAGCGACTGATCATTTGATATTCTGAGAATGGGCAAACAGTTCCCAGAAGACTATGGCTGCAATTATCTTACCATGGGACCCCATATTTAGTAAGTCTGCTTGAGGTTGGGCCTTCGTCGGTATTCTATTCCGCCGGTTGTAGGTCTTATTAGCGAGTTGTCATCTATGACATTTTAGGACTGACCGGAAAGCGGGCGAAAAACCGGGTGCCTCTTTCTTCTTCGGAAACAAAATCGATTTTCCCTCCCAGGTATTTTTCAGCTAGCAACTTAATGCTGTATGTTCCCAAACCTCTGCCTTTGCCCTTGGTCGAAAATGAGCGTTGAAAAATCTGCATTTGAACCGCTTCTGGGATAAGACCCTGGTTGCTGACCTGGTATTCCAATTCGTTATCTATAAGCTGGCAGTTAACCTTTACATATTCTCCTTTCTGACTGGCTTCTAAAGCGTTTTTAATCAGATTTCCCAGTATTCTGGACAGCAGCACTCGGTCGATCAAAAATTTGATATGTTGCGATTTGGGGTCAATTTCAATTGTCCTTTCCTCAGCGGCTTCGTGTTTGGAATAGGCTTCAACCACATCCTGCAAGACAACCAAAGAATCAACTGTTTCAGGATCGGTTTCCAGTTGTCCATTTTCTGCCTGTATCAACTGTCTCTGGACATTTATTTCATCAATTATCTGCTCGGATAGTTTATGAATAACGACGCCAAATTCATCAGCTTCATCCGGCGCCGCTCTCATCAGGAGTTCGGAATAACCGAACAGCCCACCAGCGGTATTTAATATATCATGGAAAAAAATTCGCTCCAGCATCTCTTTCCTTTTTTCAGAACTGATATCACTGATTGCAAGGATAGTGTAGTCTGTACCGTTATCTGTATACGGTGAGGCTTTAATCCTCAGATCCAGAGCCTTGCCGGTATTTGTTTGAATGATCCGACACTCTTCCACTGCAGTCTTGCCATTCTGGCTGGCAAATGTCGCTTTGGCAGCACCGCAGAATCGGCAAAATTTAGATGCGCCACAGCCAGCTTCCGCTTCGTGGGCATGAGAACACTCTAACGACTCGCCCAGGCGAAGACCGCATAGAGAATCCATACTTTCTACATTCAGAGTGGTCAGTGTTTCCTTGTTCACGTAGACAATCTGCCTCTCTTTATTCAGAATCATGACCGATTCAGGAACCGCATCCAGAATTTTCTGAATCTCAGTATTTGACGAGATGCTTTGCTGCTGCTGTTTTATGATTTCCTCGGTCGTTCTTTCAGCGGAGATGAATTCCGTTTCCTTCATGCTTCCATCCATTTTCATCAATATAAATGCAATTTTTGCCCGATACTTCAGCCGGCTCTGGATGAAAATCCAATTTCGTAAAAACCACTTATGTCACCCGATAGCAGGCTTTAATAAACTGTCCCAATTGTTAATTCCCCCATGCTGAAATCAGTTTGCTGCTGACTGACTGCCATACGGTTTCTGTTTAAGATGTGCCCGGGAATGGACTATTGTACTCTTGAAGAGGATTTTTCTTAAGTGACAGCGGTCAATTGATTCCGAACAATTCCCAGGGAAACCAATTGACAACAGTTCATATGAAGCTTTTGCTTATGATAGCGGGACCATATCTGTCTTCTTGAACTGAAATAGGAATTTGCTGACGAAGCCTTTGAAAATCAGAAACAACAACACGAGAGTGGAAATATATGCGATGACGCCATGGCTTTCCTCACCCCCGGAGCTGATCCAGTTCTGAATCGAAAGACCTGAGAAATCGTAGATAAAGTTGACCAGAACGCCAAACAAGAGGGAATTGATTAAAATAGAGATCAAATAGATGAGCGCTGTTTTTTTCCCAAGCAGTTTCGACACCACCGTCAGGGTGGCCACGTTGGTGGCAGGTCCCGCCAGTAGAAATACAAGTGCGGCGCCAGGAGACAGTCCCTTCATCACCAGAGCAGCGGCAATGGGTGTTGAAGCGGTTGCGCAAACATATAAAGGCGTTGCCACGACCAGCATGATCAGCATAGACAGTATGCCATCACCCAGATAGGCCTCGATGAGTCCAGGAGAAAGGAAGACGCCGATTAAACCTGCCAGTAGAACGCCCAGCATCAACCACGATCCAATATCGTCCAGTAAATCGCCAAACGCGAATTTCATACCAGATCGAAATTTATCCATTTTTGAGAGCTTAAGATTTTCTCCTGTACCACAGGAGCCTTTGTTGCTTCAACAGGATACCGGGATGGGCTCAGGAGCTTCTTCAGAATCAAAGAAATGAACAAACAAGCCGGTTGTAATTGCTGTCACAAATGCCGTCAACGGCCTTAAAATGGTCATGACAGGATCAAGCAGTGCATAGGTAATCGCAATCGAGTCTACCCCTGTCTCCGGTGTCGAGATCATGAAGGATGAAACGGCGCCTTTACTTGCACCTTGCTCTTTCAGACCTGCAGCAGCAGGCAATACGCCGCAGCTGCATAGCGGTATGGGTATTCCGATCAGGGATGCCTTGATCACACCTGAGATATTGCCCCTGCCCAGATGCTTCTTGATTAATCCGTCCGGGAGATAGGCTTTCAATAATCCGGAAATAAAAAAACCAAAAAGGACGTAGGCAGAAGAGTCCAGCAGAACCATCCAGGATGATTTGAGAATCTCAGCCCCAAGGGGTATGATTGAGTCCATAATATTAAATTTAAAGTGCTTATATGATCAGATGTTCATGTAATAGAATACATGACAAATCTAATATACGGATCGTTCAATAATAACTTCACATAATCTAATAGCAAAAGTCCTAAAAACACTCGATATTTTGCAAATAGAATGTGGCAGCAAAGTGTTTCTTTTCTTGACTGGGAAACACTTGACTAATTTTTGAGTCGACCCATAGCTACTGGATGAAGTTATCTGCTCTCTAAGACATGATTCAGTCCCTGGTTTATCAGCTGGCTGATATGATTATCGTCGAGACTGTAATAAACATTCTTTCCCTCTTTGCGAAATTTTACAATCTTCGATGATCGTAAAACCCTCAATTGATGAGAAACAGCTGACTGATTCATATCCAGCACACTGACCAGGTCGCAGACACACAGCTCGGAAGACAGCAACGCCTCCAGAATACGAATACGCGTAAAATCCCCCAGTGCTTTGAACAGATTTGAAAGCTCCATCATCTGTTCAGCTCGCGGTAGCTCTTTTTTGACCTTCTCCACGAGTTGTTCGTGAATGCAGACGTCCTCGCAGATATCGGGTTCCAGTTGAGTTGTCATAATATAATACGCATGAATAGTTGTTCATATATTAATACGATATCCGGGCTGAATTGTCAATGAGCGGGCTAACCAAAACAGGAAAAATTATATCCGAAACGATGTGAGATGGACTTTATCAGGGAGCTAAACTTCTTCCGCCGTCGCATACCAGCACCTGACCCGTTACCAAATCGGACCCTGTGATCAAACTCAAAATGGCATCGGCCACATCGTCTGGCGTTGACACCTTTCCAAGGACTGTACGTTCTTCATTGGCCGCTTTCAGTTTAGCATAGTTTTTTCCGAACCCTTTTTTCAGCCAGTCTCCGTCAATAAAAGACGGCGCCACGGCATTCACCCGTATTTTTGGGGCCAGGACTCTGGCCAGCGAAGTGTTAAGGTTTATCAGTGCTGCTTTTGAAGCACAGTATGGAATAGAACTCCCAACAGCATTGATCCCGGATGAGCTGGCCACATTTATAATGACACCCCCTCCTGCTTCATTAATTGGATCTCTGGCAGCCCGGGCGCACAAAAAAGGACCTTTGAGGTTCACATTCAAGACCTGGTCCCAATCTTCATCTTTGACTTCATCCAGTTTGAAATCGCGGATAAAACGGGTGGTACCGGCATTGTTTATTAAAAGATGGAGTTGTCCAAAGGTCTCTACTGCCCCCTGAACCATGGCTTTGCAATCAGCGTCGTTTGAAACATCCGCTTTCCAGGCGATGGCTTTGACGCCCAGTTTTTCAATTTCAGCCACTGTCTCTTCGGCTTGAGTCTGGGATCGGCTGTAGTTGACCAGGACGTTGCAGCCTAGTTTTGCCAGTTTCAAACTGGTAGCGCGACCGACACCTGTTCCACCGCCAGTCACAATAGCGGATTTTCCCATAACATCCATACGCATACTCCTTTGATTGGTTGCCAGATAAATTTTATTCATAAAAAAGACTAGTTAAAACTCCTGATGTCAAAGTATGATGATAGAGAATCAATTGAGCTGTCCAGTAAAAATCATGGTTGATCAGGCAAATAGACGGAAGGTTGAAGTCAGAGAGCGGAAGGGCAATATATCGACTTAATTCTGGCTATAAGTCTTGCAGGGATGGTTGCAATTGGATACTATTTTTTTGGAATGATTCATTTATTGAACAGATCAAAATGATCAGGGAGAAAGATAATGACGCAACTTATCACACGTAGATTGGGACGGACCGGAAGACACGTGACTACGCTGGGACTCGGAGGCCAAGCCTCTATTCAGTGGGCCGCAGAAGGAGTGAATCCGATTTCGATCATTGAGAAAGCCTTTCAACTGGGTATTAATTATATAGATACATCGAATATTTACGGGCCGAGTCAGAAAAATTTCGGTGAAGCCTTTCGTCGTCTGAAACTATCCCCCTCAAGAGATGATTATAATCCGACCGTTCGTGAACAGTTGTTTATTGCCAGTAAAACCCATATTCGCTCTGAGAGGCGTCCGGAGGGCGAACGCTTCCGCACCGATTTCAGTGAAGGTATGGTGGACGAATTTGGTGTTTCAACGGCAATCGATGATGTCCGACGCTCTTTGAGCCTGTTGTTCGGTGATGGCCAGGGGGATTATCCTGAAGGCGCCTATCTGGACTCAATTCAGTTTCACAATATTAACACGAAGGATGAAGTCGATATGCTGTTTGAAGGGTTTGATGATCCAAGTCCGGATCGACCCTGGATCGGATCGCTGGTTGCGATGCTGGATCTGCGTGAAGGCACCAACCGAACTGGATGTAATCCTAAAAAAGAAAAGCTGGTCAAGCATATCGGTATATCCGGCCACTGGAACACGGCTGCGCACATCTATGCCATTCAGAGGGATAGACAACGGATTATTGACACGCTTTTAGTCACTATCAATCCCAGTGACCGCAAATATATGGCCCATCGTCACAACGCGATTGCTGCCGCGGCAGCCGCTGATATGGGGGTTATCGGTATGAAGGTCTTTGCGGATGCGTCGTATTATCACAAAGAGGTCAGATTCTCTAATAAACCGGAGGATGTGTACTGTGACGTCGGATCTCCTGAAATGCCAAGCGGAGATCTCATCCGTTACGCACTGTCCGTTGAAGGCATCAGCACGCTCATCGTCGGTATTGGCCATATTGATGAAAAGGCTGAAAAATGCCAGCTCAAGCAGAACCTGGCGGCAGCTCAGCTTGCAGAATCCCTGGACAAGGATGAAATGAACCGGATTGAGAAGATGGTTGTTTCCGCGGGCAAGGATTCAGCCAATGCATACTTTCAGCGGAAAGCAATTGGGCTGACTGCTCCTCGCAATGTGGGTGTTGAAGAGGATTCGTCCATGCCGGCTCTGAACCGCAGTGCAATCCGCGTGAGTTGGGATACCTCTTATGCAGGCACCGAACCGATTGAACGCTATGATGTGCTTTGTGATGAGGAGGTGATCGGTACTGTGCCCCACGTTCCCCAAATCACTCAACAACCATTTCATTTTGATGACATTTTGAGCGAAGATCAGAGGAAGAGCGCCCGGCAATACAGGGTCCGAGCTGTGGATGCTGTCGGAAACCAGGCTGAAAGTAACCCATTAGCGATAGACCTCCTTTAATTAAAGTAACCTTCTCCAAGCATAAATGCGCCTTAAGTTCCAGCTTATGTCCCTCTTGGTCTAAGGGGTGGCTCAAAAATTAGTCAAGTGTTTCCCATTTGAAAAGGAAACACGTTGCTGTCACATTCTATCTACAAAATGTCCAGCTATTTTAGGACTTATGTAGATAGATTATGTGAAGTTATTTTTGAACGATCCCTAAGGGGGCAGGCAACTGGGATAATTCTATTTCAGTATGTTGGCCTAAGATTTCGAATATCAAATCGGGAAAAAACACAGAAATTTTTATGAAATTTCCTTCCTTAAAAGGCCGTTCTGAGCGATTGCTTCCGGAACAATCCGATGAAGAAAAGATGGTTCTGCTTAAAATCGCAGCCCACCAGTTTCTCGGTCAAAAATGGTTGTATTTTAAGAAAATAAAAGGAACAGATCAATCCGGAAAACTCATCAAGGAAAAATCCCTGTTCGAGGAGATGAAAGCAACCCGGTCGGCCTTGAAATTTACCTCGAAAAATACCTTGCGACAGTATATTCTGGCTTTTCAGAACTGTATGAAGGAAATCAAAAGCTTTGCTGTCACAGATGAGGAATTTCCCGAATTACCAGACGATTCTGATGGCAAAGTTCTCAAATCTATGATCCCTGAGCTGGATGCGGTGATCATTGCCTGGACCCCTTTGAAATTTCTGCTACCTGCCAGACAAATCCGTGAAAAAGGACAGGCCTCCGAGAGGCACACAGAAGGTTTGATTGCCAAACTGTTCTTCAAAGTGGCCGGATTCTACGCGGTACCGGAAAATTGGGACAGCAGAAAACTGTCATTTTATCTGGACCGCATTGGCAAAGACAGCCCCTATCAAGATGTTGTTCAAAAGCTGGAGCCCTTGAAAAAGAATCTGCTTAAGTTCAGTGAAGAGTTCGAACAGATTAAATTCGGGCAGGCGGCTTTGTCCAAAGATACGACTTCAGATGCAGGCGCCTTTGATGATGCCATGGAAATTGAGAATTTTGATTCTCAAGTGCAAACTCTGTACTGGCATCGATTTATCTATAAAGCCATCGAGAGTTTTCTGCTGAAGTACTACCTGACCCTGGTCTCTTCCACCGCATCTATTCATGCTGTGCGCTACCTTTCAACCGTTTTTGAGCCAGCCCTGACCCATGCTATTGATATGTCAGTTCTGTTCGACGGTTCGTTTGATACGGATATCTCAAAAAAAAGGTTTAGAAAAGCCTTTGTGGAACTTCAACAAAAACGAGTTGATCAAGAATCCACCAAAAAAATAAAGATGAGGCGGGGCGTATTTGAGGTTTACAATTATAATCTTCCCCTCATTACAAGACACGGGGTTCCATATGAGATTAACAAAAACATAAAAAAAACATCATTCTGGTGGTTATTCGTCGAGAAAGCCATTCTGGGTAAAAACCGCACTGACCTCGCTACAGAGTTGAATTATACCCCGCACAAGAAATTATCCCAGAGTATCGCCGATGCTGTGCAACAAACTGAAGATTTATCAAATGAGAAGATTAAACGAACGGCTGAACTGGCAGGGCTCAAAGAAGGCATTGAAGAACTGAATGACGAGATGATCGCTCTTGATAAAGCGTTTAGAGATGAAAATCCGGTGCAGAAAAAAGAGCAACTGCAGCAGAGAAACAACAATGTCGAAAAAGGTCTGCAGGAAACCGCAAACCTGCTCAAAAAGATGAAGGAAGAGGAAACCGGCTTGATCCAAACGGAAGAAAAGCTGGCGCAGGAAAGAGATCAATTGCTTGAGGAAGAAGGAACTCTGAAGAAAGCGGCAGTAGAGGTTCAAGCGACAATAACTCAATTAGAAGCTGAACTGAAGGAAGCTACCATTAAAAAGACTGCTCTTGAAACGGAAAGTGCACAAACCAAAAATGAAAACCAGGGAACAGGACCCGATCAGAAAAAAAGCGCTAATCAAAAGATTGAAGCCTTACTGGCTGATATTGAGAGAAAGAGTGAAAAACTACAGCAAGCACGGGCTAAGCTGAGTTCCGTCACCGAAAAGTTAACAACAGTGGGAGCAAGAAGAACAAACGATATCCCGGAAAAGTTTGAGCAAACTCAAGCAAAACATACTGAGATATTAGAAAAAATCAACGAATTTGATCTTAAGGGGTTAGATCAAAAAAAGCAGAAAAAACAGATACAGGAAGAGCAGATCGCTCTTGAGGAAAGGGATATCCGCTACGCAGAGTCTAAAAAGAAGATCGATTCTACTATAAAAAATTCAAGAAAAAATCTGGAAAAGGATGCCAAAACTATTGAGAATATTGTAAAAAAAATCGCTGACACTGAGGCCGCAAAAGCAGAACTACAAAAGAAGCAGCAGGCGGTGCTGGAAGAAACCAAACAGAAACTGGAAGCCTTGAACAGTGTGGAAACCCGCTCTGCTATATTGATACATATTTCAGCCTTACTGATTACCAGTTCCCAGAAACGAAAAGAGGCCTGGCAAAAGGTACTTGAGCGGTTCAAGCAGAGATTGATTTCTGATCAAAAACTGGCGCAGAGCCGTGTGGAAGAGATTAAAAAAGAGTCTCAGAAAAAACTGCGGGAAATGGGGAAGAAGGCTTCAAAACTGGAACGTTTAAAACAGGGTGCCGCTGTCGAAGATTTCAAAAAGGAGATGGAGATTTATCAGCAGAGTGTTGCTCAGAAAAACAGGCAGATTATTAAATTCGCAAAACAAGAAGCCGAACTTCAGAAACAACGGATTACGCAGATGTTTCATAAAATATCAAAAGATAAAAAGAGGAATGATGCGCTTTCAGCACGTCATCTTTTTGAACTGATATGTCAAATGGATGAGGGAGAACAGTTTAAGAATGAATTTATGGACTATCTAATTCAAAGCACTGCCCAGAAATACCAACAGAAGCTGGAACCGCTTTACAGCAATATGTTTACTGTTTTCAATCCCACTCTACTCAAAAAAGTAAGTCTGGTTAAGGCTTTAAATAAATCTGGAGATGTCGATGGTGTTCGGTTGGTGCTCAGCGATGAAGAACAAAAAGGATTTAACGGTATTGTCCAGGGGATAAAAAATAATTTAAGGAAACAGAAACCGGACATTTTCGACTGTCAAGCGAAAATCGCTAACATTATTGCAACCATTGACGGGCTGTTGAATATCAAGATTGACAACCCCAGCCTGCTGCTTGTCCTGGGGACGAATTTCTTCGCACCCAAAAACCCGAAAGCAGCCAAGCTGCACCCCGGGCTGATTAAAAGGATATTGGAACTCAACCATATCATGACACCAGTTGCGGAAAACAGCCTTATCCTGGAAGGAAAGGAAAATGAGAGAGATCCTGTTAATCGGATTAACACCTCGTTATTAAGAAAACTGATCGCGGAGAATCAACCTGCTTGATTCCATCTATAATTTATTCTTGGAGGATACTCGATGATAGATATTAAAGTCACGTTTTTATCATATATAAAGTTTGAAACCGGTCTGGATGAAGTTCAGGTTTCGTTGGAGGAGAATTCCACGATTCAGGATCTTGTCAAGAATCTACAATCCACCTATGGAGATCGACTGATCCGCTTTATGATTAATAAAGAAAGCGGTAACTACGTTTCTCTTTTCATGAAAGACAACCAAATTTGCGACCCGGCAGAAAAACTGAATCATCAGGACAGTATCATTATCATGCCCGTGGGCGCGGGTGGTTAAGACCCATTGAAAACAGTCCTCAATCCTATACTCCCACTTCCATATTATCCTTGCAAAACAGGTTTTATTCAGCAATGTCCGGTTAGGTTTTTGCGAAACAAAAGCTGAATGATAAAACCTGTCTCTACGCATAAGGATTTAAAGATTTTCTAAATTTGCTACACGAAAAACCGCCAAACTCGCCTGCCTCGCTCAAACAAGGCTTATTTTCGCTACGCTAAACTAAGAAAATCTAATAAATCCTTATAAGCTCGATCCAGGCTTCATCATTCAGCTTTCTGCATAAACCTAACCGGACATTGCTGGGTTTTATTTCGCTAACCACAATCATTTTCAAGATTAAACACTTGCACGATAGACCAAAAAAGTAAAACGGCTCTGTCGTTTGAATTGGTTTCAAGGTCGAACTGTAAAGTGTTTAATTGCAAGGATGAGCTGCTGATTATTATTTCGGACAGTAAATTCGTATTGGCGAAAAAATAAAATTAGTTTGACAGGAAAAATTCAGGAGCGATATAATAAAACTTTAGGTCGATGATCATTAATTTGATCCTTTTTATGCCACCCATCTCTTTCGGCTTTGGACTGAATAGAGGAGTTAATTATGCCGAGAAAAAACATCAATATCTCAGACAAAATTGAAACCCTCTCCATTTTGGACGAACACGGAAAATTGGATGAAGACCTTGAACCGGATATTCCGGAGGATGAGCTGATCAAACTCTTGAGAGGGATGCTTTTAGGACGAAAGTTTGATGAACGCATGCTGAATCTGCAAAGACAAGGGCGCATCGGTACTTTTGCCCCGATCAGCGGTCAGGAAGCGGCTCAAATTGGCGCTATTGCATTGCTGCGTTCTTCGGACTGGATGGTACCGGCCTTCCGGGAAACCGCCGCAGAGATCTGGCGGGGACGTTCCCTCGAAAGTGTGATTATCTATAACAGCGGCTATTGTGAAGGGGCTCAGATCCCTGAAAATTTGAATAACCTGCCCATTTCGGTGCCGGTCGGATCACAGATCCTCCATGCGGTCGGACTGGGTTGGGCCATGAAATACCGCAAAGTCGATGATGTCGTGATGACCATTTTTGGAGATGGTGCAACCTCGGAGGGGGACTTTCATGAGGCCCTCAATTTTGCCGGTGTGTTTCAGACCCCGGTAATATTTGTTTGCCAGAACAACCAGTGGGCCATTTCAATACCGGTGCACAAACAGACCCGCTCAAAAACCCTGGTTCAAAAGGCGCTTGCCTACGGTTTGCCCGGAATTCAGGTGGACGGCAATGATGTGCTGGCTGTCTATGTGGCCGCTCAGGAAGCAGTTGCAAGAGCGCGCGCTGGTGGAGGCCCGACACTGATTGAGTGTGTCACATACCGCATGACAATGCACACAACAGCGGATGATCCCACACGTTATCGCAGTGATGAAGAGGTTGAGATGTGGCGCAAGCGGGATCCGATTGAGCGCTTTCAAAAATACCTTCTAAGTAGAGGTACGCTTTCCCGGGATAAACTTGAGGGGCTTGAAGCGGAGATTTTGACCCAGATCCAGACTGCCATTGATCAGGCAGAAGCAGAGATGACATCTCTTGGCGATCCTGTCGATATGTTTGATCACTCCTATGAACAGATGCCTGCCTACCTGATGGAGCAAAAGAAGGCTTTCCTGGCAGAACTTGATGAATCAAGAGAGGAGGCTGATAATGGCTAAATTGACAATGGTTCAAGCCCTCAATCTGGCTCTGCAGCAGGAAATGAGAAATGATGATAATGTGATCGTTTTAGGAGAGGACGTTGGTCTGGATGGGGGTGTTTTTAGAGTCACCGAGGGCCTCATCCAGGAGTTTGGAGAAGAGCGGGTGGTGGACACGCCCCTGGCCGAATCTGGTATTGTGGGCATGTCGATTGGAATGTCACTTTATGGACTCAAGCCAGTTTGTGAAATTCAGTTTTCCGGCTTTACCTATCAAAACTTTCATCAAATTGAAAACCATGCTGCCAGATTTCGCTGGAGAACCCAGGGCCGATATACGGTTCCCATGGTCTTGCGATCCCCATATGGTGGTGGTGTCCGGGCGCTTGAACACCACTCGGAAAGCCGGGAAGCGTATTGGGCGCATATGCCGGGTATAAAAATGGTCATCCCTTCAGGGCCAAGAAATGCCAGGGCTCTCCTGGTCAGTGCCATTCGGGATCCCGATCCAGTCATATTTTTTGAATCCAAGGCGCTTTATCGGGCCTTTCGGGAAGAGGTTCCGGAAAAAGAGGAAACACTGCCCCTGGGTAAATCTCAAGTTGTTAGAGAAGGCAAGGATCTGACCTTGATTGCCTATGGGGCAATGATGCGCCCAACACTTGAGGCCGCGACTGAGTTGCAGGAAAAACTTGGTGTGGAAGCAGAGGTGATCGATCTTCTGACTGTTTCGCCTTTGGATGATACCCTGTTTGTTAAGTCAGTGCTGAAAACAGGTCGGGCAGTGGTCATTCATGAGGCCCCCAGAAGTTTTGGTGCCGGTGCGGAAATCGTCTCGCGGCTGATGGAAAAATCGTTTTACTATCTGGAAGCACCAATTGAGCGTGTCACGGGCTATGATGTTGTTATTCCACTATACAGTCGGGAAAAAGAGTATCTACCAAACGCTCATCGGATCACACGCGCCGCGAAAAAAGTGTTGGCGGCATAGCTGTTATGCATAGGTTGAAGTCTGAAGGTAAAAACTGTTATTTCATTCGAGCGAATTCAGCCTCCAATCTGTATATTGCTGAATTGATCAAGTCTTTACAAGCTGAGGAATTGATATGACCATGTCTTTTAAACTCCCGGATTTGGGAGAGGGAATACATGAGGCCGAAATACTTGCGATTCCCGTTACAGTTGGCCAGGAAGTGAAAGAGGGGGACACGATCTTGGAAGTTGAAACCGACAAGGCCGCAGTAGAGATCCCTTCTCCATATACAGGCAGCATCAGCGAGATATGTGTCAAACCAGGTGATATGATCAACGTTGGTGATGTCATTATGACATTCTCAACAGATGCCAGACCCGAAAGTATTAAAATAGAAGAGCCTGTGCCTCAGCAGGTTTCATCTGAGCAGGCTGCCGCCAACCCGATTCAATCCACTCTGGAAGCCAAAACGGTTCCAGTCCCGGCATCACCAGCGACCCGTCGTTTGGCGCGGGAGTTGGGCGTTGATCTAAAACAGGTCGCCCCCAGCGGTCCTGCAGGCTTGTTGACGGCGGAGGATGTTCGCGGTTCCGCGAAACGGAAAGACGTAGGCCAGGCTGATATTCCGGCGACAGTTCCGGATCCCTCGACATCAGAAATTTCTGCCTCAATCGATCTGCCGGCGTTACCGGATTTCAACAAATGGGGAGCGGTCGATCGTATTCCATTTCGCTCCATCAGGCGGGCCACTGCAAAACAGATGGCCCTGTCCTGGTCTCAAATCCCTCACGTTAACAGCCAGGATGTTGTGGACTTAACCAGGTTTGAGGCTTTTCGGAAGAAACACAAAACCGAAATTGAGGCGGTTGGCGGCAGGCTGACCATCACAGTCTTTATATTGAAGGCCATTGTCACCGCCCTGAAAAAGTATCCGAATTTTAACGCCACGCTGGATAGTGCAAACTCCGAGATTATTCTCAAAAAGTACTACCATCTTGGTGTGGCGATGAATACGGACAGTGGGTTGGTCGTGCCTGTGGTGCGGGATGTTGACCGCAAGAGTATCAGGGAACTGGCAATCGAAGTAAACGAACTGGTTCTTAAAACCCGGGAACGCAAAACCACCCTAGAAGAGATGCAGGGTGGAACCTTTACCCTCACCAATACCGGGGCTATGGGGGGAGGATTTTCCGTGCCGATTATTAATTATCCGGAAGTCGCTATCCTGGGTATTGGACAGGCCAGAATGCAGCCAGTCGTCAGAGAAAACGAGAACGGTGAATACGTTGTTGTTCCAAGACTGATGATGCCGATCGTTCTTTGTATTGATCACAGGGTCCTGGACGGATCGGATTCGATTCAGTTTCTGAGAGTTATCATCAATTCTCTGGAGGATCCGGATCAATTGTTGATGAATATGGTTTAAGGAGATGAACGATGGTGATGGGTGAATTGACACAGGAAACCGACCTGCTGGTAGTAGGTAGCGGGCCGGGAGGGTATGCGGCCGCTTTTAGAGCAGCCGATCTGGGTCTGGATGTGACCATGATCGACCCGGGTGCTCGACCTGGTGGCGTCTGCCTCTTTGAGGGCTGCATCCCATCCAAGACATATCTTCATCTTTCTGAACTCATATTTGATGCAGCCAAAGCAGAATCCATGGGCATTGCATTTGACCGTCCACGAATCGATCTGGAAGGGATGCGAAAATGGAAGGAGAAGGTTATTGATCAAATGGCAAATGGTCTGGTCAGCCTGAATAAGCGCAGAGGAGTTCAGCTTCTGCAGGGGAGGGTAGTCTTTGAGGGTCCTCAATCAGCCCGTGTCTACGATTCTGAGGTCAGTCATATCAAATTCAAAAATGCCATTCTGGCGACCGGATCGACACCTGTTCCATTTCCAGGGTCCTCTTTTAAACCGGAAAGTCGCATCATGAGTTCGACAGGGGCGTTGGCCCTGGCCAGCGTCCCCAAAAAGCTCCTGATTGTTGGGGGTGGCTATGTCGGGTTGGAATTGGGAACAGTCTATGCGGCTCTTGGAAGCCAGGTCAGCCTGGTTGAACTGGCAGACAGACTGTTGGCCGGGGTGGATCATGATCTTGTCGAGCCACTGCACCGCAGGCTGAAAACTGTTTTTAAGGAAATTTATCTGAAAACGAAGGTTATCTCAATGAATGAGAAGGAAGATGCAGTGGAGGTGATATTTGAGGGTGATGTCGCTGACACTTTGCAGCATTTTGATAGCGTACTGGTCGCTATTGGACGGAATCCGAACACTGTCGATCTGGGTCTGGAAAACACAAAGGTTAAGGTTGATGCCAAAGGGTTTGTGCTGGTGGACGACCAGCAACGGACCGCAGATGAACATATCTATGCAGCAGGCGATGTTGCGGGTGGCATGATGTTGGCCCATAAAGCCATGCGGGAGGGTAAAGTTGCAGCGGAGGTGATCGCAGGGCTCCCGTCGGCCTTTGATGTCCGGGCCATTCCGGCAGTCGTTTACACAGACCCTCAAATCGCGTGGTGCGGTATGACAGAGACCCAGGCAACGCAGGAGAATCGGGCCATCAAAGTGCAACGCTTTCCCTGGAAATTCTCCGGAAGAGCCGTCACTATGGGGGCACCGGAGGGTCTGACCAAAATCCTGGTAGATCCCGATTCAGGACGAATTCTCGGGGTTGGTATCACAGGCAGGGATACGGAAGGTTTGATATCAGAAGGGGTCCTGGCTATTGAGATGGGGGCCCTGGCAGAAGATATGGCCCTGAGTATTCACCCTCACCCGACCCTTTCAGAAACCGAAGCGGAAGCGGCGGAAATCTTTCTGGGCAGCACGACCCATATATTGTCAAAACCGGCTAAGCATAAAACGGAATCCACCGTTATGAGCTAATAGCTTCGTGGCCGATCGTTGTTTTACCCAGGAGAAAACATGGAAAGAGGCAGCCCTTCGTATTGACTTTTTTTGAAACAGAATTTTGCGGTTGAATCCCCCCATCGTGTCTGGTCACGTAAATGTTGCATAAACGATTGTCCATCTTTGATTAAAGTGCCGCCCACGACATCCACTCCTCTGGAGAAAAGAGGATCTGGAAAATAACCGGCTGTCGGACCAATGACTGAGACAAGGGCACTAGGAGAACAATGGGTCAACACATTGTCCAGCGTATTGTTGTACACCGTAGTGCTGGTGCAGAGTACGCTGTCGCAATCTTTCAGCAACGTTGGATCAAGTGTGATATTATATTGGGGATATTTGTGGATCAGCGTCTCTTTTTGCTCGAATATGATCAAATCAGCGCCCAGGCTTTCCACTCTTTTAATCAAGGGCCGGAACAGGCCTACCATCCCAACTCGCTGACCTTTTTCGATGTTCAGCAATCCCAGGGAATCGGATGTAAAGTCCAATGAATACCGGGAGGATTTCATCACATGTTGGCAGATCGCATTCAACGCAGCCAGGCCCAGCATATTTTTGACTGGGTCCCGGGATCCAAAATCTCCTGACAGGGTCACGGGATCGGCTTTTAAGAAGCTTGAACGCGCCATAGCTTGATAATTTTCCAATTCCTCATCGGCCAGTAAAACGAAGCTGATACCACAGGCCCCACTTTCAAGTTTAAGGGCAATGAACTCAAATTCCTTTGGCTGACCCCCTTTGAAAAAAGGGGGAAAGTAAATATCAGAGATTGTCGGAATCGTATATTGAGCCGCTAATTGTGGGACGATTTTTTGAAATTCCTGATAGATGGTCATTTTCACCTTTTTTTTGAGCCGACCCTTAGACCAAGCTTTGTTTCCGGCCTCACACATATCAAGACCACTGTCCGTAAAGGTTAACATCAAATTACTCGAACCACAACTCACTTGGGGAATCCGGTCCACAGGCTGGCATGACCAAACCCGAAAAAAAGGTTTATCGCGCAAGGATATCCCATCAAGATAAAAGGGGTTCTGGAGACAAGTTTGTCTCTCCACGCCGGGTGACGAGCTGGTTTTTATGGGAAGCGAATCCGTTTTTGGCAGGAAATGCTTTTGTAGTGGACATGGAAAACCGAGAGACAGTAAAATGTTAGGAAGCAGTATATTGGACGCTTTACTTCAGAAGTGTCGTGCTTGAATCTTTCAAGTAGTATCCACAAATTATGATTGGTATAAAATGAAAATATCAGCGCTTTTTTTGATACTCGCTCCATTTTATCTATTGTCCTGCTCAAATATCGTCCCTGAGTCCGATACTCAGTCTAATCCACAGATCGGTGAGCTGGTCCGGTTTGAGGGTGACGCATCAGCTACCCTGAACAACCGGTCTCGGAACCTGAGCAGGGGGAGTGTTGTGTATGAAGGAGATCTTGTTCAAACGGGACCCGCTACCCGACTTAAAATTCATATGACCGATGGCGCTGAAATAGTCCTGGGCGACCAGACAACTTTGCTGATCGAGCGCTACGGTTTTAACAAATCAACTCAGGAAGGTCAGGCCGTTTTGCAAGTCAAACAGGGGGTTTTCCATAATAAATCAGGCAAGATTGCCAAAAAACGGCCAAAACATTTCAGAATCAAGACTGCGTTCGCCTCTATCGGGGTGAAAGGGACCGAGTTTTGGGGTGGGTTCTGGGAGAGTGGAAAATTCGATGTCGCTCTTTTGAAGGGCAAAGGTGTCATTATATCTAATCAGGGAGGAACAGTCGAAATAACGAACATCGGTTGGGGATCGACATTGGTTGACGACACCACCGCGCCGACACCACCAAAATTGTGGAGTCAGGCAAAACTAAAAAAAGCCTTTAAAACCGTCTCTTTTAAAGAGTAAAAAGACTCCCCGTGAATAATCTTTAAACCATTTCCAGATCGTGGCCATGCTTGGTCAGCAGACAATGTCATTAACTTAAGCATATGATCCCGTGTCTGTCATAAAACCGTTGCAATCGCGGAACCGTTTCAAGATGATCTATCACTCATTTCGCTGAAAACCCGAACTCGCTCCGCTCAAACAAGCGGATTTTCGGGCGCTCAATTTCGTTATGATCATCTAAGAAACTCCTCCAAGCAATTGCAACGGCTTCATAACAGACATTCTGTCGGTTGAGTTCTTAAGTTAATGACATTGGGTCAGCAGAGGTTGTTTCAGGTGTTCCTGTAAATAACCCGGCTTTTGAAACTCAGAAAAAAGGAGAAAAAATGAAAAACAAGCTGATGATTCTTTTCATAATAGGTGTGGTTGGCATATTTTTTACCCAAACCAGTTTATTCGCTGCAGGCGGAGGGGGAGGTGAAAGCTCCGATACGTCAACATCCGTCCAGTCTGCCAATTTCAAGATGGGGCAAAAGGCCATCGAATCCCGTGAGTATCGTGCAGCGATCGGTTTTTTGGTCAAAGCGGATCAGGATACCCCTGACAATGCAGATGTGAATAATTTGCTTGGATATAGTTACCGGAAACTGGGTGAATTTGAAAAGTCCCTTACACACTATCATCGGGCGTTGTCTATTGAACCAGAGCATCGAGGCGCCAACGAGTACATTGGGGAACTCTACCTGCAAACCGGAAATCTCAGCCAGGCGGAAAAACATCTTAAAATACTGGACAAAGCCTGCTTCTGGGGCTGTGAAGAGTATGATGAGCTGAAAGAAGAAATTGCCAAATACAAAGCAAAAGCAGGGAGTAACTAAGGTTGCACACCACTGCATTCTCTGCTTTCAGGGGAAAATAATTTGTAACTATACCGGTTTGGTCTGACCCATTCGAAACAAAAACAGGGTAAAAACCATCAATCCAGTTCCTGAAAGCAATAGTAGATGACTGACTTGAAATTGGTCTAACAATACGCCATAAATCAACATGGCTATGGGGATAGACACATCACCAACGGAAAAAGCCACTCCAAACACTCTGCCTGCCATGTTATTCGGGATGCTTTTTTGCACCAGCGTTCTAAAACTGGTAACAGCCAAAATGATGAGCCCTCCATAGATAAAAAACGGTATCAGAAAAAATTGTACCCCGCTGATCCCGGTATAGACAAAAAGAGCAATCACAACATTTATGGTACCTACCAGGAAAACAGATCCGAAAAGTACTGTTCCTTCTCTCTTATTTAAGAAATTGACCAGACCGAAAATAAGAGAAATGGTTATCATTCCGATACCAAAGGCCGTTTGTAGAAATCCCAGATTTTGGACCCCTCTACCGTTCAATTGGTTTGCCAGAACAGGGGTAATTATTTGAAAAGTCCCGACGAAAAAGTGAATAACAGCAATGGATACGATTAAGATAGCCAGAGTTTTTTCTTGTACTACAAAGAAAAAACCTTCCTTGATATCAGCTATTAAGCTGGATTGAACAGTCGATCTTTTGATTTCCGGAATCCTTAAAAATAACTCAAACAAAGCAGAAATGATGAAGGAGATACCATTAAAGGCGAAGACAAAAAGATAGCCAAATGTGGCAACGGACAATCCCCCTAGAACAGGACCCGCTACAGTGGAAATTCCCCGGATCAATTGAGTTTGAGCATTCGCTTTTCCCAACTTCTCTTGCGCCACGATCTGTGGTACAACAGCCGGAATGCAGGGATTAAAAAAGGCTGTGTTTAATGAAAGCAACACCTGGGCTACAACTATCCATCCAATCGAAACCGAGTCCAGGTAAAAAAGGAGTGCCAGAAACAATACAATCAATCCCCTGAGAAAGTCAGTGATAACGATAATCCACTTCCGATTATATTTATCAACAACAGCCCCGGCCGCCAGTCCCAAAACAGTTTCCGGGAGTAGTGTAAAAAAAAGAACCACCCCCATCAATGCAGCTGATTTGGTTGATTCCAACACCCAATATGACAATGCCAAAAGATAAAACTTGTCTCCTATCTGAGAAACCAGTTGGCCGCTGAGTAAGATAGTCAAGTTTTTATTCAATCTCATGTCATCCCTTCAGTTAGTTTATGGCTGTGGGATGCATCCAAATCCAGGTTATAGATTTTTTTAATCTCGTTTATCTTACCAACAGTTTCCTCGTTAAAAGGAGACTTTCCTTCGAATGCATGAAGCACAATTCCTTCAATCAGATCCCCTAAAGAGATGTCCAGATATTCTGCCAGGGCTTTTAATACTTTCACCAACCTTTTTTCAATGCGCATTCCCGTTTGAATGCGATCCACTTTGACGTTATCACTCATTATTCCTCACAAAAACAGGTCCGTTGAGATAGAAACAGGAATTCCGAAATTTTGTTATATTGGTATTTTGGTACATTGGTATTTTGGTACATTGGTAACATACCTGTCAACCGTTTTTCCCTCTTATTTCATTTGGATATAAAATAACTGAGGGTCGGCTCAAAAATTAGTCAAGTGTTTCCCATTAGTGAAAAGGAAACACGTTGCTGTCACATTTTGTCTGCAAAATGTCCAGTCTTTATGGGACTTTTGCGGACAGATTATGCCAAGTTATTTTTTAACGGTCCCTAAGGGAGACATCAGATCTCTGCGATGTAGTGACTTTAAGATTCCCTTGCTTTATACTAACAATGAAAGCGCAAAACTGCTGGCAATTGAACAGAAGGAGATATCATGATAAAAAGAAGAATCGGAAACAGTGATCTGAACGTATTCCCCATCGGACTGGGTGCGATGGGTATGTCTGAATTTTATGGAGAATCCGATGACGAACAGTCAATCAGGACTCTCCACAAGGCCCTTGAATTGGGTGTCGACTTTATTGATACCGCAGATATGTACGGAACGGGCCATAACGAACAACTTCTTGCAAGAGCACTGAAGGGAAGGATCAAAGAGATTACCCTGGCGACCAAATTCGGTATTGTTCGCGAGCCTGAAGGCAAAACGGTCGGTTTGAGCGGAAAACCGGACTACGTTAAAAAAGCTTGTGAAGCCAGCCTGAAAAGGCTTGAGACAGATGTGATCGATCTCTACTATCTGCACCGGGTGGATCCCGAGACGCCCATTGAGGACACGGTAGGTGCCATGGGTGAACTGGTGAAAGAAGGGAAGGTCAGATATATCGGCCTGTCCGAAGTCAGTGGTGATACCTTGAAAAGGGCCCACGCGGTTCATCCGATTACGGCCGTGCAGTCGGAGTACTCAATCTGGACCCGCGACAACGAGGATGCAAACCTGGCCGTATGCAGGGAACTGGGTGTTTCAACCGTCGCATACAGCCCCTTGGGAAGAGGTTATTTAACGGGAACCCTGGCAACCATCACCGATGAAAAAGACTATCGTGCCAGCGTTCCCCGCACCAGCGGGGAAAACCTCGAGATAAACCTGAAAACCGTCAGGACGATTGAGCAAATGGCGGCAGCAAAAGGGGTGAAGTCCTCGCAAATAGCCCTGGCCTGGCTGCTGGCACAGGGGGAAGATATTATCCCCATACCGGGAACCCGGCGGGAGGTATATCTGATTGAAAACATTAAAGCGGTGGATGTCGCCCTGTCAAAAAGCGAGCTGGCTGAATTGAACAAGATTGCAGCCCTTGTCCAGGGAACGCGATATTCCGCTGCAGCGATGCAATCAACGCTCAGGTGACAACTGGCAGAATCAACTGCTTGCCCGACAAGCGACGGTCATTGAACACAGGTCCGGTCGTAACGGGCGGGTATCACTACTCAAGGTTAACATTAAACCCCATCTGGAGGAAATCATGGAATTAGAATCCATAGAGAACGCTATTCAATTTGCCATTGAAAAAGAACGTGAAGCAGCTGCTTTTTATCGGCAGGCTGCTGAACAGGAATCCATCGCCGTGAACAAGAATGTGCTGGAGGATTTTGCCAAAGAGGAAGATAAACATGAGCAGATGTTGATTAATTTCTCGGCCGACCCGGAGGCTATTGCCCAATACCAGTTTCAGAAAATCACAGACCTGAAACGGGCTGACTACATGGTAGAGATAGACTTCAAACCGGGTATGACCTATTATTCAGTCATACGGATCGCCATGAAACTGGAGGAAAAAGCCAACAAAATGTACACCAAGCTGGCAGAATCTGCCGAAAAAGAGGACATGACCAATATCTTTCAGATTCTGGCCCAGGAGGAGATGAAGCACAAGAATAAACTGGAAACCATCTATGATGATCATCTCGCTAAAACTGGGGACTAGGTCCCGGCACTTGACCTGACATTTCTGCTCAAGACGATGGATGACCGGCTTGAGCAGAACAGCCAACCTGGCCCGCAACCTCCTGTGACCATCTCCACCAGATCAACTCCCTCACTTGCCTTAATTGTCTCAAATAATATCTGTTTTTTCATGTTTCTTAAAATCTTTCCGGCCATCTCCCTCAGCAGTACCTATCCAACGACAGGAGATTCCCATTGATCGGATATGACTTCAATCACGGCTGGGCCTTGCGGGGATTTTTCCTCTTCCAGATATCCGTCCAATTCGTCGATGGTCAAAGCCGTATAACTTCTGACGCCAAAACCCCTGGCCACGGTGGCAAAATCGATGTGTGAAAAATCGGTGGAGATATAATTTTTATCATAGTAATCCCTCTGGACGTGCTTGATCCAACTTAAGGTATCATTGTTGAACACGATTGAAACAACCGGCAGATCCAGTCGTTTCATTACCTCAAGCTCCTGCACCGAATACCCGAACCCACCATCGCCGGCAAATTGTAAGACCCTGCGTTGTTTCTGCACAGCCAGTGCCGCGCCGATCGATGCAGGTAGCCCCCAACCCAGGCCAGCCAGGCCCCTGGGTGCGATAAAATTCCGCCCGGCCGAAGTGAACTGCAGAAAGGCTGCCGTCCAGCCGGATGAAAGACTGGCATCACAAACCACCAGGTCGTCACTGGTCAGGACCTTGTTGATGGATCCCATCACAGCCTGAGGTCTCAGAGGTTGTTCCGGCAGGGGCTCACCACCTGTTTTTTCGGCGTACCATTGCTGATGCTTTCGTTTATATGATTCAAAATCCCAATTCACATCGGGTTTCCTGCCCGCCAGTGCCGTGATCATTGAATCGAGTCCCAGGCTGGCATCGCCGAGCAGAGGTACGCTGTCTGGATAATTACGGCCGATCTCCTCTGGATCTGCGTCCAGATGAATGATCGGCGTATTCCTGTCCGGGATGCGGTAACTGAACGTCGTCATTTGTCCAACCTTGCAACCAATAAAAAATACCAGATCCGCGGACTGCATGATCTCTTTTGTAATTGGATTACCGAAGGTTCCCGTCACGCCAAAGGCCTGTGGATGGGTCTCCTCAATAATTCCTTTGCCTGAAATGGAGGTGACGACAGGTGCGTTAAGTTGCTCAGCCAGGTCTCTGACCTGCTGGTAGCAACCAGATATATGAGCGCCACCACCAATAACCAGCAGCGGTTTTCTGGACTCCAGGATCATTTGACTGGCTTTTGCGACTTCCAGCGGATCAGGTGCGCAGCGGGACCGAGGGTAAACCGCTCCCAGCAACTGATTTCCGCGCTCACGAAAAGGAAAGTCCGTGGATCCAATATCGTCCGGAATTGAGACCACTACGGGTCCCGGTTTTCCCGTCGTGGCAACCCGGAGGGCTGCATCGATGGTATTTTCCAGTGCCTTGGGATCGGAAACCTGGACCTGCCATTTACTGACGGTTTGAAACATCTCAAGCTGCTTCATGGCCTGTGAGGCATTGCCCCTGTGGCGTCGGTGTTCCCAAGCCCTTGGAATATCAGAGATGATGGCGAGCATCGGGATGGAGGAACAATAGGCTTCAGCCAGGGGCGAGACCAGGTTGGTTGCTCCCGGTCCCACGGTACCATCACACACACCCACTCGTCCCGTGAGACGGGCATACGCATCAGCAGCAAATCCGGCACTTCGTTCGTCCCGCATCAAAATGTGATCGATCTGTCCCGGCAGCTTTCTGATCCCCTCATACAGTGGCAAGGTTTGTCCACCGGGGACACCGAATACGTACCTGACACCATTTTTCATCAATAGTTCCGCTAGTTTGTCCCCAACTCTCATGCTTGTCTCCTTCATTTTTGTTGATATTATGTGCTTCTTATGCTTCAGGGCCAAAAACGACTTTCGCTGCAGTTTTACTGACTGCTAATTCAAAACCCTTCACTCCCTGTGAAAAAGGAAGGCGGTGGGTAATGATCGGGTCGAGATTTATCTTGCCAGCTGACATTAAAGTGAGTGCCCGTAACCAGGTATTTCTATCATAACCATACACACCGATCAGGGATTTACTGCGGCGAACCAGGTCGATGGGATCAAAAGTGGCTTTCCTGGCGTGAATCCCGATAATCATCACCTTGCCACCGTTTTTCAGCATTTGCAATCCTTGAGAAATGGTCTGCGGGATCCCGGTTGCTTCGAAAACAAAATCTAAATGGCCAGCGACCTTTCTGACCTGCTTGACTGGATCTTCCTTTTCCACATCTATGATGATATCTGCCCCCAATTGTTGAGCGATATCCAACCTTCGACCATCGGCGCTTGTGCCGGTGACAATAATCTGCCCGGCACCAGCGGCTTTTAATAGTTGGACCGTCAGTAAACCGATGGGGCCCGGTCCAAATACCGCGGCGGTTTGACCGGGTTTAATACCGGACAGATCGATGCCATTCAGGGTTATGGCCAGGGGCTCACAAAGAGACGCCACCTCATGCGAGACATTGTCCGGAATCTTTAATATTTCAGCCCCTCCTTTAATCAGCATATATTCCGCAAAGGCACCGTTTCGGGTCAATCCCAAAACGTAATTCTGTTTACAAATGTCCACTTTGCCCATCAGACAGAATTCACATTCACCGCACGGCATGAATGGTAAGGCGGTAATTCGGTCTCCTCTGGACACTCCCCTTATCTTTTCACCGATTTCAACCACTTCGCCTGCAAATTCGTGTCCCAGGACTACCGGCATCGGCAGCCACTCATAGCCGGCGGTCCATTCGTAAATATGGACATCACTGCCGCAGAGACTCCCTGCCATGACCTTTACCAGTATGTCGTTTTCTCCAACCACTGGTTTTTCCAGATCGACGATCTCGATTCCAGGTGCTGCCCTGGTTTTGATGATTGCTTTCATTTCGTTTCCGCTCCAAGACTGATGCGTTAAGTCTCATTCTGCCATTGATTTGATGGGTTCTCGAAATTTTATATATGATATATCATTATTCAAGTCAAACGTCATAGCTTTTTTTTAATCATATAACAGTCTGAAATTATTGTAAAAAAAACTGAGGTAGTCCGGCAGGTAAGATTTTTTGTATCTATTCAGCACCTCTCCGGAATCGAGAGGGTTGTGATTTAAAACAAAACCCTCTCGATGGAGGGTATACTGAATAGTTACGATTTTTTTTCGATCAGATCGAAAATGTCGTTTGCGAATCGGAAAAGATAATCGGTGGATTATGAGGGTTGATTATCAAAATAGTCAAGCAGCGCGGCCCCTCCCTGAATGAGATCTTGCTCCATAGCGGTTTTCGCCGCCTCGGAATCTCGTTTTTCCAAGGCCTGGAGGATCTCTCTATGAAAATTAGTTTTTGCTATGGTCAGACTGTTGGGGGTAGCTACATGCAGCATATTCAAGGAAGGGCCAATCTTTAACCATAGAATCTCTACAATCTCCAGCAAAGCGGGCATAGCGGCTGCTCTGCACAGTTCAATATGAAACGAATAATTGTGAGCAATGGCGTCTGCAAAGCGCTTTTCCCGGGCAGCCTTGAACATGTCATCATTGATTTTAACGAGTCGGTTTAACTGCCGTTTCTTAATTTTTTTCGCTGCCTCGGCTGCAGCCAACCCTTCATTGGCAAGGCGGATGGTTCGGTTTTCAAGATAGCCCTCTTTATTCAGGATCGGAATCGTAATTGGATGGGCGGGCTTCATTTCCAGAGCGCCAAAGGAGACAAGTTTGAGCAGGGCTTCCCTTACCGGTGTTATACTCGTTCCCATTTTCGTCGCCAGGCTGCGGATGGGCAGGCGTTCTCCGGGCTGGAAACGACCGGACATGATGGCCTCTTTGATCTGTTGAAAAACTTTGGATGTCAGGTTTTCTCGACTGATTTTGCTGAGATTCGTCGCCATTTTTTTCCCCGGCTTCTGAAATTGTGTTCCACGAATAAAATTGGGTGAACATCCTCGGGGTCTAATCGAAGATTTGTAATATGATATATTATGCAACAAGTGGGGTTGATGTCAATGTCCGATCTTTACGTTCTGATAACAGCTAAGGGTTGGCTCAAAAATTACTTGGCATTTTGTCTGCAAAATGTCCAGGCTTTATGGGACTTTTGCGGACAGATTATGCCAAGTTATTTTTGTACGATCCCTAAATTCAGTTGGATATAACCTGTTCTCTAATTTGGTATTGACAGGGAAAACGCCGCTTTAAAAATTATTACGGTCGCGCTGGGGTGGTAGAAAAAGCGAGGATGGTGGGTTGAACCGGCGTGCCTGGGCCGATACCAAATCCCGTTTTAGACTGAGGCTTGGGGCATCGGATCGAAGTCGTTATAAGCGGTTTGCCCTGTTCATGCAGGAGCAGGGCGGGTTTGTGCAATAATAGAATAGTTGCATAGATTGTAGATCATCAAATCTTAATCGGGGTCAGCTACCTTAATCAGCTGTTTCCCGAAGTTATCTCCCCGTAACAATCCACGAAAGGTCTGAGGGGCATTATTGATCCCCTCGACCACACTTTCCCGGTATTTAAGCGTGCCATTTTTTACCCACTCTGACATTTCGGTTGAGGCTGCCGACCACTCCTCGATCCATTCTCTGACCAGAAAAAAACGGTGGAGGGGGGGATTTGGCATTTTCCCCAGCACATCAAACGGGGACTCTGCCTCAGATGGATTTTCTTTGTTGTACTGAGAGACATAACCGCAGACCGGGACCCGTGCACCTTCATTCAAGAGGGGCACAACCGCATGGAGAACCTCACCGCCTACATTTTCAAAATAGACGTCTATTCCATCTGGACAAGCAGCCTTGAGTTCGGGGGCCATGTTACCGCCTTTCCGGTCTATGACGGCGTCGAATCCCAATTCATTCAGGACATAGTCGCACTTTTTTTTACCTCCGGCGATGCCAACAATGCGACACCCTTTGATTTTGGCAATTTGACCCACAACCGATCCCACAGCTCCTGAAGCAGCGGCCACCACGACCGTCTCCCCGGGTTTGGGCTCTCCGACTTTCAACAGTCCGAAAAAGGCAGTGCGGCCTGTCATTCCCAAGACATGCAGGGCAGTGGCAATCGGTCCCAGTGCCGGATCGACTTTGCGAAACAGCTTTGGGTCTGCTTCCACTGTGGCATAACTTTGCCACCCGACCGGACCGACCACAATCTCTCCGGCAGCATAGTCCGGTGATTTAGAAACGACCACCTGGTTTACTGTTTCACCGACCATGACTTCTCCCAAACCAACGGGCGGGGCGTATGACTTGACGTCATTCATGCGGCCTCTCATGTACGGATCCAACGACAGCCACAGGGTTTTCAATAACAGTTCACCCTCTTGCGGCTCAGCGACGGGAACGGTCTCTATTTTAAAATCGTCGTCCTTGGGTTCTCCAAAAGGACGTTTGTCCAGTAAAATTCTGGTATTAACAACTTCTGCCATTTTTGCCTTGTTTATTTGGGTTGGTTTAATTTAGAAAGATTTTCTGTTTGAATCGTCTCGAACCTCTTTTTCCTCTGCGAATGTTCGTATATTGCTGGTATCGCCTGGATCTTTAACCCTGTTTTACTGAAATAATCATGCCAAATAAGTCAGCCGTTGAAACCTTGTCTAGTCGGGTTATATGGCGTTACAAGAGAAATTGACCCCTGCATGTAGAAATCAAGAGAGTGGGTTTGACGTGGTCAGGGTTAGTGTTTATAAGCGGCTAATCAGAATGGCAGACAGCAGGTTTACCTGCAGGGGGACCCCACCCTTGCGCCCTTATCTCATGTAACAAGCAGTAGGGGGGGTAGATTGTTCTTTCTTTAAGGGGCTAAACCTTTGCGTTGGAAAAGTATTTCATGAATTGGGAGCGTTCATATAATGCCGGGTCTTTGACATGTTTGTGATTCAGCTTGCCAATAATATCTTTGATGGCTGAATATTTTTTCTCATTCATCCACGCTTCCATCTGGGCCAACATTTCACCAATAAATTCAGGGCCCTTTTTATAAATGATCGTTGCAACTTGAACGGCCTGAGCGCCAGCCAGGAGATTTTTTAAAACTGTGTGACCGTCGTGGATACCGGTTGTTGCGGCCAGATCGCATTTCAGGTCTTCAGAGAGCATGCCGATCCAGCGTAGCGGCAGCACATTTTCCTGGGGTGTGCTGAAGATATCCGCAGATGACAAGACCTCCTTTTTAAGGTCAATATCTGGACGGTGGAAGCGATTGAACATCACAATCGCAGTGGCTTCCCTGATGGACAGGTTATAGAGCATATTGGTCATGCTCGTGAAATTAAGTCCGATTTTAACGGCAATTGGAATTGAAACGTGTTTATTCACCTCTTTGATAATATCAAAATAGACTTTTTCAATATCCTCACTCTTCTGAGTAATATCCCGCGGCATGATATACATATTCAGTTCAAGCCCATCGGCGCCTGCAGCCTGCAGCCTTTCACCAAATGTGGTCCATTCAGCTGCTGAAATGCAATTGATGCTGGGAATGATCGGAATGGAAACCGCCTTCTTGGCATCAGATACCAGATCCAAGTATTCATCCAGATTATGTTGTCTGGTATACCCACGAATATAGTCTGCTTCTTCAGCGTGAATTGAGTGATCACTTTTCAGAGAATCCACCTCCATCAGAATTTGCTCTTCAAACAGTGATTTCAAGACAACGGCTGCGGCGCCATTCGCTTCGAGGTTTTCAATGCTCGTAACGGAGTTTGTCAATCCGCTGCTTGCTGCGATAATTGGATTTTTTAAACGCAATCCCATATATTCAGTGCTAAAATCTGTCATGGCTGACTCCTCCGCTTGGTAAAGTAGTTACAATTGTTCATCGTCAGAAAAGAGATCGGATGATTGAAGCGCAAAAACATCTTAATCAAATTGAAGAGTTAAGCCAAGCATTTATGTTTGGTTGGGGGAATTGGGATACTTTTTTGACCGAAACAGAGGGGAAGAATTATCAGCCCTTTAGCAGAGCTGGCAGGTGGTCTGGCTTGGATTCCGGAATCGCTCCCGGAATCCAGAGAGCAAGTTTTTTCTTAAGCTGATCCCGTTTGAGACCCGGAACTTAGCGGGCGACGATCAGGTTTTTGCTTTTACACTATGGCGTTCAATTCCCTGAGCTCTTTCTTGAGGATTTTGCCGATGGGATTTCGGGGTAGGGCATCCATAAACTCCACGTAAGTCGGGCACTTGTACTTGGCGAGGTGCTCCCGGCAATGCTCTATTATCTCGTCTTCCGTGACGGTTGCGCCCGGGCTGACAACCAGATAGCACTTGACCTCTTCCCCCATTATCTTGTCTGGCACACCAACCACGGCGGCGTCTATGACAGCCGGATGTTGATAGAGGATCTCTTCGATATCCCTGGGCAGGATGTTGAAGCCACCGCGAATGATCAGGTCCTTTTTGCGGTCGACGATAAAGATATAACCGTCTTCATCGATTTTTCCCATATCTCCGGTATAAAGCCATCCGTCGATAAACGTCTCAGCGGTCTTATCGGGCATGTTGTAATATCCGGGTGAGATATTGAGGCCTTTGACAATCAGTTCCCCCACTTCGTTCACGGGCAGCTCATTTCTGTCCAAATCGACGATTTTGACTTCCACACCCGGTATAGGTTGACCGATCGAACCGACTTTCCGCTCACGACCTTTGTAGTGGGCAGAGACAATGGGGGATGCTTCTGAAAGACCATACCCCTCATAGATGACGCAACCGAACTTTTCTTCAAACCCCTTCAAGACCTCGACCGGCAAGGGGGCCGAGCCACTGGTACATTCAGTCAGGCTGGAAAGATCGTATTTGTCAACGACATCCGGTGTATTCAGGAACATGGAGAAGATGGCCGGCACACCGGCAAAACCCATGACTTTGTACTTTTCAATCAGGCGGCAGGAGGTTTCCAGATCAAACCAGGGGATCATAACGCTGGTATTGGCAAACATAAAACCAACGTTCATCACCGTCAGGCCAAAAGAGTGGGACAGGGGCAGGACAAACAGGCCGACATCGTCAGGGTCACGGTCAGGGTCCAGGTTATAACTGCTGACGGCGTTGGCGTACAGATTTTTGTGGGTCAGCATGACCCCCTTGGGGACGCCGGTGGTGCCGGAGGTGTACAAAACAACGGCATTGTCTTCATCCTGAATGGTCAGGTCCAGGTTCGCTTCCGAGCGGTTCTCCATCACACTTTTCAGGGTTATGGTTCCGGGAACATCTTCATCTTCTACAATGATGATATGCTGCAGCGTCTCAATGCCTTCCCTGGCCTGAGTGACGTTGTCCAGAAATGCTTTTGTGGTAATAATGGCGGAGGCTTCAGAGTTTTTGAGGATGTGGGCCACCTCTTTTGGACCCAGCAGAAAAATCACCGGGATCAGGCTCGCCCCAGCCCTGAGAACGCCCTGGTAGCTGATCAATACATCAGGAGAATTCAGCAACATGACCAGCACCTTATCACCGGGCTTGATGCCCAGACCCAGCAGTCCATGCGCCAGTTGATTAGCTTTTTGAATGAGCTGCAGGTTGGTGTACTCCTGGTCCTCGTAAATCAGTTTTGTGATTTCGCCGAATTTTTCAATGTTTTGATCAGCCAGTTCCACTAAATTCATAACAATCCCTGTTTGAAGTTAAGATAAGACGAATGGTTTATAAGAGCTTCTCTCTGTTAGTTAACAACGTTCGCAGCTGATTATCAGATTGCAATTAATTCGTCAATTAACACCACTGGAAATATCTGACTCATTTTTCCAAACAAGGTCTGTCTTGTGCCTGACATTGCAGCACTTTTACTCGGTCTTTTTTTTATGTAACTGTCGACAGAAAACGTGATTTTTCCCTTCTTTATCGGGGTTGATACAGCCCCAGCAGGAGATGCAGTCTACTTCAGCCTTCTCACCTTTTTTTAAACGTTTAACCAGTTCAGGCTCCCGGATAAATGGGCGACACAGGGAAACCATGTCGACGATGCCTTCGTTGAGGATGTTTTCAATCACGGGGATACTTCTCATGCCGCCAACCAGGCACAGCGGAATGGACACAGCACTGCGAATGGCTTTCGCTGCTTCGAGCATATAGGCCTCGTTTTCGGGCGCTGTTATCTTGAGCCCTCTTTTTCTAAAGGTCTTTTCAATCCGGCCATGGCTGATTTCTATGAGTGAGACACCTTCTTTTTCAATTGTTTGTGCAACCTGTTTGCCCTCTTCGATGGTGAATCCGCTACCGTCTTCCAGATAATCCTGGCACCCAAATTTAATCAGGACGGGGAAATCATCGGCCACGTTTCTTTTGATAGAGCGAATCACTTCGACCAGAAATCGTGTCCGATTTTCCAGGCTTCCGCCCCATTTGTCCTGTCGCTGATTGGTGGTTGGAGACAGGAATTCGCTGACCAGATAACCATGGGCACCATGAATCTGGACCCCATCGAAGCCTGACTCCTGAACACGTCTGGCAGCCTGCCCAAACGCTTCAATAATGGTCTGAATATCATCATCCGTCAGTACTCTCGGTTTTCTACCGTAATCAGGAGTTGCATCGGTTAATGAAACAGCCACATAATCGCCATTCCCCTGGGCTGCATGGGTTGAAATTGAACCACCGTGGGCAATCTGCATGACTATTTTTCCGTTTTGTGCATGAACCGCCCCAGTCATTTTCTGATAGGCAGCAATATGATCGTCCTGATCAATGCCGTTCATATCAGGGAATACCTGTCCATGTTTTATCACAAAAGCGTAACCTGTAATGATCAGCCCAATATCACCCCCTGCCAGTGTTTTCATAAGTTCAACACTGCCATCACTGATAAACCCGTCTTGATCGCTTAAGGCGTAATATGTTGCTGAGCGGACAAAACGGTTTGCAATTTTCAATTTTCCAATTTCCAGCGGTTCAAATAATTTAGACATAGCTAACTCCTGTTTTCATTACCAGTTCTTTTTTTTTATTGGGTTATTACATGAAGGTTGATCAAACGCGGTCGTTGTGAGGGACGCCGCGGTTTAAAAAATGACAATCGTAAGTTCTTTACTAACGAAATGTTTGTTCATTGGCAACCATTAATGTGTCTTAGGGTCGGCTCATAAATTACTTCACATTCTATTTGCAAAATGTCCAGTGTTTTGGGGCTTTTGCAAATAGAATGTGAAGTAATTTATGAACGATCCCTTAAAGGTCGCTATGTCAAGTTTTTTTTGGGTAGACGGTGAAGCGGGGGGAGGGACCAGCCCCGATTGAGATACGGGTCATAGACGAATCAATTGAGTTGTCATAATATAGATATAATTGCTATTCGTACGGCCCGAAGAGATGAACATGCTGTCGAAACCTTCGGTCTCCAGTCATGTGTTGCAAATCCAGATTTTGATAAAGCAGCATGTATATCTGAGATAACATCATCAGGAGTGTACAAAATGTCGGAATATGAGGACATATCACCGAATTTCAAGAATGCGTTGATTAAGAAAATGAAAACCACCGTGCCATTCTGGAAACTGCTGGGCATGGAAGTCGTGGATGTTAAAAAAGGATGGGCTATCGTAAAACTTCCCTACTCGGACAAACTGGCACAACCCGACGGTGTCGCGCATGGAGGGGCTATTTTTTCCCCGGCAGATGCTGCGGTGGCCGTTGCGCTGTTGGGCCTGATCGATAAAAGCGAGACGCTCCTGACCATTGAAATGAAAATCAATTATATAAAAGCGATCAGAGAGGGGGATATTATTGCAGAAGCAAAGATTGTTCACAGGGGGAGCAAAACTGCGATTGGTGATGTTGAGGTCCGCAATTCTCAAGGGAACTTAATCGCCAAATGTCTGGCCACCTATATGATCATTAAGAATGGATCATAGCAGCCAGGGGGTTTGACCCCCTGTTTGACTTTTACCGGGTGGGCAGGACTGCTTCTTTTGACCATCCTTCCGGGAAGGCCTGGTCTGGTGTTTCCTGAAGTTTCTCTTTCAGCTTCTTCAGGCCCGGTCTGGCATATTGCATATGACCTTCTTTCAAGGTCCGTCCATTGACAATCGCCTCAGAGCGGAGTTTGCGACCAATGGTTTTTTCCATCTGCTTACCCAGTTTTAAAATCCGGTCTACGTCATAGCCATGCTCAATACCCATCTCGTCGATCTGCACGAGCGTATCCTCCAGACAAACCAGTCCGACATAGCGAGGATCATCATAGTAGTAGTCCCCGGTGCCTCGAGTAGGGCAATCATCCAGGAAGTTTGCAGGTTGTCCACCGAGTCCACCCAATGTTCCCTCAAAAATGGTTATCCCTGCCTGAAGAGCTGCCAGGATTGAAGCTGAAGCGACCCGTTTTGTTTCATGAAAATGGGCAATATGGAGCTTCGGATCCGGCATAGCATCGAGGACCATGGAGAAGTACCGATACACATCCGCTGCAGACGCACTGCCGTCGTGATCTGCGTGTTCAATGTCGTGAGCTCCTATTTCAAGCCAACGCTTTGAAAATTCAACAGCGTCTTTCATATCTGTCGCACCGCCAATGGGACTTCCCCAGATCGTGCTCACCGTTCCGCACATTTTTATGCCTGCGTCATTGCACTTTTGAATACACCTTTCAGCCTCTTGCCAGTAGACCGGCAGTGATGTGCCTGAATTTGCAAAGTGGTGCTCTTCTTCAGTGGAAACCATCATCAGGATACGATCCGGGCCAATCCCTTTGTCTTTTAATTGGATGGCGCGATCAACGGCTTTCTCACGGATGGTGACTGCTGTCAGACAGATATCATCATAGTTGATGCCATTTCTTTCACACTTCTGCTTGAACCGGTCACTTCGCAGATGAGTAAGCAGCTCCTCTGCATCTTTGAATTGCGGCATCAAATAGGGACTGCCCAGATTTGTGACCTCAATATCCCGACAACCGGCCATGATAAGTTCTTCAAGATAGTACTTCTTTGCCTCAGTGGAAACAAACCGCTCTTCATGTTGAAATCCATCTCTGATTGTAATGTCACCAATCGTTACTTTCCAGGGCATTTTTGGAAAGATTTTCCAGTAATCATATTCAGTCATATCGATACCAAGCTCCCTTGTTTTTTCAACAAACTTCCATTCAAATGACGACAGTTTCTGCTCATCGACCATACTCCAGGAGGCATAAGTTATTCAATTCAAATAATAAATACCTTTATGAAGTACGTCGCCAGGATCAATCCTAAAAAAAGAACACCATGTTGTTCATAATAGATAGTAGAAATTTGGCATTTTGAAGTCAAGGGATGATTTTCCCGTTCCTTTCATTGGATGATATATACGTCAATTATCCGAAAGGCTTGTACAGAGCCTTCTCTTTTAACCTTTTAAAACGGATGATAAGAAATTGGATTTTTGGAGTCAATAACATTCTTCCTTAAAGTTCAGTTCGTAATGTTATCCGAACAAACCCCAATCTACTTGACATTTATAACGTTGTCAGATAGTTATGTCGTTAAGTATGTTATCCAGAACTGCATAATAACTTGTTGGGGGGCAACAAATTCTCTGGACTTGCCTGGCTGTATCTATTCGGATACAGTAGAAATATAAACACAATACTACGCACTGAAACCTTTGACATATGGCTCACAAAGCTTAAAGATGCTCGTGGCAAAGCTCGCATCATTGAAAGAATACGGTCGGCCGAACGAGGTAACTTTGGTGATTGTGAGTCTGTCGGGCAAGGTGTTTCCGAAATGCGTGTCCACTTTGGTCCCGGTTATTGCGTGTATTTCTCTCGCATTGGAGCTGTGGTCTATGTTCTGCTTTGTGGTGGTGTCAAACGTAATCAACAGCGCGATATTGCCAAGGCTCAGGAAATGGCACGGATGTTAAAAGAGGAAGAATAATGAAAAAAATTGATCGATTAGGTATTGCTCCATTCGATTCTAGCGACTATCTGGACAGTGAAGAAACTATCGCCAAGTGTTTCTTCAGCATAATTGCCCTGTTCCAGCAAGATAGAACCTGCCTGGATCTGTGACGCAAAGCACAAAATAAACACCAGGCCTATCGCGATTGCGAGTTTATCCATTTTTACCAACAATCGATTTTCTTCAAAAACCATCAAATTTGGACATCGCGAATCGTCCAGACAAGCTATCATGGTTTTTCAAAATTGTATATTCCGCCGCAGTCATCTGTTATTTTACATCAAATCCTTTTTCGAGCCTATATATTAAATTTATCGTTGACACAGTCGGCAAAGTTATTCTCAGCCCACCGTAGCAATTGGATTCCAGCTAATTATCCTGACCAAAATCGTTGCAATGTTGAATTCTCAGTTCTTTATGTTAAATAAAGGTACAAAATCAAAATAAATTTCTCTTGTAAAGCCAGGAACAGAGCGAGTGATGTAGAAAATTTATCCAATAATTCCATATAGGTGAAAGGACATTTTTTGCGATCCAGCAATTCTGTGGGTATGGGATTGATAAATGTCTCGGATAATGGTCTCTACGATTCCGTTATTTCGATTCAGCTGCTGCCCTTTTTTTCAATTCCTCAATCGACAACTCCTCAATCCGAGACGACAAATGCCAGGTATGTCCGAATGGATCCTCCAGACTTCCCCCTCGATCGCCATAAAACTTGTTTTCGAGAGGTCTGGTTACCGTTGCTCCAGCTTCAACCGCCTTTTCAAAAGATTTATCGACATCCTCTACGTAAAGCATGATCGATACGGGCGAACCACCGATAGATTCTGGGCTTAATACATTCATGTCCGGAAACTCGTCGGCTAGCATAACGGGTGAATCTCCAATCCGGACCTCAGCATGGCCAATATGGCCGCTGGGATCGTCCATGCGCATGGTCTCGATCGCTCCAAACGCATTCTTATAAAACTCAATGGCTTCGGCGGCGTTCTTACAGACCAGATAGGGCGTAACCGTATGGTACCCATCCGGTATGGGTTTGACATATGATGACATAACTCCTCCTGAGGTGTGGGTTGGGTTTTAAAATTTCACTGGAAACACACTTGCTCAAGAATCAACTGCAAAGTTCATGCTCTTCTGGCTATGGGGATAGGATGGCGGGAAACAGACATTTGGTGAGCTTTTTAGCCTGCGTCAGCATTCGCAAACCCGGGCAGGTTTTAAAACTGAAAAAATAAATCTTTACGCTTGATCATCAAATCATGCCTATTTTGTTGTTTCTTAAGATTTATATTTGACAATTCGTATGTCCCGGAAGTTCAGTAGTGCTATTTATGTCATTAGAGAATGGGCTAGTGTGGGCTGACAAAATGGGCTGAGTTTTTTTGTTGTGAGCCGTTGATGCTGAACTGTTTTTTGTATCATGCTGATAATAATAATTCTATTGACTTGATGCCAATACCTTTAGAAGATTTAGATTGACAACTAGTTAGATGTCTAATAAAAAGCAAAAAAAACCTATCGAGGATTAAATGGCACACCCAGATCATATTCTTTATCTTATTTCTCGTCTCCAGGAGCAGGCATTCCGATTTCTCTCCCGGGAGCTTGGGCAGCGTGGAATTCAAGGGATTGAGCCGTCCCACGGTGCCATAATCAGACAGCTGGAAATGCATGGTTCTCTTTCGATGAGCCAACTGGCAAAATTGATCGACCGGACCAAACCCACTGTAACTGTGCTGGTGAGAAAGCTTGAGAAGAACGGATATGTCACACGTATTCCCGATCCGACCGACGGTCGGGTGACCAAGATCTCTCTTACTGAAAAAACAAAAGCATTAGCGGATGATTTGCAGGAAGTTTCCCTGCTAATGATCCAAAAAGTGTACCTGGGTCTTTCAGATACAGAGCAACAGGATTTTGTCGACCGACTTGAAAACGCCGCTCTTAACTTTACGGGAGAGTAAGAAAAAAAATCCAAACATAGTTCGATATCTAATCATTTAAACGGAACAATTTTTCAAAGGAGTAGAATCAAAATGAGTGGAAACGAAAGAATTATAGATGTCTGGATGCAGCATCCGACACCAAGACATTCAGCTCATGAAATGTTTGCCTCATTGAGAAGATGGACTCGGGATCATGGCCGACCGGCAGTTATAACACCTGAGATGACGATAGCCGCTCTAGACCAGGGTAATGTTTCTGTCGGTCTTTCTGCAGCCTGGAGTAGTCCAGAGGGGTGGCTGATTTCTCATGATGAAGTGGCCGAAATGTGTCAGGCCTATCCCGATCGAATCATCGGTGTAGCAGGCGCAGATTTGAACAAGCCCATGGAAGCAGTGCGGGAACTACGTCGCGTCGTTAAAGAACTGAACTTCAAAGCTCTGAGAATTGTGCCCTGGCTGTGGAAATTGCCACCGACTGATCGTCATTACTATCCACTCTTTGCAGAATGTGTTGAACTTGGCATTCCATTTTGCACCCAAGTTGGACACACAGGACCGCTCCGTCCTTCGGAAACCGGCAGGCCTATTCCATATATTGATGAAGTTGCTCTCGATTTCCCCGAGCTGGTGATTGTCGCCGGCCATATTGGTTATCCCTGGACTGAGGAAATGATCGCGGTGGCTACAAAACATGAGAATGTGTACATTGATACATCTGCCTATACGGTAAAACGCTATCCTCCTGAGCTTGTCCGATATATGAAGGGTCATGGCAGAAAAAAGGTCATGTTTGGAACAAACTACCCCATGATCACAGCTGGCAAGGCTCTTGAAGGATTAGACAATCTTGGTTTGGATGATGAAGCAAAGCACCTTTTTCTTTTCGAGAATGCGGCTCGTGTTTTCAAGATATAGTGCTTAATAATTGTAAATTAGATGGGCTGGGACTTGGGCTGAAGTTTTGTCAGATTTGAATTCACGGTAAAATTGGATTTTGAAAGAGCGGTTTGGCGACGTATAAAAGTGTTTGAACGCCAGACTCAACTTCCGCTAACGGGCCGGCAGGCACATTTGGCATCGTTTTTTCCGGAACGGCGAGACATATTGAATGTCCAAGCCCGCTCCCATCTGCTTATATTCCCCTGGCGTCATCGCTTCAAAGCTAAATAAAAAGATCATGCAGGCGACTGGAGCCTGATAACCCCGCATCTAATGAAGTATCAAGTAAACTACGTGATTCAATCAATTTCCCCTTTGTATATTCCAATGTTAGAAACTGCATGAACTGATTCGGAGTTACGCCAACCCATCTTTTAAATAGCCGATTGAAATGAAACTTACTAAGATGAACACTTTTTGCCATCTGTTCCAATGTTGGTTGAGTTTTAAAATGAGTTTCAACAAACTGAATCGCTTTTTCAATTCGCAGATAATCTTCTGCTTCATGTGAATAGTCTTTGTTTGGTATTTTTTCCTCCTTTAGGGATCGTTCAAAAATAACTTGGCATAAGCTGTCTGCAAAAGTCCCATAAAGACCGGTCATATTGCCGACACAATGCCACAGCAACGCGATTCCTTGACATTAATGGGAATCACTTGAGTAATTTTTGAGCCGATCCTTATTCTAATCAACACGATATTTTAATCGTCAAAATCTGACCACCCGAATCTTGCTTTTAAATACCGCAAGATTCGGGTTGTTAATTTGAACTCTAAGTAGGCATAGTGAAATTACAAAAAGCTAAAAACTATGAAATAGAATCCTGACGGAGAAAAGACATGAAAACAATGGTATCGAATAATTCAGAAAAAAAGAATGTTGATCCAGTGAATCATCAGATGGACATCAAAGAATGGGGACTGCTTCTCTTTTTATCACTTATTTGGGGCGGATCTTTTTTCTTTGTTGAGGTGACAGTTAAAGAATTAACCCCGCTTACAATAGTGTTAGGTCGGGTTGGTTTAGCTTCGGTATTTCTGCTCTTCTTTGTTTATGCTAAAGGGCTTAAAATGCCAGGTATTTCGAAAATCTGGGGCAGTTTCTTAATAATGGGGATATTGAATAATATCATTCCTTTTAGTTTGATTGTTTGGGGACAAACACACATTCAGAGCAGTTTAGCGTCCATCCTAAACGCGACAACACCTATATTTACAGTGCTTATGGCTCATTTATTAACAAAAGATGAAAAACTAACTTTTAACCGAGGATTAGGGGTTTTTATTGGTTGGATTGGTGCTGCTGTATTGATTGGTGTAAACGCGCTAAAGGTATGGGATTTTAAAATAATAGGACAAATCGCGGTATTAGGTGCTGCTTTATCATACGCCTGTGCCGCTATATATGGTCGTCGTTTTAAAGAGACTAATTCTATCGTAGTGGCAACAGGAATGTTGATTGGATCAACCGCTATGATGATTCCCATGGTTTTCATTTTTGAAGCGCCATTGAATCTGACACCCAGTCTCACCACTTGGGGCGCAATGATTGGACTCTCACTTATAAGCACATCTATAGCATATGTTGTCTATTTTCGTTTACTTGCTTCGGCAGGCGCCACAAATCTGCTACTGGTAACATTTCTTATTCCTGTTAGCGCGATTTTTTTAGGAGTAACCATATTAGGAGAGCAACTCAAGTGGAATGATATTGGTGGAATGATTATTATTTTTATGGGACTCTTATTGATTGACGGCAGGGTATTAAAATTCAGGAAGAAATAAACGACGTATTGTGGTGAATTACAGACCTTCCTGTTTGGTCAAAAAATTATTTCTCTCCTAAACCCGCGCCAACAGGGGGTTAAAACCCGAAAATCATTCAAAAAGCCATCGGCCCATTCAAAATTGCCTCAAGTGTTTGGTTTTAAAGAATTTCCATTTACATCCGAATCATCGTGTATTTGAAACAAACCTGGGGGAAAAATTGACAACGTGTTTCTTTTACATAAATGAGAAACACTTGGTAAGTGTTCGAGGCATCGGCTTTGGTAAGTGGTCGTATTGAAGAAGAAATCCTGTTGAGAAATGAATATCTGGCAGTGAAAAATGAAATCTTAATATCCAAGATCAAAAAGCATCTCCACTCTTAGCTTTCCGGAAAATAGCTTTTGGCCATTTATGTTGAGAAGATACAACTCAAATATTCTTGGTTCCTTTCCAGTATCGATCCTTGATGAGGCGTTTTAACAGCTTACCTGTCGGCGTCCGCGGCAGATCATCGTCGAAGTCAATGGTCCTGGGACATTTAAGCCTGGCCAGACTTGACTGGCAGTAGGCAACCAGTTCCTGTTCCATTTCGGGGCCGGCCAGGGACCCGTCCCTTAGTTGAACAACACCCTTGACCTCCTCGCCAAATTCTTCGTTCGGTACGCCCAGGACAGCGGCATCTTCAACTTCCGGATGCATGATCAATACGTTTTCCGCTTCCTGGGGATAGATGTTTACACCACCCGAAATGATCATATTGGCCTGTCGATCGGTCAGGTACAAATACCCTTCTTCATCCAGGTAGCCAATATCACCGATGGTCGTCCACCCCTTGGGGCTTCTGGATGCCTCTGTTTTTTCCGTGTCAAAGTGATATTCGAAATCCTGACCTTCGCCGAAATAGATTAAACCGGGTTCTCCCATCCGCATATCCTTTCCCTGTTCGTCGACAATATGAATCTTTCCCCATAAGGCTCGTCCCACAGATCCCTTATGGGTTAACCATTCCTCGGAGTTAATCTGGGTATAACCGTTGGCTTCGGTGCCTGCATAATATTCAAAAAGAACGGGTCCCCACCAGTCGATCATCTTTTTCTTGACCGGGATGGGGATGGGTGCCGCTGCATGAATGGCGATTTTTAAACTTGAGACGTCATACCGGGTTCGTTCTGCTTCCGGCAGCTTGATCATGCGCACGAACATCGTGGGAACCCATTGGCTGTGCGTCACCTTGTACTTTTCGATCAAGGCCAGTGATTGGGCAGCGTCAAATTTTTCCATCACAATCACTGTGGCGCCAGCGTACAGGTTCAACATGCAAAATCGTAACGGAGCGGCATGATACAAGGGGGCCGGGGAAAGGTAGACGGTCTCTTCGTCAAATCCGTACAGGGCAATTACCAGTTTTCCGGAATCAATCAGCTCTCCATAGGGAAGATCGACGTAGTTGACCTTGATCCCCTTGGGTCTGCCGGTTGTTCCTGATGAATAGAGCATGTCCTGTCCCGATGCTTCGTCTGTGATGGGTGTAGTCGGGAATGGAGCGACTTTCATCTCATACGATTCAAACCCCTCCATCACCCCGCCGATCATCAGCCGTGCACTGACATTCGGCATTTTATCGATCAGTTCCAGGGCAGTACCACTCAGGGCCTTTGAGGTGATAAACGCTTTGGCGCCGCAGTTATTGACGATATACTCGATCTCCGCCACCTTCAGATGGGTGCTGATAGCCGTATAGACAAGTCCGCACCGGGAAGCCACACTGCAGAGCTCCAGATAATGTCGATTGTTCTCCATGAAAATAGCGATGTGATCGCGGGTTTTTAAACCAAGGGAGCGAAAAAGATGAGCGCCCTGGTTACCTCGCTCTTCCAACTGCATCCGCGTGACCACTTCACCGCTGCCAGCCATAATATATGCTGGTTTATCGGGATTATCGAATATATTTTTTCTAATCTCAATCATTTCCTCTCCTGCAAAATTTAAGCTAATATGTAGGGGGGAGAAATCCAGATCACCTCCACGTGCGGCAAGAAGTTGTTGTACACAATCCACTCAGTTTTCCCACATTTACGAGAGGTACTTCTGAGCAGAAGTATAGTCAATCACGCATGCTGGAGGGTACCCGTGACGATTCTTTATTTCAGTCCACAAGTAAGTCATTGATCGTTTCCTTGATTACCAACTTTCAAAACGTCCGACACATCGTTTCAGCTGGCCATTATCCGCTTAAAACGGTGATTCAGCGATTTTGTTAACTACTCCTTGCTAAAAATGCTAAAGAATTTGTCCAGACTGGATTTATTTAGATTAGCAATCTGTTCAAGTTCTCCGGCATCCAGCCATACACCCATACATTCAGAACATTCATCGATTTCTATCCCTTTATAATCAATCTCAATCAGTTCCATTCCGCATTTTGGGCATCTCATATGATGTAGTTCTTTGAGTTTATCCTTTTCCTCTTGTTTCATTTTAAGATGTTTTTCGTGCTCAATTTGTTTCTTTCGCTCAAAATCTTGCCTGGCAATATACTCTTCTTCGTTCTTGCTGGGTTTTATAGGCATGTCAACATCTCCATTTGAAAGTTAAAATATGAAAAATGATTACACAACATGAAGGTTTTGCTTTACTTTGGATTTTCAGTAAAATATCTGATATTGTCAATCATTACTGAAGTGTTTATTGGTGAATAACGCTCTAATGGAACAGGATAGGATATTCAAAAACATCAAATTGTGTTACTTGGTAAGCCATGAAGATATTAAAACAGAAACGATTTTAAATGGTTAGTGATCGGCATAGGCTTAAGCTTCTTCGGCCCATTTGGAGAGTGGGTATTGCTGAACAGTTTTGCGCCTGGCGGTAAGGATACACTGTTTCTCACTTATATTTTTGCTGAAATCTCTGCACTACTTGCTTTTAGAGTTTTTGGTTTCATATTGGGGACATATGCCGACCGAGTGGAAAACCTTGCGATGACAGATCGCTCAGGAACGGCCTTATTTTGAAATACAAGTATGAACAATGGCGCAAGAACTTTGGAGTGAACTGGAACATGTCCTTGCCTGTAAATCAGAAAACAGGCCACACTTTTCTGCAAAACGTCGGCTGCAAATTCTGAGCAAAGAGATGAGTGCGATTGGAGAATGGGATTCAACGGAAACAGCTTTATTCAAATCTTTCAGGATAGATACAACCCACACAAGCAAAGAATGACATGAGTGATATCAAAGTGATGGCCTATAACATTGAATTTTAGTCTCCATAAAGCATGGCTGGATTATATTCTCATCTCTCCAAATCTGCTTTCTGAATCAGCACGGTTCAAATACAACATGAATTCTGGTGAGATCATCCCGAAAGATGATGATGCTAAAAAAGTTTCTGACCACTATGCTGTATATTGTCGATTAAAACTTAATCACTGACTGAATAAATAAAAACGGACTAGCCATCCATAGCCGCAAGTACATGCAATCAAGAAACTGTTGCTTTTAGCAGTGTGTCTCTTTCATGCGTATTCCCCATCATGGCTACCAGGTCACCTGTGGTAAATATATATTCAGCCTCCGGATTGGGGCGAAAGATCTCATTTCGAATCACACCCACAATCGAGGCGCCCGTTTTTCGTCTGATATCGAGGTCTTTGAGAGACTTACCAATAAATGGGCTATTCTTTTCGATCGGCGCCCAGGTGATTTCGATGAGATTTTGAGCGTTTTTAAGTTGTGATAAGGTGTTGCTGTTTTGTTGAGAACTTGGAGCGGCAGAATAGTGCTTCAGCCTGATGGAATCGACATAGTTCTGGATGACAATAGCAGGTATGTCCAAGTGCAACAGCGCCTGTCGAGCTATTTCCAGCCCGGCTTCAAGTTCAGGCAGAACGACCATGTAAGCCCCCTTTTCATAGAGACAGTTCATCTGATCCGCGCCCTCTGCCCTTGATACGACATGCAATTTGCTGTTCATCAACCTGGTTTTCTCTACTACTGATTGAGAAACGATAACATTTGGTATCGTAAGTAACATCAGTTTTGCTTGCTTGATTTGAGCCACATCAAGGACCAGCTCATGGCAAACATCTCCATAAATGACGGGAAACCCGGCTAATTTACACTGTTCATAAAGCTGAAAATTCAACTCAATGATAACAAATTCGACTTTTAACAACTTCAGTATGTTGGCAACGTGCTGACCGACTCTTCCACCACCAGCGATGATCACGTGGTTTTTAAGACTTTTTCCCTGGATTTCAAAGGTTTTTAGTGGTTCTGCCTTGAAAAACCGTTTGCTAAACGCATAAAGCGGTTCTGTAATCCCTGAAACGATGGGTGTAAGCACCATGCTAATAATCGCTGTTGCCAGGACAAATGAATATAACTCTTTATCAATTGACTTAGTATCTAAACCGACCCTTGCCAGGACGAATGAAAATTCACCAACCTGAAACAACCCCAAAGCCACGGAGAGTGGTATCACTTTCCTGTACCGAAAAAACCTTACGATCAAACCAAAAATGGTCCCTTTACAAAAGCTAACCAGAAGAACAATCAGAAGGATATTTAGCCAGTTTTCAACTACGAAATGGGGATCGAGCAACATGCCAACCGAAGTAAAAAAAAGGAGCCCGAAAACATCCCGTATTGATAGAATATCGCTCAGTGCTTTATGACTGTATTCGGATTCACTAATGACCATCCCGGCAACAAAGGCCCCCAGTGCAAAGGACAACCCGACGAAGTGGGTGATGTAGCCGATACCAAGTGCTATCGCCGTTATCGTCAATAGAAAAAGCTCCCGTGAATCCCAGCTTGCAATAATGGAGATAAGCTTCGGAATCAGTTTGGTACCTAAAAAAACCATGGCAATAAGGAATATTGCTGATTTCAATGCAGCCAGCCCCAGTAAAGGCATGCCAGCTTTCGGATCATTCAATTGCGGCATAATAATCATGGCAGGCACCACTATCAAATCCTGAATAATTAACATTCCTATCATCACTTTGCTGGAAAGGGTACCCATCCACCCCTGGTTCATCAGTGTTTTCAAGATGACCATGGTACTGGAAAATGAGATCAAAGCACCAAACCAAAGTGACGGAATTAATTCCCAGCCCATCCAGCGTCCAATAAAAAATCCGAAAAGCATGGTCAGCATTATTTGAACAGGAGTTCCGATGACTGCGACTTTCCAGACCGGTTTTAACTCACTGAATGAAAACTCCAAGCCTAACGCAAACAACAACAGCGCAACTCCTATCTCAGCCAGCATTTCAATTTCATGAACCCCGGATACCGTAATACCGCCTGAATAGGGCCCGATGACAATCCCTGCAATAATATACCCTAAAATCAGCGGTTGTTTAAGCTTCTGTGCAATCAAAGCCCCAACCAAAGCGGCAACGACGATGATAACAATATCTCCAGCTATTCCCATGAAGAACCTCAATTTTGATAGTTGCAGTTGTATTAATCTATGTACAGGCAATATCTATTTTTGACATTGCTTTTTTAAATTTATGAATTTTCTTGCTATTCAATCGTCTTCTATCTTAAGTATACCATACTCCGGATTCAAAATAAAAGACAAGGAACCTACGAGATAAGTTTCAAATTCAAGTCCTTTATCTGATTCTTTCCAATTCATAATATTGAAAACGTTTGAGAAAGCAATCGTCATTCAATTTATCTCGGATCATCTGTCGATTATCAACCGAAGGTTTCGGCTTTCAAGAGATTGAACCGACCTTCAACTCAACCAAAACAGCACTAAAACTTACATCATATACGAGAAAACCATGAGTTCAATAGTGAAAAAATCATCCTCCTCCACATTCGGTGCAATAGAAGCAGTCAAACAAGAAATCCAAAAAACCATAGAAACACTTCAAATGACCAATGATTCAATCATGAAGCCGGTCTTAACCAAACTACTAAAAGACCAAACCCAACACCTAAGCGAGCTCAAATCGAAGGCGATAAGCACACCAATAGTTAAGAAATCACCGTACAACCCGCGTGAAGACATATTGAGAAAGGCTTTACCCCCGTTCATGAATACATCAAATCTCCCGAGCCCGGGTTTGATTCAATACTTGTATACTGTATGTTCTCAATCGCTTCTACTGATTCTGTTGAAAAGAAAAAAGCTGAAACTCCTGATCAGCCATTCAAGGATTTAATCGCCGGAGTATTTCTTGTATAGGGGCCCCTAATGCCCCTTTAATGCCCTTTTAGCAATTGGGATTAAATATTTATGCCCCTAATGCCCCTTTGGCGCCCCTTTAGCTAGATGATAAAAAACACCTTTCCCAGTCGTTCCTTGCTTCATAATGAGTTCTAGCGACTGCAAATACTGAAGATCCTTAGACGCCGTTCGTTTTGCTACATTAAAAAGCTTTTGGTATTCAGAATTTGTAATTCTCCTATTTGATTTAAGATATTGAATTGCTCCTTTCTGGCGATCATTGAGATCGAACTCTTTAAGCTTTTGATCTGTCATCCAATTCCGCCACATAGTAACTCGAAACTGTTGATTTAATTGTTCAAACAATGGCTCTGGCAGCTGAGCTTTTTTACACCAATCAATAACATACTTTGTACCAAATCCAAGTTGTTCAATATAGCCCACCAAAAAGAAAGGTCGAGCTAGAAAAGGATTTACGGGAATAGACAAATGTTCTTTGGTTAAATCATCCACAGTTAGCTGTTCTGGTAATTGTCCAGGATTAACTATTTCAACGCGATCAGCAAAAATAGCAATTTGGACAGAGCCTGACGAATCATAATCGCGGTGAACAACAGCATTAACGATGATTTCTGTAATAACTTCTTTTGGAATTTCCATCCGTACATCAGCCATCGGCCCATCTTGTCTACTACCTATAGATCTATCAAGTTTTGACATAACAAGGTCAACAGCAGCATCTATTTGTTGAAACAATGTACCACCGAAGACCTGATAACTGGGAATTGGGCGGACTTCTTCAATGCCGTAGTAGTGAGAACACTTAATGACAGCATTTGGGCAAAAACGTTGTGGGTCTACTCCAAAGAGCATTAAAGCTGAGTTTAAGGGATGTGAGTCTTCCTCAAGAGTTAGTTGTCTTAAAATATCATCAACACTATCATTGCTCAAGAAAACGAAATCTCTCTCTTTTTTGGCCCTATCAACAAACCAATTAATTGATTTGTTAGAAAAATCTGATATCTTCGCCTTACTAGCCTGAGAAATATAAAAGGGAGTTTGTTTAACCATCTTATTTCTCCTCCATACTAGACTGTTTTTGTTGCCAGAAAAGAAGACTCCTCATTACTTTCAGCTTCAGTTCATCCAATGACCTAAAAATTTCATAAGTCACATCCTCTTTTACTTTTGCAATTAGTTCCGACATCTTCACTTCTTGCCTAGTTTCTGGAGCAAAATCTTTTAGAAAAACGATACAATCTTTTCCAAGCTCTGATGCGAGGTTGAATTCATGCTCTGTTGCTGAGATACCGTTTATGTCAGGTGTCCCATATGTTTCTCCAAACAACCCAAGAATAATAGATGATTCCTCAACTTTATCTTGATAATTGTTTTTTGGACTTTGTTCATTTGCGGGGAGATTCTCGAAAAGAAATACATCGAAATATTGCTTAAGATATGGGTCTGTTAAAATAAAGTAACAGAGTTCTCTTCGTTCATGCTCAAATTCTGATTGCGGACTACTGATAAAAACAAGATACATTGGCTTAAGCCTATTTCAGAGATTTGACTAAATACAAGACATACAGTTCATTATACCTGAAAGCTTGTTCATCATATCATGCAGGAATCGGTAGAATCCATCAAGTTAGGTTTCAAAGACCTGAGGATGGGTTTTTATACTGATGTACAGCGGGAATGAAGCATTCTATTCACATTAAAAACTGCCAAACTGTGGGTCTCAAAATGCAAATCCCCCCAATCAGTATTAAAAAACTGTGACTAAATTGTAACCGGAAAGCGTCTTTTACATACCGGTTGAGTAACTTTTGAAGCACATCTTCTTCGATTGGGTTTGCAGAAAAGACTTCATTCAAAACTGTTATTATTAGAAATTTTCAGCTTATCTAAATTTATGTGACTGGATATCCGATCTTTTCGTGAGGCCACCCTTGTTCTTGCCATTGTTTACATGCTTCTGCCCCAGGAAGAAAAAAAGATCAATAAAAAGCGAGATAGCCAGAAAAGACTCACTTCAAAATCTCAGCAACGTGCCGTTGCAATTGATGGAGATAAGCTGCAGCGTTGGGATGTCCTTCGGGAGGAGCCCAGGAGGTAAAACTTTTATCTGTCTGGGGATCATAGGGACCGGGTTTGACTTCATAAAAGACGGTTTGGGGTACAACGGCAAGGATGGTGTGGTAGAGACCTGCTGGAATATCCACGCCCCATTTGCCTTGGGAGGGATCAAGCAGGAACATATCACGAATTTGGCCGTCATCCTCAAAAATAATAGTAACACCTTTTCCCTGGAGGACTAAAAATCCCTCGTCTTTGGGCGGAGTGATGTGTCGATGAGGACAAATGTAACTGTCTGGTTCGATGGCATTGAGCATGCGTTGGCGTGGGGGGAAAATAGTAAATTCGTTGCTAGAATATGAATAGAAAGGATCTACAGGGAATTTTATACGATTTTCCTGTCCGTTATCATCAAGTAGTCTTTCTTGGAGTTCTGCAAGCGAATCCAGAATATGTCAGGCGGGAAGGGGTATCGGCGTTTTAACATGTCTTTGAGTTAAAGAGGTGAGTAAAATGATGAGAATGCCGCTGAATGCTTTAAAAACGGATCCTCATCATCCGGTTGGGTGACGAGAGTGGGTGTCTAAATGCAATCGCTTGCCAACATGGGATCGTTCTGGATTTCTTCTTTGATGGAGAAGAAAAAATGGTCACTTTTTGGCTGTTCGGACGCCTCCTGAAAAAGATCAGCGAAGTTGTTCTGCACCTTTTCTGTGAGAAGGGATTCCGCTTTTTGGGAGCATCCCATCAGTTGGGCGAAACCACTGATGTAGGTTCCTTCTCCTTTGGCGGCGTCTTCGGCCAGGTTCTCATAGTTGATTCTGACGTAGTGCAGCCTTGGGGCATCAACTTGCACGATACCGCTGTACCCGCAGCCCGATGTCCCAACTGTGACTGAAACCGCATTGGTGGGCAGCAGGGTTACGTTGGTGAATTGAACCAGCACTTGTGATACCATTCCTTTTCCGCCCAAGACTTTGGGTCCGATCCCGCAGGTCTGTGCACCTTTTGCTCCGAATGCGACGCTGGGGAGGCCCACAATCAATAAAAGTATCAGTAAATGGATTGTTTTTTTCATCGTTCCTCTGTGTCGTTTATGAATTATGACAAGCGTCCAGGAAAACCGGGTTGTTGTTCAGCTCTGTGTTTAATTGCTGATAGAATCGCAGAGCCTTGGATTTCTGATCAATAGGTTGCTCGATCAGATTTTCGATTTTTGTCTGTACAGACTTTTGGAATTCTGTGTTGACGTTTGAGGAGCAACCCATGACCTCAACAAGGTTAGCCAGGTAGGGACCCGATCCTTTTAAGATATCTTCTTCAAGATTGGGATAGGTATGGATAATGAAATTCTTCTGCTTCTCATGTTGCACGATCCCGGAGTTGGAACAGCCACTGGTTCCCGAGGTGATGGAGAACGAGTTGCTGATTGAACTGCCTGCATCCTGAGTCAAAGCGAAAGTTTCACCCAGGAAGCTGTCTCCGTAAAGCCTTGTTCCGAAACCGCATCCTGAAGCAGCAAACACACTACTTGGCAAGACGATTCCGCAGAGTACGAAAAATAATAATCGTTTCATCGGATTTTCCTTTGATTTTCATTAACAGGTCTTTTCGTTAACATGAAAAAGAAACACGCGATCCGCTCAGGAGGCGACCTATGGACCAAAACCAGGTAAAATGATTTGATTCAATGGTGCCTGAGAAGGCGGACTGTCATAAAAAACCCCAGTTAAGGAATAGTGCCAAAACTGATAATCTCATTGACGACGTTAAAAAACCAATTCAAGATTGAAAACACGTTTGCTGGATTAAAAAGGATTATCCGCGTATCGTCAGAATGAATTGATCTGATAACGATAATACTTTAAAATAGGGACTGCGTAAATAAAAATCGAATGAAACAAAATTATCGATTGCCATATTATAATACCTTTCTGCGGTGGATTGCGGGCCTGGTGGCGATCGGGTATCTTTTCTTCTGCCAGCCTCTTTATGGATATGACTTTTTCGATTACTTAAAAGATGTCCATCAAAAGGCTATTGCCAAGGAGATCTATAACAATGAAACCTGGCTTTACCTGCTCCACTATTATCCGGTGGCACCGGACAGTCAAAGCGACATCACAGATCGACGCTTTTTTCTTTCAGAAAAAGGCAATGTGGATCCACAGGCTGAACTCTATGAAACGCTGGAAGCGATTTTCGATCCTGTCTTTGAAAAAGGGGATCGCCATGGACAATGCCTGTTTCGCTCTCGATTTATCTGGTTAGACAGGCAGTTGAATTTTGATCGCAGATATCTGCCTGAGGTGAGGTGCAAAAACTACCAGGTGTGGCGGGATTTGGTGAGCGCGCAATCGATCAGCCTGGTATTTGCGTCTTCATTTATGGACAATCCCGGCTCTGTTTACGGACACACGTTTTTAAAAATAAATCGGGAAAAAGGGGGCACTCGGCTGAATCTGCTGGATCATGTCATACAGTATCAAGCACTCCCTGAAGATAACATTGGCATTGTCTATGTGATGAAGGGCATCTTCGGCGGGTACAAAGGCCTGTACCCTCTCGATCCCTACTATATTCCGATTCAGAACAATATTGAATTTGAGGACCGCAGTATCTGGGAGTACGAACTGAATCTGACCGATCAGCAGATGGAAATACTGCTGACCCACTCCTGGGAACTGGCCCATTTTTATACCCAGTACTATTTTTTTAAAGAGAATTGCGCCTATCGAATTGTAGAACTGATTGAAATTGCGGCACCCCAATACCGGTTCAAAGACAAGTTTTTATTCTGGGCCATGCCGTCTCAATCAGTCGTGTATGCCCTCAATGAAAAGGGGTTGATCAGACAGGTGAACTATTTCCCCTCTCGGACGCGACAACTCATGCAGAAATTTGGAAATCTGAGGCCGGAAGAAAAGAGATTGCTGGGATCTCTGGTTGCGGATCCCGGATTGATGAATTCAGATGCTTTTCAAAATCTTTCCGAGGAGAGAAAAATCAGGATATTGGATACAGTTCTGGATTATTCACGGAGCCGGGTGAACAAAGACAGGGACAAACCCCGGACAGCAGACCATCGCCGGAAATTCCTGCTGGCTCGTAGCAGATTGGGAAAATCCAGGGGTTATGAGGCACATGTCTCTGATGAACAATCCATCCATCAAGGACATGCGCCGGCCAGGTTTCAAATTGCAACCGGGAACAGGAACGATCTCCCCTTCCTGCAAATGGCGATTAGAACCTCTTATCACGATCTACTGGCCGACGATACAGGGCATTTGAAAAACTCCCATTTTACGACACTCGATTTTTATTTCAGGATTTATGAGGAGGATTGGACTCTGCACAAGCTCGATATTGTCTACCTGTTTGACCTGGCTCCCAATAATATTATTTCTGATGACTGGTCATGGCGCTTCAGGGCGGGGGTGTATCCTTCCACAATCTCATCGTGTCTTCATTGCAGGAAGTCTCAGCTGCAGACGGCTTTTGGCAAGAGTTTATCGATGTTTTCAAATTCAACAGTGGGATATCTGCTGGCCCACGGGTCTTTTGAGGCAGATCGCCACTATGAAGATGATTATTTGCTGGGAACAGGTGTGGATATGGGGGTGTTGGTAGATATCAACCAGACCTGGAGATTGCAGATGGAATTAACCGGCAGTCAGGGAATTGCCGGGGATGATCACGCCTATGTGAAAGGATTCGTTCAACAGCGGTGGCGTTTAAGTCAGCAAAGTGATGTTCGATTGCAGTGGAATTATCAAACAGAACATGAAGTACTATTGGCGTTAAATGGCTATTTTTAATCAGCAATGTCCGGTCAGGTGTTTGCGGAAAGCAGATTGATGAAACCTGGATTGAGCTTATAAGGATTTATTAGATTTTCTTAGTTTAGCATAGCGGTGCGACCGGCATGGTCATTAACTAGTTGGTGAAAATCCAACCATAACCCAGAAAGGAGGGAATGTGTAGGCGAAAGCAAGGGTGCCCGAAGAAACTTTATTTTGCTACCCAAAATGAATGGG
>Ga0257125_1000476_pt1 | contig 52791 bp, 51 predicted proteins | sample SI106_200metaG_FD_190183 | JGI IMG/M metagenome (GOLD analysis project Ga0257125, IMG submission 190183) | Marine microbial communities from Saanich Inlet, British Columbia, Canada - SI106_200 | ecosystem: Environmental > Aquatic > Marine > Inlet | place: Canada: British Columbia | collected... | reverse complement strand
CATGACAACGCAGCAGAAGCGGACGGCCGCGTCTATGGGATGCACGTCGGAGGCACCAATGGCTTCCGCAACGACTTCAACTCGAGCGGAATCCGGTTCCCGGCCCACGAGACAACCACGAACGCGGCATGCTCGTACCTGTTCGATCCGACATCCCCTACGACCATCCAGCGGATCTACAGATTCCTCTGCCCCGGTGGGCTCGCGAGCATGACCGACACCCTCCAGGGGCCGAGGTACGGATTCACCATCCCGGTCAACGACTACTCGGGCAATGGCTACGGATGGTTCCGTCAGCTCGTCTCCACCTCGGACACCAAGCCCGGCGACAGCTGGCCCGATGTGGACGGAGCCCCTATCACCTTCGGGATCTCCAACAGCCTGGCCGCCTACTACGACGGCATCATGCTCGTCAACCTGCCACACACCGCTCCCAGCCTGTGTGATCTACCGAAGCTCACCTTCTCTCTCGGGGCCGCGCAGAACCTGGCCGTCACGACCGATGTCGAAGACTGGGCAGACGCCATCGACGCGGCCGTCAACGCCACCACGAACACCTGGCGCGTCCTGGACCGGCTCAACCAGGCCGGCGGAACCGAGATCTCAACACTGATCGGAGGGCCCGTCGGCTCTCCTGTGGAGAACTGCCGCATCATCTGCACCATCGGAACGGCCTCGGTACCCAATAGCCGGTTCTATCAGACCTACAGCGGTGTCGGATACGGATACATCGGCTACGCGCCGGAAGCGGGGGCGGCGGGCTACAACTCCTTCGTAGCCAACGGTGGAACCGTGGCTGATCCCTTCGCGAGCGTACCCTTCGGCACGGAGAGATGGAGCGGACACGCGGCCTGGTGCCGCGACCAGACCACCACAGGCAGCGCCTACATCCGCGTCATCGACTCCCTCGAGACCCTCACGCTCACTGCGACCACCGCAGCCAATGCTGTCCGCACCGCGTACGTAGGTGCAACCATGTGCCCCCCCAGCAGCCTCTCTGCTGACGCTGATGGCAGACTTCACGGTATCCACGTCAGCAACCCGGCTCAGATGAGGAGCGCCTTCAACACCGGGAACTACTTCCCCGCGCACCAGTCAGGGACGCTCGAGGCGTGTTCTTTGGTGTTCCTCCCGAGCGGCACTCTCCTGTATCCCTCCAAGTTCTACTCCTACGCTGCCAGCACCAACGTGACATCGACGAGTGGAGGCCTGGAGTACGGAGCGGCCTACGAGCTTCACGCCGACAGCGGAACAGGCTGGATGCGCCAGGTCGGAGCCGTGTCGGACGCCGTGAGCTTCACCACCGTGACAGACAAGGACGCTACGGTCGTCGGCTACGTCGTGGCACGGAGCTCGACGGCCTCGGACGATGCGGTCGGCTTCCTCAACTACACCAACATCCCATAGGCGACGACATGAGTAAAAGGACTTGGAAGAAGGACAAAAGGTTGCACGTCTCGAAGGATGTCGGCGGCAAGAAGACGGCTCACGTCGCAAAGAGCCCCATCACTGGTCGGTGGTTCTACCTCATCGAGGAGGACGAGGAGACCGGAGTCGTGAGCTCCAACTCCAGCAACTCCGGCGTGTACTTCGACTCCCCAGAGGAGGCGAAGTCCGCGGCCGATGACGCCTACGAGGACGCCAAGGCCGAAGCCGAGGCGAGCCCACAGGCTGGAATCGACGACCAGGAGTGACCACAGATGGCTATCTACCATGGTTCCAAAGATGCGATGACCTTCAGCAAGCGACAGAAGAGGTCACCTCCGGCCGACGATGCTCCGGTGATCCACGAGAGACCGCCTGCGAAGCCCACAAAAAGAGCCTGGCGTAAGAACAAGGCCACATCAGAGCACGAGCTTGTCCAGGGCGATGTGCGCTTCGCGGTCGTCTACAGGGAGGCCAAGAAGAGCTGGCGCTGGACGATCGGAGACAGGCAGAGCGAAGAGACCTTCGATCACTGGCGATCGGCCCGCAAGGCTGCGGAAACCGAGCTCGAAGGGTAGGGTTGGTGGACCATGGTGACCTACCGCACATCGCAGGACACACCCTCTGTCCCCTGGGTCGAGGTCTCCCTGACCGATCTGTCCATCCATGACCCATCGGTAGCGTTCAAGTCAAGGACCCCCACCAGCGTGGACCTGCTCGACGGCACCTATGCCACCGCGGGGACCATGCTCGTGATGTCCACTCCGCTGGGCCTCAGGGCCGGCGATCAGCTCATGCTGCAGATCAATCGAGACCTCGCCGAGGCCGGCTCCAACGACAAGTGCTTCGCCATGTGGGGCATCAGCTCCCACCCCACGAACCCGGCAGCCGCTACCTATCAAGCCGCGATGGGCCCCCTCGATCAGGCGGCGGGCGTCTCGACCTCGTACACCATGAAGGGCACGGTGTTGAGCGTCGGAAGCAACACCATCAACATGACCGGGATGCGGTCCATGTTCCTGTGCGCCGACAACAACTTCATCCGCGGCATGTACGCCTCGGAGAGCTACCCGAACCAGAGCCGAGCTTCTTCTCTCGAGGTGCGCTACCTGATGAACGCCACCTACACCACCATCTGGCTGTCCCTGTTCGTCGGCAGCGTCGCGAACACGGGTGTCGACCGGACCATCACGCTGGGCCGGCTCCAGTACAAGATGATCCCCTGCTTCACACCATGAACTGCGTCGTCTGCACCGCCTCGATGGACCACGGGATCATGGTGGACGCCATGGCCCGCGACGCCGACTTGCACCGAAGAGACGCGGTCTGCTCCATGGGCTGCCTTCATCGCTACGTCAAGGACGCCAAAGGCAAGGGCATCACCCTGCTCGTGCTGGAGATGGATCTGGACTATATCGCATCAAATCAGCATGGGAACAACGCCCACAACGGCCAGAACAAGACCCCGACTCTCGGGTCTCCATGAGGCACTCCCCGTCCCGCGGAATCGTCCTGATGGCCATCGCTGCCCACGGACTGGAGCTCCCAGAGGAGCCGTGGGAGCTGTCCATCGTGGCCCTGCGTGTCCGAAGGCCAGACAGTGAGTGGCCAGACCTCATCGGCCCCCTGTGGCTCGACGGAGACCGTCAGCCCCACATCAGCCTTCATCCCGGCAGGACCAGGACGGATCCACTGCTGCTGCCCGGACAGTACCCGGGCGCCCTCTGTCTCGGTCGTCATCTCGGAGTGCGTCCCGCGCTGGTCCAGTGCAAGCCCATGCGCTACCAGGGCGGCCCTGGAGAGGTCATCGAAGAGCACGGCAGAACGGATCTGGTTCGTGTCTCCGCGGACTACACCTTCTCCAGCGCGAACCCTCCACGGCCAGAGCCGCTGATAATCTCGGACATCGTCGCCTACGAGGCCATGCTCGAGCTCTGTCACCACTGCGCGAGCAAGCGAGGTGGATCGTTCGGGCTCGTCCTCATGGAGTGGGACAGCAGGTAGACCTCAAGCCTCGCCGACGGCCCCGGCCTGTAGGGTCATGGCCTCGACCTGGTCCCTGAAGCGCTCGGTGAGCCAGCTGGTCGCATCTTCGATGTGCTGTACCACGACCGCATCCTGCTCCTCCTCGTCGAAGGTGCCCGGGGAGACGGGGACGACCACCAGCTCGTCACCGACAGCGGAGACCGTCCCCAGCGCGACGACGTGGATCTCCTCGCACGGGAGGTAGTAGACCCCGATCACGTGCTTGCGCCTCTTGCCAGCCCCCACAGCGGGGACCTGGTCACGGACCTCGAAGACGATGGTCTCGACCATCCCGTGATCGATGGCGTACAAGCCGAACTTCTCCAACAGTGGATGCATGATCTCGGTGAGCCCTTCTCCGTGTCGGATCAGGTGGGGACGTATGCGCATGAGCGCACCCCTATGATACCGTAGGTCACGGTGTTTTGTGCACACACAGTGCAAACAGGGCGCGCAGAGATAGCTACCCGTTGACCTCGTCGTCCGAGATCGTCGCGCCCGGAAGCATCATTCCCTCGATTCCGCCCGGCAGACGCTGGGCGCCCGTGAACTCCACCAACAGCCGATCTCCAGTACGGTCCACCGTGGCCGCCAGCTCCGCCCACGCCAGAGCGTCGATGCCGCGACCGTGCTCACTGGCAACCCGCGCTGCCTGGCTCGCGATGTCCGCAGCCCGGTCATAGGCCCCCGAGATGGCTCCGATGTTGTGCCTAAAGGCAGCCTTGACCTCGTCTGGGAAGCCGCGCAGGCTCATCTCCATAGCCACCGGCGCGTAGGCATCCTCGAAGGTCACCAGGGCCGACAGCGGGAGAGCTCCATCGTGCGTTCGGCGCAGGAAGTCGGACTTCTCCAGGTGCATCGCCAGCTGGAGCCGGATCGCCTCACGATCCAGGGGGTAGACGTCCTGCAGGGTGTCGAACACCGTCTGTTCGATCATGCCGAAGACGCGGCGAGGATCTTCCAGCACGGCTCGCTCGAAGCTCGTCCCGATCAGCACGTCCTGACTGGTGTAGACCCTGTTCCATAGATCGAGATCGTTCATCCCGTGCTCTTCCGGCCCTGTGGGGATCGGCTTTTCTCCACGGATAGAGGCGACCGCTGCCGCGCCGAGGGTCATGATGGCGATGAGGATGGTGGGTTCCATGACAGACGTCCTACGAGCCGGAGAGCGGGAATCGAGAGGCGAAGACGGGGTGAGGCAGGATGCACTCCTCCGGCGTCCGCACCACATGTGAGCCGCGGCGACCGCGCTCGATGGTGGCGGAGGGATCGAAGGGGTCGTCCTCACCGACGGGACGATCCTCACGATCGTCCAGCATGCGGGTCAGGTCCTCCATCATCCGATCCCGATCACCAGGCGCTTCCCTGCCGGCCGAGGCCGAAGATGGATGATCGATGACGATCGTCCTGGGTGCTTCTGGGGTAGACGGCACCGTGACCGGCGCGATGTCGTACAGGCCTTGTGGATCGGTGTCGTCCCACTCGTGCCACCCCTCGTCCACAGACGTGCTCCCCGACCCCGTCCTTCTGCTGCCGGACGCGTGCAGGTCGATGCCGAGATCGAGCCCGGCAGCGTCCAGGGCCTCCAGCGGGCTGCTCATGTGCTGAGACTCGAAGGTCGACCCCTCCACAGAGACCGCCTTCGCGCCCCATGACAGCAGGCTTCGGCCCTCCTCCCACTCCATGGTCAACAGCCAGACGTTGTCGACATCATCGAGGATCTCCCAAGCCTCCACCGCGTCACCAGCGATCGAGGGAGCCTCCCACCAGGCGCTGATCAGGGCACCATGGACCAGGGTCTCGAGCAGGTCCTGAACGTCCGGGGCGCAGCTCTTGAGGATCTCGGCGATGTAGACTCGATCACCAGCAGCGTCCTCGAGCTGCTTGGCGGCGTCCTCGAGTTCCCACATGATCCTGTCAATCTCGTCTTGGACGAAATCGCCCTCCCAGTCGTCGTCTTCTATGTCACCCCAGGCGGAATCGGCAGCGGAAGGACGGCGACCGCTGGAACCATTCCCGGATGGGACGGGGACCAGGCGGTAGCCAGTGTCCAGCCCCCATCCCCCACCCCTGGGCGCCCGGCGCTCTTCGAGCCCGATGCGCTCGGCCCACATACCGCTGACACCGTCGTCCTCGGTCATGTTCAGGTGCGAGGAGATCATCCAGGCGACCCTGTCTCGGGCGTCCGGATCATGGATCGGGCCGTTGCGCGGACCCTGAAGCTGCACGATGCGGGGGCGCCCGCGTTCGATGTTCAGCTCCCAGGTCACACGGGGGACACCGTCGGGGTCCCTGTAGCTCAGGATGACACAGACACCGTTCAGCACGTCGTCATAGTAGTGCAGGATCTGCCGCAGGCAGTGGTTCATCGACAGCCCCTCACCGTCGAAGTCTCTCGCCTGGGTCAGCCTCACGATGCTGGCACCATCATCCCACCGCACCAGCGTGGCTGCTGGCTGCAGTGGGACGCCAGGGACCATGCCCTGGGTCACGTCCACGTACCAGCGGGCACCGATGTCCACCGCCTGTCGCCACTTTCCCTGGTCCATCGCATCCAGCAAGGCCTCGTCGGTGGTCTTCAGGCTGTTGGCCCAGCCGGCCACCTTGGAGACGTCCAGCTGCATGTCGGCCCCCTTCCAGCCAGGCCGGGGTCCACGACCGTAGGACCACTCCCGGATCAGCCAGGGAAGGATGCGATCGAAGCGGGAGGAGAAGCCAGCATCGGGGAGTGGGGAGCCTTGTGGCCACCAGGCGTCGAGGAAGTTGCCCAGAGGGCCCTGTAGAGCGGCCTTGACGTCCCGGAGCGCCGAATACAGCTCACTATCGGACAGGCCGTAGCGCCGCTGTGCGTACAGAATGGTGTCTCGCATGTCGACGGGCACGGGCAGCTCCAGGGCGCATGGGTACGAATGGAAGGATACCCCATGCACGCCATGCGCGCAGCTATCCACTCACCGCTCTCCAACCACTCGCCCATGGCTCGCTGCCGCGCAGACGGAGATCAGGGTTCTCCAGAGAAGGGTCGGTGCCTCGGAGCCATGCGGAGCCTCAGTGGACCGTCCATCAAGGCCTCTACCAATGGGTCGTCTCTCTCGAACTCTGCCACGCTGCGCTTCAGGATGTCTGTATAGCGCAGGATCTCGGAGACACCGTACAGGCACCAGGAGCCACTCTCGTAGCGACGCGAATACCGACCGCTCCAGCCGCGACATGAGTCTCGATCAGGGCTGAACATGTTCTCCAGATTGAGGTCGAAGTCAAAAGACACGAAGCTCTCACTCGAGGGGATTTTGTCCCTCGGAAGCCAGACGCCGCCACCGAGGACGGCGTTCAGCGGAGAGGTGCGCTCGATGTCGACTCCGTGACGGTCGGGGTTCTGGTGCACGAAGAGCCTGTCACCTGGCAGCAGCGCAAGGAAGGGAGGACCCTCGACCGTACCGCCATCCCTCAGGTCACGCAGGGGTCTCTTCAGCCACAGCGCCATGCTGTTGCGCACGATCTCGTATTCATCATCGTCCAGCCCCATCAGCCGTCGCAGCCATGCGGCCAGCTCGTCGGCGACCATCATGAAGCGCTCGATCTGGACATCATCGGTGATCACAGGTTCCCCACCGTTCTCCTGCGCCAGACCATCCAGCAGCTCGATGACCTCGTCCGGGTCGTCATGGAACATCCCGGTGACCTCTACCCACCCCTCCAACCCCCCGACAGGAAGCGAATCCCGGCAGAGCGTGTCCAGAGCGTCCACCTCCGCGGCACCCCCGACCTCGTCGATCAACTCCTGAATCTCCGGATGCACCCAGCCGTCGACATTGTGGGCGTAGCGAACAGCGTAGACCGGATTGACCATCGCACCCCGACGGGTGTCGTCCCGGCCCCGACCGTCCACCAGCTTGGCGTACAACATCGAAGTCACCGGATCCGTAATGGCCATGTTCCGGCTCACGTCGGACGGCCCGAAGCGCTTGGCGAAGTCCACCGCCCCATGCGGGGAGCTACAGGCAAGAGCTGCAGCTCGATCGACGAGCTGTGGCATCGTCATGGTGTCCGCCCAGCGCCCGCTTGGCTCGGTACGACAAAAAGCGATGGCGTCGATGGCGCCCGAACCTGGATCGATCAGCGCCTGGGCTTCCGCGGGGCCGCCGTGCTCCATCACGATCTCCACCAGCCTCTCCCATGTCTCGCAGAACCCGTGACGATCTGGCTGACCCGCGGTCCTACGGCTCTTGTTGGCGTCGACCATCTCACTGATCAGGGGAACAACCAGATTGGGCTCTTCCACCAGCCTCGCGTCGAGCTGGGGAGTCAACCGGCAGCGCATCAGGTTGCGCCACAGCAGCCGCAGGTGCCTGAACGGGAGCCCCGTGGCCATCACGGCGACGGCCGAGGGGAGCAGCTCATCGGGGATCACCTGCTCACCCCACAGGCTCCACAAGGCCTCTGCCCTGCCGTCATCGATCAGGTGGCGGCAGACCCTGGGGACCATGGCCTCGAACCAGCTGTGCCAGCGACCGTCCGGACCTCCGTTCGAGCGATGACCGTAGCGGCGCAGATCACGGATCCACTTCGCCGGCGCACTGGGCTCGGTGTCGTATATTTCCAGGTGCTCGAACGATCCGGTCCCGCCGACATCGGATCCGGTCACGACCTGCTCCACGGTAGGAGAGCTCATCAGCGCCCAGATCTCCTCATCCGACGCTGGCCAATGCCTGGCCCACATCTCGATGGTCTCGAGGAGTGCATCGGGGAGTCGCAGCAGCTTGTCGAACAGTGCAGCCGGAACCCTGGGGCCCATGATGTAGACCGCGTCCTTGACTGCCTGGACATCCTCACACCGCAACGCGGTCTGGAGCAAGGCAGCGTCGTCTTCAGCGCCACGCAGCATCGAGACGTACCTGAGCGCCTGCCTTTCTCGAACACCGCGGCTCGACAGCACGATGGCCTGGGCGGTGTCGGGTCGATAGACCTTGTCCACCTCGATGGCGTACCGACGGATGAGCCTGGCGTCACCGCTATCGATGATCCTGGATCGGGTGTCGTCGTTCGGACCCTCGACTATGGCGTAGTCCAGTACGGTGAAGTCGCCTCCCTCAACGAGGATCCCACGGCGCAGCTGCCCTGACGGTCCCTCGATCCGCGCCAGCCAGAGCATGCCGATAGGCGATTGCAGCAGCCTGTCTCGTAGCTCTGGAACCACGAAGACCCCACCCTCGACCTGTGGACAGGACAACTCCTCCAGCTTGACCATCCATCTTGGCCGAGTGGTCCAGTCCGCTTTACGCCGCTCACTCTCCTCGATCCAGCCCAGGAGAATCTCGCCATGGATGTGGGCCGGAAGGCAGGGCTCACCGTCCTCACGGGTGCTGATCATCCGGTCCAGCTCGGTGCATCCCCCATCAAGGGCTCCCAGGATCTCCCCCCGCTTGCTCGCCATGGCGAGAAACTCGAGCACCCGCTCATGATATTTGGGTGCAGGAGGATGGTTCTGCCGCCCCTTGATCTCGACGATGTGATGCCTCTCGCTGCCTTGTTCCACCGCCATGGTCACAACAGGTCGGGACCAGCCGCTCGTCTTCCCCATCCATGCAGCCGTCACCGGCGGCTCGCGCAGGCTGTAGATCTTCTTCTTACCGCTCTTGATGGCGTCTCCGTAGTATCCATGCTGCAGACAGTTCTGCATGCTCATGCCTTCGGAGCGAACGACCTCATACGGTACCAGCTGCACCGTCCATCCGTCAGGCCAGGCATAGACCGTCTCGCCCGGGGAGACCAGCTGGCGATCCGCGAGCTCGTCCTCGATCCCTGTGGACCAGCTCTTGGCCACCCTCAGCGCCTGCTCGAAGGTCAGGGTCATGATGTCGGGCTTGTCCTCACCGGGCCAGGAGAACCAGTGCCAGATCTCCATGACCTCGGCGTGGGCATAGCCACGGCTACGGCGCAGGGGCCAAGAGCTCCTGTCTTGGAACAGCTGTACCAGCTCGTCTTCGGTCACACCCCACAGGGGTGTCCGCTGGTCGTAAGAGAACGCAGCCTCGACCACATTGATATAGTTCTCGACGTAGTCATCGGCCGACAATCCGAGAGCCCTGCCCGCCTCACGCATCCCGACCCGGTCTCCGAGCATTCCACTCTTGACGATGGCCTCGGAGACCTTCGGGTTGCCACCCCTCTTTTTGCGCTCTTCCCAGGCCAGCCAGCGAGCGTTGACCTCGCGGGCCAGCCATGGCACGAAGGGGTCGATCCGTTGGCCCTGTGACGATTTCGGATCGAACCCCAGGCTCTCGATATGACTCTCGAGCATCTCGAGGGACCACCGCTGCATCCGGTAGCTGCGCTGCGCCCACAGGACCCTGGCGATGGTGCCGGTGAGCCGCTTCTTCGGGAGCTTTAGCTGGCTCTTCAGTTCGTTCAGCGCACCTTGAGAACCGCGGCGGCTCGCGTCGGCGATGAGGGTGCTGGCCAGCAGGATGTCCATGTCGGGAAGGATACCCCGAGGAGCGCTACAGGACCAGGACTACACGTTTGCCGCTGTGGCCGCGCTTATTCTCCACCCATCCACAGTCATCCAGGCGGGATCGTCCATCCGCAGTAACAGCACCAGATCCCCCTTGACCCATGAGTAGATCCACGAGTCGCCCTCTACGAAACGATCTGCGGAGCGCTCGAAGCCGTTCGCCCTCAGGATTCCAACGACGAGACCGAAGTCATCGATAGAGACGCTGGCGCGGATGATGAGGGTCGATGACGGGACGCTGCCCAGCACCACCAGCTCCCTGATCGGCTCGAGCTCGTCGAGTATGCGATCCATTGTGCCTCCTGTCGTCACTTGCGGGGGTATAGCACCCGATCCTCGTGACCGCCCCAGATCAGCAGCTCCCCCACCCGCTCCCGGCGTCCAGAGCCCTTGCAGCTGATGGATCGACGGGTCTGGATACAGCCGAAGGTGAATCCCAGATCCCCGTACAGCTCTCGCACGATGGTCATGTCGTGGTTGGACAGCACCACCCTCGAGCCGCGCTCGACGGCCGCCTTGGCGGCCTGTGCCAGCCGCACCTGCTCGGACCACGGGAAGCCGCCCTTGGTGTAGGAGGTGAAACTCGAGGTGGCCGAGCGGGGGACATAGGGAGGATCACAGTAGAGACGGTCACCGTTGCCGGACAGCTCCATCACCGCAGCGAAGTCCGACGTCCGCAGGATGACGCCCTGCAAGGCGCCACTGCAAGACCGAAGATGCTCCTTGGAGGGGATCGACGGTCGCACGTAGCTGCCCACCGGGGAGTTCATCAGGCCACGCTTGTTCTCCCGCCACAGCCCATTGAAGCAGCACTTGTTCAGCCACAACATCTTGGCGCAGTGCGCCGGCGTGCTCATGGCCGTCATGCCCTGCAACACCTCGTCGTTGAAGGCCTCGCGGACGATGTAGTATTGCGTCTCCCAGCCAGCACCACGCGGGAGCTTGTCCAGCTCCTCCATCAGCGCGTGAACGTCGTCGCGCACCATGGTGATCAGCAGCACGAGGTTGACGTTGGCGTCCGACAGGATCACCCGCCCAGGTCCGATCCTGGATTCACCCAGCAGGTACAGGTAGACCGCCATCGCGCCGCAGAACGGCTCGATGTAGTAGCGGCCCCCGAGGTGGGGTCCGAGAGCGAGCGATACCTCCGGAGCGAGCCGGGCCTTTCCGCCGGGCCACTTCAGAAACGGCTTGACGACCGTCCGCTTTCGTGGCTCTTCGACCGTGTCGGGTTTCTGTTCGTTCTTCTCCGCCACGTGTACTCCCGCTGTTTGCGTTTACTTCCGGGAGAAGTTAACCGTCTCTACGGTCAGTAGCAAGGAGAAGAAGCATGTGTGACGGCATCGAAGAACGCATCGAGAGAGCGGTCCAGGCCGAGCGCGAACGCTGCTCGAGGCTGGTCGCCATGGAGCTTCCCCCACAAGAGCTGATGAAACACGGGAGATTCCACGATCTCTTCACCCGGATCAGCGACGGCATCGAGCCGGAAGACATCAGGCGGAAGGAGAGGCGATGAAGCGTCACGAGCTGCTCTCGAGCGAGGTTCGCATCGCCGAGGCCCGCGGTGAGCTGATGCGCATGGTCATGCTCCGCAACGACCCAGCAGCTCACACCCTGCTTCCACGCCAGGTCGAGGTGGAGACACCGAAGATCCACCTGGTGGTCACCTCTCCCCCCTACCACGCCCTGTTCGACTACGGTGGCGACGGCGGCCAGATCGGATTCGGGCAGCGCTACGAAGACTTCCTGCAGTCCCTGAACACCGTCTGGGGATGCTGCCTCTCACTGCTGGAGCCCGGCTGCAAGATCTGCATCGTGGTCGGCGACGTCTTCGTGCGAGGCACCGACGGTCAGCCCTACTTCGTCAGGCCTCTGCAGGCCGATATCGTGCGCCAGCTGGACAAGCTTGGATTTCGCACACTGGGCAACATCATCTGGAACAAGATGACGAGCACCAAGACCTCCGGTGGAGGGTCGTGGATGGGCTCGATCTATCACCCTCGCAACGGCATGGTGACCTACGAGCACGAGTACATCATCATCGCCCAGAAGCCTGGCAAGAGCCCCAGGCCGTCTCCCGGTGACAAGGAGAAGAGCCGCATGACCAAGGAGCAGCGCAGCGAGTGGTTTCGCGGGCTGTGGAAGGTTTCCGGACGCAGAAAGGACGACATACACCCTGCGGCCTACCCGCTGGAGATCCCATCGAGGCTGATCCGCATGTTCAGCTTCCATGGCGAGCGGGTGCTCGACCCCTTCCTTGGATCCGGTGTGACCCTCGAGGCTGCAGAGATCCATGGAAGAAGATGCACAGGAATCGAGCTCGTTGACGAGTACCTACCGCTCATCGAGAAGGCTGCGGAACGGGTCGAGTTCGAGAGGCTGGGCTACGTCTGAGTTCGCTTCGCTCACCGCTGACCGCTGACCGCTTACCGCTCACCGCTCGCTTCGCGGACGATGTGCGATGCCTCGTTCGAGAATGTCGCGGTGGCTCTACTCGCCAGATCCCGGTAAGATGGTCCTGACAGGAGCTGCCATGGCCAGGACCAGAACGAGGACCGACAGAAGGCTGAAGAAGAAGCGCAACCGTGCGCCTCGGGATCTGACCAACAAGATGCCTGTGGACCGCTTCACCCTGGCCCACTTCGGCGCTGGCTGTATCGGTGGCGCCTTCGACATCGACTGGAAGCTGTTCATGGTGGGCGCGGTCGGATGGGAGTTCCTCGAGCACGCGCTGAAGAAGCACCACCCAGACCTCTTCCCCAACCCCTCCCAGGACACCATGGCGAACGCCACCTGCGACGTGCTGGCGGCCGGCCTGGGCTTCGGGGCGATGAGATCACTGAGAGCCGTCGAGTCCGAGGAGAAACGCAGCAACCGGCGCCCGAAGAGACGAAGGTAGATCGATCGCGACGATCGCGGTATGCTCCTGGCACGACAGGAGGTCTCTACCATGGCCAGAAGAATCACCGCCGCTGACATGATGCTCTCATACCGCTACGGACCCCTTGTACCGTTCTCGGCGGATCCATTGCAAGAGTACAGCCCGGATGAGATCGCGGGCCGGAGCACGGACGAAGACTTCGGTGCCCTCTTCCCCGCCGCCCAGACCGACAGAATCGGCCTGTGGATCTCCACCATCCCGGCTCCCTTCGACGACATCGAAGACGAGGACGAGTACGGGGTGGAGTGGAGCTACGACGCCGAACTGTACGGGGCCCAGCAGAAAGACGAAGACGACGGCGCGCTGAAGCAGTTCCTACAGAGCGCGTCCGAGAAGGCGTACAGCGTCGACCAGGCCAAGACCCAGAGCCTGATGAACGACTCGTCCAGCATGATGGATGACCTCAAGGGCGCGCTGGACAAGGTCGGAGACGTCGCGGTCAAGATCAGCCCCAGGGTGCTGGGTCTGAGACGCAGGCAGCTGCTCGAGGTAGCCACCAACGTCGGCGTCCCCGTGGGCGCAGCCAAGAAGGGCGTGGATGGCCTCATCACCGTGCTCGGCAAGGTGGGATGGACGCTGCCGCCACCATGGGGAGCGGTCATCATCGGCTCCGCCGCGGCCATCAGCACCACCTACCTGATCGTCAAGCTGGTCAAGGCTCGCAAGCTGAGCAAGTCCCAGCTCAAGGCGTTCCTGGTCAAGAACGATGTGCCGGACGCCGAGGGCTTCGAGCGCTTCATGCGCAGCGCCTTCCGGATGAACTCCGACGAGCGCACCGCTCTGGCCACTCGCTACGGCAAGATCCTGAAGCGGTCCACCCTGCGCCAGCGCCGCGAGGATGCCATCAGCGCCAAGCTGAGGATCCTGACTGCGCTGCAGGTGCTGGACGTCGAGGAAGAGATCGAGGAGATCGAAGAGGAGCAGGCCGACCAGTCGAGCAGCTCGACAGGTCCGACGATCTCCGCTTCACCCATCTCGATCACTTCCGGAGCGCCCACCCCGACAGCGTCCGGGACGATCACGTCCAAGTCGGCCATCAGCAAGGGTTCGGCGTCGAAGTTCTCCAGGTAGGGGTGACGGAACGATCACGTTACACTCCTGGCACGATAGGAGGTCTCTACCATGGCCAGAAGAATCACCGCCGCCGACATGCTGCTCTCATACCGCTACGGCGACGTTGGCGGATACCGGGCCGAAGACACCGGAGCTATCGGTGAGGACCTCGGTGCCATCTCCACCTCTGCCCAGGCCGACAGCATCGGCCTGTGGATCTCTACCATCCCCGCCCCCTTCGACGACATCGAAGACGAGGACGAGTACGGGGTGGAGTGGGGCTACGACGCCGAGCTGTATGGCGCCGCCACGACCGTCGTGCCCGGATCCTCCTCCACGACGGTCGTGCCCGGATCCTCTTCCACGACCGTCATGCCCGGCTCCTCTTCCGCGACCGTCGCGCCCGGCTCCCCTTCCGCGACCGTCACCGACAGCCCATCGACAGAGAGTACAGACAGCGCCGCGAACAGCGATGACGACGACAGCGAGATCTCGGGGTTCGCAAAGAAACTGATTGAGACCGGAATCAGTATCGCCTCCGGCGTGACCAGTGCGACGGATACGGCCACGGATGTCAGGCCCATCTCGCAAAGACCGCGGATGATGTCCATGATGGCCCTCTCCAAAATATTCGGAGAAACCATGGGAGAGAAGCTCGGGATCGCGCAGAAGGCCATCGAATACGGAGACAACGCAGCTGAGTTCCTTCCCGCCGTGATCGATGATGAAAAGCTCGAAATGCTCAAAATCAGTGTCGCGGCCATCACCATGGCTATAGCCTTGTTCGTCATCATCAAGAACAGAAGAGCCACCAAGGCCGAGATTATCAAGTTCGCCGAGAAGAACGGAATCCCAGAAGCGGACGAGTTCCCCTACTACGTCCACGGCGTGTTCCAAATGACCAAACCTCAGAAAAGCGATGCCCTGACCAGGATACGCAAAAAGATGGATAAGCTCGGGACCCGCAAACTGCGCGTGATGCCAGAAAAGACCAAGCGCAAAATCAACAGCCGGATCAACGTCCTGGTCGCTGCAATCACCTACGATGAGGCACAGGAGACAGCGGCAGCAGCGACCGAGGAGGCATAGACATAGATGTCCCGCAGACCCGCCATGACTGGAGAGCTCGAATCTTGGATCGCGACGATCCCTGCACCCTTCGATGCGGTCGACGAAGATCGTTTCGGGATGAGGGACCGTGTCAGGTACGGTGGTATGGGCTCAGATATCGCAGAGGCCGCGGCCACTGTGGGGGGCGGGGCGGTTCTTGTTCCTACCGACATCATGACCCGAGACAACATCCGCGAGATCAGAATGATCTCGGGACAAAGCCATGAAAGGGCCATCAAGGCGCTAAGGGTCACCAAGAGGGTGCTGCAGACGGCCAAGCACTTCGTTCCCCCTCCCTGGAGCCTGGTCATTGTAGGTTCGGTCGCGGCTCTGGCTCTCTCCATTGTGCTGGCCAAGGTGATCCGAAACAGGAGAACCTCAAAGGCCGAGATGCTCCAGTTTGCCAGAGACAACCATATCCCGGACGCCGAGGAGTTCCTCGGATTCGCGACCAGAACAGCCGACACATCAAGAGACAGAAGAGAGACCCTTGCAAAGAAAATCGCGGGCCGCCTGGGCTCGAACGGTCTCTCGGAAAAGCGCAGCAAGAACTTGTCAGCCAAGCTCAGAATCCTCACCGCGTTCGAGCTGCTCGACGAGGCTGATGATGATCTGAATAAAGAGGAGTGACGGAACGATGCTCCTGAACAACGAGGTCCTCCCCTTCTCGGCGGCTCGATTCATGCTGGAGCAGCGCTACGGTCCAATCACAGAGCACCCGCTCGGTGCCAGGACGGTTCCCCCGGGCGGTGTGAGGGCAGAGCTCATCGACGAAGCCGAGCAGGGCCACAGCTTCGGTGGGTGGCCCGCCATGGACGTCATCCGGCAGTACAACATCGACCAGGCGCTGCAGGGACGACGGTTCGTCTCTCCCGCTCCAGAAGGGTCCGCGAGCATCCCCCCGGTGCGCTGGGTCCCGGGACGCTGGGGTCGCTGGAAGCTCGTGCCCTGGTAGCGAACAAAAAAACATCGGGGCTCTTGCTACTGACAGTGGCACGCGTTATCTTCTGTTCACCACCGGACAGGAGAACATCATGCCCATCGCCGTCGAACTGCTTCGCAAGAGCGTGAACCGTCGCTACACCCTCCCCACGGGAGAGGGTGTCACCGTTCATGGCTTCACGTGGTCTTACTACCCAGTCGATGAAGGCCGGACCGATTCGGGCGGAAAACTGTCCGAGCCGGCCATCCCCATGAAGCGCGGCCAAGCCCAGCGCGCATGGTCAGAGATCAAGGGCCCTGTCTACGCAGCCAGCGTCGACAAGAGATTCACGGACAAAGAAGAGACCCCTGTCCACCGGCTCGACAACCCGGGCGAACAGTTCATGACGTTTGACTGTGAACCACTCCCGGGAGAGCGCATCGGATGGATCGTGGGGACGCACATCATCAGCATTGCCAACTACGAGAAGCTGCAGCTGCGTCGCCAGGAGCGCCAGGACGCCCTTGTCGCCCGGCAGATCGAAGACATCGGCCACCAGCGACAGATCATCTTCGCCGCGCTTCCGGAGCAGGTGCGGGGATGGATCAACCAGCTGCGCCACATCGTCGAAGAACACCAATGCCACAGGGAGATGGATCGCTACGAGTCCGGCATGGACTACCTTCGAGGGCTCGAGGTGAAGCTGGAGATGGACGGACAACGGCAGCTTCATTCGATCAACGCAGTCCTCACCGCGCTCCTGCACCGCCTCCCACGCTGGGGTGGGAAGGTCTGGCTGAACAGTGACAAGTCGAGCTCGACCTGCCGGGACGACATCGGAGAGTCCAAGCGCATGCGCATGTTCCTGGACCGTGCCAAGGGTCAGCGCATCTCCATGAGGGTCTGGCATGCCTCGGTTCCCTCCGAGGACGGCCCACGGATGTACCACCCCATGTTCGACGGAGAGGCGCCCTTCCCTTACGCCTACGAGGCCGTGGCCAACGTGCTCCCCGATAAAGACGGCTGGTGCTGCGTGCACGACGCCTGGGCCCTGACCAACTCAGTAGACCGCCACTGGTCCAAGAACGCTCGCACCGTCTCCCACAAGAAGGACCAGGTCCGCTCGACATCCGTCGGCGATGTTGTGGAGATGCCGGACGGAAGCCTGTACAGGGCCGAGAGCATCGGATGGAAGCGTACCGAACGCGCTGAAGAGCTGAAGATCGGAGACCGGGTCATGGGCTTCGTCCACGCCGGCGCCACCACACAACAGATCATGAGCGGCGAGGCCTTCCTGAAGGGCTCGGACGCCTGGGTCGCGGAATGAGGGAGAAAGACATGAGTGAACGTCCCGACAAGATCTGGTTCGTCACCGATGAGACCAAGGAGCGCCGCTGGGTGGTCCTGGCCGGCAGCGAAAAGCGAGCCATCTCCACGGTTGGCGTCCGCGGCCACCCCATGGGAAACATGCCGTACACGCCCCTGTCGGCTGTCCGGCTCGGCGATCGCGCCATGGACATCGAGGCCATCATCGCCTTCGGTGGACACGACGAGCGCGACCACCCCCTCACCTACAGTTCTCGCCACCTGAACCAAGAGGACTACGGCGTCATCCTCTGCTCCCAGTACCCCTGGAGACCATGATGAACGTACCCGACAGAATCCAAGGCCCTCCGACCAAGTCCGGCTTCTACTGGCTCTGGCACCCCGACAAGCCCGACGGGAGCAGCGGAGGCGGTGGCCTGCACTGCATCTACAACTCCAAGGACCATGACGGGCGCCTGGTCGCCGTCGGTGCCTACTCCAGCAAGCCCTACCCTCTGCACGACACCAGCGCGATCGAGATCGCATGGCACGCTCGACTGACGCCCGAGATCCTGGCCGAGCACCGCAGCAGTGTGGGCCGGAGGCGGGGATGATCCTCGGGGACGAGTTCTGCTACATCCGCATGCCGCGCACCGCCTCTGGCACCGTGAGCCGGACCCTGAACGAGCTCGGCTTCGGAAACAAGGCCGTCCGCAGCCACTCCGGCCTGTTCGAGCTCGACGAGGAGACGAACGACAAGGTCGGCAAGGTCCTATCGTTCGGGACCGTGCGCAACGCCTGGGACTGGTACATCAGCTACGTGCGCTACTTCACCCGCAGCCCCGAGGCCTTCGAGCGAGGCCTTCATGGCTGGGCAGAGAGCGTCGACGAGCCCTTCTGTCGCATCGCCCTGCGCCTGCTCGGCATCGAACCTCCGCTGTCCTCCAACCCGTCGTTCTTCGGGCTCCCAAGCGATTACCCGCGCCCACGAGGAGCATGGGCCGTCGACCAGATGGACCTGACCGATTCCGGCCTGTACACGGTCTACCAGCAGGCAGCCTTCTTTCGCAGCAACATGATGTTCAGTGACACCTCCCGGGCCCTGGCCCGGCATGACAGGATCATCGGCGTCGACGCCATGGTGCCCGTCGAGTACCTGTACCGAGGCCTGCGCGGTGTGCTGATGTCCACCCTCGACCCCACGAGTCCCGAGGCCATCTCACGCATCTCCATGCTGGTGCATCGGCTTCAGGAGAGGCTGGACGATCGCGCCAATCTCTCGCCAAAGAGCATCGTGCGCTGGCCCGACGATATGGTCCCGCTGGTGACCATCCGGGACCAGATGGCCGTGCAGCGCTATGGCTACAGTGGACCGGGCACCGAGCCCTGTGCCACCCTGTTCCGCTTCGACAGGCTACGGAGCCGATGACGATGAACCGACACTTCTCCCACAGGAAAGAGCGAGAACGGCTCGTGTTCGTGCACGTGCCCAAGTGTGGAGGCATGTCCGTCCACGCCATCCTCGAGGCCCTGGGGCTGGACGAGTGGACCCGCCAAACCACCGGAGCGGAGCGACACAGCCCCAAAGGGCACATCGAGGCCTCGCTGCTGCCATGGCGCGTCATCGAAGAGCACCTGACCTTCACCACGCTGCGCGACCCGTGGAGCTGGTACCTGTCCTACCTGAACTACCACAGCTTCGCCGATGGAAGCCTGCGTCCGTCCATGGCGCCGTTCTGCACCACTGGAGACAGCGTGGACGACATCGTGAGGTCCATGGCGTCACCAAGCGAACAGGGGGTCCCACCGAGGTGGCCAATCGGAACGCTGATGTTCGACGGCAAGACCGTGACAGCCACAGAGCTCGAAGAGCACGGTGTCGGCCTGTACAGCTGGTACCTCGCCACGATCATCGGGACTGGCCGCGTAGAGAGTGGGATCACCCCGATCTCACCGATCGTGAGGATCGCCATCGACACAGCAAGGCTCAACGAAGGCTTGACGAAGCTCTTCGAGGCGGCCCACATCGAGACCGACACCGGCGTGGCCCTCTCCTACGGCAAGGTCAACGCCTCTGGAGACAACCCCGCACGAGGGCGATGGTCTGGCACCGTGAAGGGGCTGCTCTCCGATGAGACCATCGAGATGATCCGCCACCGAGACCGTCACGCCATCGAGCTGATGGGGTGGCCCGGCCCTGACGAGCCGGCGCCAGAGAGCATGGTCTGGTTCCCGGAAGCGTCGAGATAGCACAAGTCCCGCTCCCCGAGTAGCGCACCGAGGACACGGTGCGCTGGATCGGAAAACGGGACTGGATCAGCCCGCGGAAGCCTCCTTCCGCTACGCCGTCACCTGCTATGCGATGTTGGGCGTGATGGTGAAGTACACGTAGAAGTCCCAGCGACCAGTGAGGACCTCGTCGATGACCCCAGGACCGCCCGCTGCCGTGAAGGTGGCGATGACCGCGGTGGCGCCGTCCGAGACGTCCGCGCCGACACCGATGGCACCGTACAGACGCCCGGGAGCGGTCTGCAGGGCCACGTTGCCGCGGTAGCCAGCGACGGCGCCGGCGATACCGACCTGAGCGTTCAGCCCGGTGGTGGTGCCGCCAAAGGTCGCCGACGCCGCGACGTTGACGAAGGCGTGGAAGACGTCCGCGCCCGGAGGCAGAGCCGCGGCGATGTTGACCGTGTCAGTGACGCCAGCGCCCGAGATGGACGCAGCGGTCAGCCTGGTGCGAAGGAGCCAGACCGGGTGCGGGACGTCGGAAGTGCCGAGCAGACCCTGGGAGACCAGGGTCCACGTGGTGGCGGTGGTCTTGATGAACGTCAGGCTCTCGTTGGTGGTCCTCAGTCGGACCGTGGTGGCGTCCGGGAGGAGGATGGAGGCGTGGGGCGCGATGGTCGCACCGTTGCCGCCGTCGACCAAAGAGAGGATCATCCGGTCACCGACGGAGCCGCCGGTGAACGAGGTGATGGCCACGGGGCCAGCCGTGTCGTCCAGCTGCATGTACTCCTGTACGATGTCGCCAGCGCCAGCCGGCAAGAGCATGATGGAGCCCGCGCCCTGGATGGGGGTGAAGATGGATGCGTAGGTTCTGCCTTGTCCGCTCATGATGTTTTTCCTGTTGTCGAGGGGTGTGGACCGATCGGCCAGAGAAGAGCCGACCGATCAGGGGGTGAAGAGATCGCTACCCGCTACCGCTAGGGGTTGACGTTGGGGAGCACCTCGTAGGTGACGTAGAAGTCCCAGCTTCCGGCGTTGACCTCGTCGATGTCCGGGGTACCGCCCGTCGCCGTGAAGGTCGCGATGACATTGCCGCCGCCCGAGACATCCGCGCCCACACCGATGGTACCGTACAGGCGGACAGGAGAAGCCGTCTGCAGGGCCACATTGCCCCGGAAGCCAGCGATGGTGCCAGCGATGCCGACCTGTGCGTTCAGCCCGGTGGTGGTGCCCGCCGAGAAGCCTGCCGAAGTCGCCACATTGACGAAGACGTGCTTGATCTCGGCGCCCACCGGCATCGTCGCGATGGTCAGGGTCTGGGTCGGTGTGCCGGTCGCGGTGAGCGAGGCGGCGGTGAAACGGGTGCGGATGGTGCGGTGGTAGCTGGGACGATCGTTGAAGTCGGTCATGAACCAGGAGACCAGAGACCAAGCCACGCCGTTGAAGATGAAGGTGGCGTAGTCCTGGACACTGGCGAGCACGATGGCCTGGGCGTCTGGCAGGAGGAACGCGTTACCGGCCGTGGCGTTGTCGTGCTGGATGGTCAGGTCCCCACCGCCATCGGTCACCAGGGTGATGGTGTCACCGAAGGCTCCACCGATGAGCCCCGAGGCGATGTCGGGACCGGCGATGAGCGTGTAGTCACCCGAGTCGATGTAGTTCCACTCGTTGTTGCCATCGGGGATCACGGTGGCGTTGAGATCGCCGGTGGTGTTGGAGGCCGTCTCGTACCAGCGCCCATTGCGCTGGACCAGGTCGATGAAGTCACCCGCGGCGCTCAGGACCACGACCTTGCCGTTGCGCGCCTCGAAGCCGTTGGCGCCCGCCGTGGAGCGGAAGACGACGTTGGTGTCACCGCGGACGAAGCGTACCGCGGTCCCCTCGCCGAAGAGGGCCTGGGTGACGGTGTTGACGACGCCACCACCGTTGATCGTGTGGACGGCGTCCAGCGGGACCAGGTTGTTGGCGCCGACAGCCAGGACCGTGAGGGCCTCAGCGGCGATGTTGACCGAGGTCACGTCCCAGTTGGTGCCATTGAAGACAGCCTCGAAGCTGTCATTGGGGTTCAGCACCGCCTGCCGGTTGTTGCGGATGGCCAGGTTGAACTGGTTGGCACCGACACCGTGGTTCAGCGTGATGACACTACCACCGGCCACCGAGCAGACGACCCTCGCGCCGGTACCGAGGCCGGTAGCGGTCGTCAGGGCCTGAGCTCCGCCTTGCAGCTGCACGTTGTCCCGCTCGAAGACGGTGGTTGTCGCAGCGACGGTGCCAGCCTGTACGTCGTCGTCACCGATGCTGAAGGCGCTGACGGCCCAGGTGGTGGCCGAGGTCATGTGCAGCACGACCCAGTCGGTGACCGCCGACAACACCAGGCTCCGATTGAAGGTCGTCGCGATGTTGCCCGCAGAGCTGATGGTGCAGGTGTTGGCGACGTTGGTGATGCTCAACGTGACCTTGTCACCGGGCTGCATGGTGTTGGCCATGTTGTTGATGACCACCGGCGCGCCCGCGGTGTCGATCTGGCCGAACTGCTGGGTCGCGGTACAGGTGTTCGCCGGAGCGGGGGCGCCGACGACGAAGGTTGCGACGGAGAGAGGGGTGAAAGCGCTGCCGTAGACTCTGCCTTGACTCATGACGACTCCTGTCTGGGTTCTGGAAGTGATGGGGTGCTCTGACGAGCTCGCCTCCATGTCGTACCAGGGTGACAGCAGCGACTCAATGAAAACCGAAGAAACCCCTCAATGTTCATCAGAGCTCCCGAACATCCTCATCGTATGGTATGAAGTATTCATAAGGGAGATGAAGATGAAGCGTGTCACCATCAGCATGGACGAACCACAGCACAAGAGGATCCTCGAGATCGGCAAGACGATCCTGGACGACAAGGGGAAATCCGGCGTCAACTTCTCCGAGACCTGTCGGGCCGTCTTCGACGAAGGGATCAGAGCCCTCGAGTCCATGAACGAGCAGACCATCCCACCGCTGTTCTTGGTGGACATGGTCCCCGATGAGGACAGCGACGACGTCAAGCTCATGGTCGATGGATGCATCCACGCCATCGGCCTGGACAACCCATCGACCAAAGCCGGGGTCTTCCGGCTGGTAAGCAGCGCGTCCACATACCCCTTCTTCGTCCCGCTGCAGCTGGTCTACGAGCATGTCGACGGGAGGGGTCGCCCCGAGATCCGCGAACTGAAGGCGATGGGATCCTCGGACCTGCTCCCCTACGAGGGCGTACACGACCTGAGAGCGTGGTCCGGCTTCGACCCTGCCGGTGCTGTTCTCTGCACCGAGTACAACAGAAAGCCACTACTGAGAAGGCGGACCACCGTCGAGCTTCCCAACAAGCTGCAGGCCTGGATCGGTGTCAAGAACCCGCCAGGGGAGAGGGGCACGGATCTCTTTTTCAGGCTCAAGGTGCTGGCGACCTTCGGTACGAAGGCTGTCGGGTCGGTCTGGGCCACCTGACCCTGCGCCCACACATGGTGGCCATAGGGTGTCCACCTACGTTATCATCCTCCTGCATGAACAGCAGTGACAGGAGGACCTATGTCCTGGCCCTATGACCGCGAAGAAGAGCAGGATCAGGCAGGGGCCGAGGTGGAGCTCCTGGAGCGCCCCCGGCGGCTCGAGGAGGGCTACCAGGAGGCCGCCGAGCTCTTCCAGCCACAGCTGGACCCACAGCAGCTCGCACACATGCGGCGCAGCGATGAGCAGCTGTGGCAGGCGGTGAACCACGGCGGAGACGTCCTGCAGGGCCTGCGCTTCGAGGACGCGGTCGTCCAAGACCCCCTCCGGATCGAGGCCCTGATCCACCAGCGCATCCACGATGAGTTCTTCGCAGCCATGGGCATTGGGGCCCAGCAGCGCAGAGCGGCAGCGTCCATGGGCGTCGACATGACACCCTTCGGCCAGATGCAGGCATTCCTGGATCGCAACCAGGCCTACCGCCAGCTGCACGGACCCCTCACCGCACAGCTCATCGCCGACTCCCTGCACCGCAACTGGGAGCAGTTCTCTGCCCTACTGACTCGCATGCTCTTCCAGGCAGGCGCCAACCACCCCGTCGGACAGGCCATGCTGAACTTCTACGTTCAGAACTGGGACCGACTCTCCCGCGCCTTCCGTGAGGCCCAGGAGATCGCACATCGCGCAGCGAGGGTCTGCCAGGAGCTCGGACGGGCCGAAGACATCACGGCCTGGCGCAGCGTCGCCGCGGCGATCCGTGACATGCATGAGTTCGTCGACAAGGCGATCCACGCCCCGCGCCGGCCCACGGGAGAGGGCATCGTCCCCATGGGAGCGGGGCACGGTCAGCGATACCAGCCCCGGCAGCCACAGCGCAGACCCATCCCCGAGCAGCGCAGGCTCCCCGCACCCGCACCCGCCGCCGTCGAGGGCCCCCAGGCCCAGACCATCGTGCAGTGGTCTGGGCGACCAGCGACCATGGTCCAGAGCGAAGACCCGGACACCGGAGCCGTCATCTGGAGCTATCTGGGCAAGAATGGCACCTCGGAGGCGATCGTGACGATCGATGAGAGCCTCGATGCGTCGACGATCCAGCTGACCTGGTTGGGCAAAGACCGAGGCAGACCGATGGCGGCCCTCGTCCGCTGCCGCCTCGGGTGGTTCCTGAAGCGCTCCGTACGCGGCGAAATCAGCGACAGGATCGCGGGATTGCTGCAGTGCTCAGCGAGCTTCGGCGATGAGCTGGTCCAGGGACGATCGGTATAGACCCGGTTTCGTTGCAACAGTGGCAAGGAAGGGGTATCCTTCCTGCGAGTACGTGCAGCTTGCCCGTCAGGAGTGAACGATGCCCTACGAGCCACTTTCCCTCGCCAGCACCATCCAGAGCGTCTGGGACGCCTACATCGACAACAACCCGCCCGAGATCACGGACGATGGCGGGGAGGTCGAGGGTGTCGCCGACACCGTGATCTGGGAGGACATCCGCTCCTCTGCTGGCGACGACCCCATCAGCCCCCTGCGAGGCATGGAGTTCGACACCGCTGTCGCGGTGGACCCCAGGCGCATCGACGCCATGATCCAGCAGCGGGTGTCCGGGCCGATGTACAAGGTGAACCGAATGGTCGCCGACGCACAGGACTGGACGGGTCACGAGGAAGACCGAGCACAACTGCAACGCAACGAGGCATACCTCGACCGCTACCAGTACCTGCTCAGGATGCATCTCATCCGTCAGAACCACAACGGTGAGGTCGACGCCGAGGGGCTCGCGCAGACCTTCCAGCTGTCGTGGCAGTCCGCCTCCAAGATCCTGGAGACGAGCGTCAAGATGGTACGCCCCGGGACCACCGCAGAGCTGATGTGGAACGCCATCGCCCAGACCTTCCCCGACATCCAACGCAACCTGCGAGAAGCCCAGGGTCTGGCCGAGCGCGCCGCGGGGAGCGCCCCAGACGGTGAGTCGATGGAGGCCTGGGAGCGCTACGTGGAGCTGCTCAAGAACATCGAGGAGAACTACCGCAACGGTCTGGAGAGCATGGGACAGAACATCGCCCAGCTGGGCGGAGAGGGCTTCGGGAGCCTGAACGGCCCGCGCATCGGGGCCAGAGGTGCCAGGATCGCGACCTTCGGCGGTGTCAGCAACGCATCCTGGCTTCAGGACCGCATGCTCGCAGGCCACCGCACCACCCAGGGCGCCCAGGCGTCCGTAGGCCAATGGCGCCGCTCAGGCGGACGTTACTGGTAGACAGGAGAACACCCGGACATGATGGCCCTCCCCGCCTTCCTCCTCGCAGCACTCGCCGGCCTGGCACTGATGTCGGCCGGTGGATCTACAGGAGCGCCCAAGGCAAGACCCAGGACCGTCGACTGGGAGCCGCGCAGAGAGGGACCACAGAGGCAGCAGGCAAGGACACCCCGTGTCGTCCGGCCCACGTCCATCAGGGAGACCCACCAGGTTCCTTACCAGTCCCCACGCTACATGCCTCCACAGCAGGCCGCCCTGGCCGCCCCAGGGCTCCATCCGCAGCTGGTCGTCCCCTCCATCTCGGAGATGACCTTCCCGACCGGATGGAGTGTGCAGTACCTGCCGACGATGGAGTCCATCGTCGAGCAGACCATCCAGATGAAGCACCGTCTGGCCCCCTTCATGAAGCCCGTGATCGCATCTGAGCGACCCGTCTTCGCCTACCGCATCATCTCACCAAGCGGGACCGTGACCGGCAGCATCGTCCTCGCCTTCGCGCCGGACGGGAGCTACCGACTCGTCGCGACTCAGGGACCCGAGAGCCGCCCGCTCTCCGAACAGTCCCAGACCACGGCGCACCTCTTCACCATGCTCATCAACGGCCAACCCGTCCAAGCATGACCATGACACGAACACGACAGACTTCTTCGGACAGGAGAACACCATGGACCCCGTGACCATCTTCGCCATCCTCGGCGGCATCCTCGCTGGAGGCTCGGTCGCATCCGAGATCAACAAGCAGGACAAGGACGGGGGCCCTGTCATCGTCAGGACCGTCTGGACCTCAGGCCCCAATGACGCCGAGCAGTGGCGTGCCACGGAGCTGCTCTCCGAAGAGGCGCTGAAGGACACCGGACGCCTCTTCGACCTGGACATGGAAGCATGGTGGCCGATGGTGGAGAGCAACACCGTCCGCGTCGTCGTCCTCGCCGAGCTGTCCGGCCGCAAGGATCGGCACGTGGTCTTCCGCGCCATCAAGGTCGCTGGAGGATGGACCCTGGACGTGGCCTACGGCACCAGCGGCGCCAAGGTGCAGAAGCACCAGCTGCAGCGCATCAACGCCGTGCTCAAGAACATGAGCTGGATCCAGAGCAGGGTCGACTACCCGATGGACCCCATCGCGCAGCCGCTCTACAACGTCGGCGGCCCGAACGCCATCTGGATCCTGGACAGGTACCTGATCGAGAAGACCTCCAAGCTCCTCCAGATGAGCCTCGACGACTACATGCAGCACTACGCGATGGCGGGAGACCGCACCGCCTACGCCTACGCCATCGCAGACACCAGCTCCGGCATGCCCAAGGTGGCCTTCGTGCTGCAGGTGGTGGACGGTGAGTACAGCCTCGACGAGGCCCGCGGTATCCACAACAGGGTGCCGACCGAGGTGGAGCAGGATCTCATCGAGACCTTCATCGATGATCTGAACGAACAGGGCGCCGTCGAAGGTGTCCTCCCCGGCCACGTCCCGGGCCTGCCCGCGGCCGTCCCAGAGAGCCGGCAGCTGGAGGTCGACGAGCTCGAAGGTGTCTACGACATCCCCGAGCGTGAGTACGACGACGTGATGCTCGATGTTCCCCCCAAGGACACCCCGGAATACGAAGAGTACGCGGAGAGGAAGAGGGCCGAGCGCGAGGGCGACGAAGAAGACGACATGTCCATGATGCCCGAGCCGAGCACCAGCGAAGAAAGCCGCCTGGTCGAATACCTGCGAGATGCCCCGTCCGAGGACTCCAGCTACTACAGCGTCTACGCCATCGACAACGCGACCATCGGGGCCCTTGTCGGTGCCGAGATGCAGATCTCCAACCCCTCCACCAGCTGGGGTGGAGACGACACCGAGGGACCGTTCCTGATGGTGGAGTGGGTCAAGCCCGAAGAGTACGGATACTTCTTCTTCGACGCCGACAGCATGGAGTCCGGAGATCCGGAGGACTACAAGTCCAACCGGGTCCCCAGGCTCATCGCGGCCTTCATGCGCGTCAACGGCAAGATCGAAGCCCATGGACACAAGAACGAGCGGATCAAGAGAGGCGTCGGCTCAGACGGTAAGGCCTACGACCTGATCCAGGGCTTCTTCGGCGAAGTCGACAAGGGTCATCGGGATCTCCCGGAGGCCACGGCCGAAGCTATGGGCGAGAAGCCGTACATGACCCCGGCAGGGACCATGGCACGCGAACAGGAGATGAGAGGGAGAGTGGGAGTCGTAGAAGATGACGACGAGGATCTCGATGACGACGAGGACATCGTCGAGGGCGCAGACGAGCTGGAGACCTACCTGCTCAACAGCAAGTCCATCGACTCCGGCGACTACTCAATCTACCCCGTCGGTGAAGAGCTGGCCCCGCTGGTCGGAGCCAATCTCGAGATCTCCCTCAACGCACACGCCATCCAGGCATACAACAACGATGGGATCGACGCCTTCATCCTGGTGGAGTGGGTGGACGCCGACAAGTTCGGCTACTTCTTCTACGACACCGACGAAGAGGACGGCGAGCCCAGCAAGCGCCCCCGCATCATCGCCGCCTTCTACCGGACCCCCGAAGGTCAGATCTACGCGTATGGCCCCAGGAACGAGCCCGTCGACGAGATGGACCCCTACTACGAGACCATCGAGGCCTTCTACGCCAGGCTCGACGACACTCGCGGCAACCCGGGCTTGATCGTCGATGACGAGAACGAAGAGCTCGAGGAAGAAGAGGAAGAAGGTCTGATCGACGCCGCGCTGGGTCTCTTCGATGGCATCTTCGACGGTGACGACGAGGACGACGAGGACGACGAAGACCTCGACGACCCCATCGACGCGCTCTACGAGGACGATGACGGAAACACCTTTGACGCCGACGGAAACCCTGTGGATTTCGAAGACGAAGACCTCGACGACGAGGACGAAAGCCCGGGCTCAATGGGACTCTTCTACCCGCCAGACAGGGCCACGGCCAAGGCCTACGATGAGGGTATCGCGGCAGCCGAGAGTGGTGAACCGAGAAGTCAAAATCCCTACGGCGAAGACCGCTCTGTCCCCACCAGCGCCTGGTGGACCGCCGGATGGACCACGGCCAAAAGGGACCTCGATGACGAGGACGATGACAGCGAAGACCTCGACGACTACGACGAGAGCCTGTACGACGAAGCCGCCATCGAGGATGCCCTCGAAGGTCAGACCGAGAACCTGCTCGAAGGTGGCAGCTTCCTGGACGCTGGCGATGAGTTGGAGTGGGACGAGGTCGAGGCCGAGGACGTGGAGATCGACAGCGATGATGAACTCGACACCGGAGACGAGTTCAGCCTCGACTAGCGCACATCGACGGACAGGGCCCCAGCGCCCCGAGGGTCCAAGGACAGGAGAAACACCATGATCCACTGGATCCCCGTAGCGACGCTCGTGCTCGCCGCCATCGAAGAACGCCGGCAGAGCAGCGATCAGAAGAGAAGGCCCGCGACCACCAATGATGGGATCGCCAAGGGCCATGTCGTCTGCTCCAGATGCGGAGAGATTGAGGATGAGGAGTGGGCAGGCGAAGACGACATAGGCAAGATCTGCGCCGGCTGCGTCGACGAACTCAACGGAGAGGCCAGCTGCTTCCAGTGCGGGGCTACGGTACCCATCGAAGAGATCGATGCCTCTTCCGGTCACGAGATCTGTGCGCGCTGCATGGGTCCCAACAAGTCGTACGGCGCCGTCGCCTCTTGGATGGGCGGCCGGGGGCCCACCCACACCGGCGTCGCTGGATGGATGGGAGGCCGGGTCCGCACCGGCATGTACGCCTCTGGCGCCGAAGACGAGATGCTGAACGAGGACCGCTACGGCATGGTCTTCGCCATCCCCATCGCCATCGAGGCCCTGGCCCTGGCGGGGCTCGCCCTGACAGCGGTCGGTGCCGTCGCCTGGGTCAACACCGACAAGAGCGGTCTGGTACGAGCCATCGAAGAGACCTACGCCAAGGCCGCGGCCTGGGCTACGGGATCGGCAGCCATCGCTGCCAGCTACCAGGCGTCACGCCAGGTAGCCTACGCCGAAGCCACCACCGCGGTGGCCGTGGCCAAGGCCGCAGGGATCTCAATCCCCGACAAGTGCGCGTGGATCCTCAGCCCCTACCTGATCTTCGACCACGTCGTCAGCGCCTCGACTCCCAAGCTCCTCCAAGCCGGCGTCACCGAGGCAGAGATTCTGGCCGCGGCCGACAAGGCCCGTTCCGGATGGGCGATGGGCAACGGCCCCTTGGTGCAGATGATCACCAAGCTGCTTGGCGGCAGCGCTGCCAACTTCGCCTCCGGGATGATGACCCTGGCGGGCGGCATGATCATGATGTTCTTCGTGACCATCGGCACATTCAACCTGATGTACATCGCTGACGGCATCATGGCCCAGCTGATGGCGGACATGACCGCCTGCGCCGGAAAGATCAGGCCGAGCATGGGCGCAAAGGCACGGATCGTAGCGCAGCGCATCATCGGCTGGGTCAAGAACTTCAAGCTGGTCCTGTTCGCCATGCGCGCCCTGAGGTACGCAGGCCCAATCCTGGCCGTGCTCAAGCGCCTACCGCTGCTCGGATCGATCATGGCTTGCATCGGGCTGATGGTGACCGTGCTTAAACTGGTGGGCCTGATCGACAAGGAGGACGCCGACGACATCTGGAGGATGGTCGGACCCATGCTGGAAGGATTCGGTGTCACCCAGCAGGACATCGAGGACATGCTCCCAGGAGAAGACACCGCAGAGGGTCAACAACTCGAGAACATGCTCCGAGGCGCCGTCGACCAGGAGCTGGCAGAAGAAGGGGCCCTGGAGCTGGCCTACGCCAAGGGCCGTGCCCTCATCCATCAAGCCGGAGAAGGCAAGGCCCTCGCCAGGTGGATCTACACGGTCCACGATGGGATGAACGAAGAGGACCCCATCATCGATCTGGACGACGCCATGGACACCGTGCTCGTCTCCCTGTCGGGCGACGCCATCTTCGAGCCCGGAGATGTACCGGACGATTACTACCGGGTGGCTCACTATCTTCCCGGCTTCGACTCCCCCATGGTGCTCCCCGCAGACGACATCAGCCACATCCCGGGAGCTATGGAGGGACCGTCCGCGTCCGTGCAGACCGGGGGCCACCGAACGGTCGGCTACAACATGGTCCGTATCCGACAAGGGCTGTACCAGGGACTGCACGTGATGCAGAGAGGCAAGCTGTTCCTGTACAGCTGGGACTGCAAGGATGGTAGCACCCGCGGTTCGCGCTGGGAGGACATGGAGATCTGTGGCGGAGGCACGAGGGGAATCCCGGAATACTACGACAGCCCACCGAGCGCACGAAAGGTCAACACGATCCCCATCGCCCTGTCCTTCGAGGTCATCGAACGCTACGGTCAGATGTTCGGCTGCGAGATGGTGGCTGAGAATGTCCACGGTGTACCGAAGGGATCGCGCTTCATCGTCCCCTGCGAGATCCCTCCCGGCGTCTACGACCTGGTCATCGACGGGACGGTCTACGAAAACGACTTCGTGGTCAAGGCGGACCGAGCCTGCCCGATCTTCGTCAACTTCGAGTAACGCCCCCGTTCACAGGAGGGGCGCATGTCGAACCTGACCAAGCAGCTGACGGGCTTCCCGAGCCCTCCACCTCCCAAGCCTATGCAGATGGGCATGGCGCGGGTGATGGCGGCCCTGGGAGACAGGGGTGTCGAAGCGATCCGGGACGTCTGCGTCTGCCCCATACAGAAGACCGTATGGCTGCGTGGAAGCGCGAGCAGGATGCAAAACCGCCTGATGGGAGAGGACATCACGGAGACCAAGCCCTCCGGGAAGATCGTCACCCTCGCGTACAGCCCCAGGTTGAGGGTCCAGCGCGCCCTCGTCGTCGCCAGCCAAGGAAGGCTCGCTGTTCTATGCTGCGACTCGAGAGGCATGCCGTTCACCAGAAGAACCTGGGAGGATCGAGAGACCCACTGGCGTGGCCGGGACTGGATCGGGGACTACCACTGCTGGGATGAGCTCGAGTACGGCATCCTGCGCCTGATGGGGGTGGACAACCCCCCTGAGGGGCACACCGACCACATCGACTACGACGACTGGATCGTCATCCCCATCCCAGACCCCGGCGGTCCCCAATACCACCACTACTCACTCAGCGAAAAGGGCTGGCTCCCTCCGGTCGACTTCACCCCATACCGCATCTGCGACCAGCCCCGGATGGATCTCGGCAGCCGCAAGGGCGCCCCGCTGCTGCAGCTGACCGGGTTCGGGCGTAAGAGCCTACCACCCCTGTTTTGCAGCCACGGCATCGCCCTGGAGAATCTCTACAAGGTGCGACACTGCGGCTCTCTCATCTGGCCGAGCTTTGCCGTGACCTGGCAGGTGCCCCCCTCCTACGGAGACGTCGTCTTCCTCGCCGACATGAGCTGGGTCGCTGGGCTGCTGAAACCCAAGGGGAGAGAGAATCCCCGTGTGCTCTTCTCGCCCTCCGACGCCTGGACCCTGACCGTACAGTCCGTGGAGCACCACGCCAAGTCCATCAACCACGAGCTACGCGGCGACAGGGCGTGGTGGGCGGGACAGCTCGATCAAGACCAAGGCAGCCGAGGGAACCGAGGCATACAGAACGACCTGGTCACCACCGGGCTGTCCAAGCACGAGATCCGGCAGGTCTTCGCCCCCGACATCGTCGAAGAGGGTGACATCCGCACCAAGCCACAGCTGGCGAGGCGCCTCGAGGCCATCCTCGCAGAGCGAAGGCGCTACAGCGCCGATCCCTACTACTACCCGACCAAGGAAGAGGTCAAGCAGATCGCCCAGCGGTCCGACTACCAGTCCGGCGTCCACTACGGCTACATGGAGATGAAGGTCATGGGCCAGGTCCGCATCGGAAGCCTGCCCGTCTGCCTCTACCCCAGACGCAACAGCACCAGCGTGAACCGATTCCTCGACAGGGTCGGCTTCCGCGGATGGCGCATCCCCTTCACCTGGGGGGGCCCTCGCAGGAGCTCCCTGGGCAAAGGGGTCGAGCAAGGCGCCGGCGTCAGGCGTGCCTGGGCAGAGACCGTGACAAGAACCATCCTGAACTGGGCACAGGACCCCTGCGCCTACCCCGTCGACGCCGCCGCGCAAGGGGTACAGAACCCCCACTACAACGTCCACCAGTTCAGGGCTGCCGTGACCTGGGATCAGAGAGAGAAGGCGCTGGACGGCGAGCAGTGGCGAACCTGCGGCCCGCAGGGCGCCACCAGGGGCCACATCTACTCCGATCACAAGATGAATCTCCAGCCTGGAGCGACCACCAGCTGGGGTGAAGACCGGCATGCAGCCGGCATCCTGCTCACCACCGGCGACAAGGTGCTCCTGTTGAAGCGCACCGGCTCACTGGCGGAAGGTGGGACCTGGGCTCCCCCGGGCGGCTCGGCCAGCCCGTTGGCCGCACAGAGCCTCACAGGCCTGATGGGTGAGGCCTGGCGAGAGTTCTCGGAGGAATGCGGTGAGCCCCCCGAAGAGAGCGTACCAGATGACTACCGGACCGTCTCCACCTTCACCTACACCTCCCCCAAGAGCAGACTGCACCCCCAGGCCCTGGTCTTCACCACCTTCGTGGTCCAGGCCAACGAAGAGTTCGAGCCAACCCTGAACTGGGAGAACACGAAAGCGCGATGGTTCACCAAGGACGAGCTCGAGAGCGGTCGTTGGAGGGTCGAGCACGACATCAGGCTCCACCCGGGCTTCGAGGCGCTGCTGGCCAAGCAGGCAGACACCGTCTTCTTCGAGAGGTGATCGGTGCTGTACGACCTGCTCGGATACAACCTGTCGGAAGAGACGCTCGAGCTGCTGACCAAAGCCGAGCGCTTCATCGAAGACGACACGCCGCTGCAGCCGGTGGCGAGGGTCTGGAGACCCGCGTCTGGTTGGGGATCCGTGTCTCCGTCACAGCTGATGAGCTGGTCACACGCACGCCGCTTCAGTGGAACGAGCATCAGAAACATCGACGATGCCATCGCCGCGCACGTCAGGGATCCGGACTCGAAGATCATGCTCACCGGGAAGGCCTGGCACCTCCTACCAATACGGACCGTGGCCTCTCCGGGATCCCTCTTCAGGGTCAGGATCCGGCCAGTGGACGCCCTGGACGAATACTTCGCCGGCTGTACCATGATCCCCAGGGTCCCAGATGCGACGATGGCCGGAGAGGACAGGGAGATGCCGAGGATCCCCGTCGCCTTCTCCGTCGCTGGAGCGATGGCTTCCATGGTCATCTCCGAACGGATCGACGATGGCATAGACGGGATCGCCATCGAGGTGCTCTCCAACGAGGACCCGGTCGAGGTGATCCTCCCGTCCATCTTCGAGGTCCCAGACGTCTGGGCCACCGAAGAAGCTTGGATCATCGACCCCGTTCAGCTGTCATGGTGCATGCGCATCGCGGACCAAGAGGACGTGGAGGCGATCGACAGGATCGATCGTGAATCCAGGACCTACAGACTGATGGAAGACCTCGGCGTCGAGGCCGTCATGCTACGATGCAGGCTACGTCTGGACGACTATCTTCGGAGACTGGACTGATCATGCTGCTACCGCTCATCGCACCCGTGACCCTCGCCATCGCCTGGCTCGTCGACAAGAGCGAGGGTGACGAGCTCTCCGTGGCCGATGGGCCCCGCTACGGAACCCCCATCGAGCGCTGGTGCCCGAGCTGCCGAGGTGAGAGCTGCGAGGCCTTCGGGGGATGGCCATATGCGCCAGAGACCGGCGAGATCGACAGAGAGGCTGACAACCCCTACTGGGACGGATGGGAGAGGTGGGAAGATCTATACGACGATGCTCAGCAGCATGTCGAAGAGGCCGCCAGCCAGTTCCACTGGGGGCTGATGCTCAATGAACGAAGATACGGAAGAGAGACCTTCCTCGAGATGCTCTTCGACGAGCCGTGGCCCTGGAACGACCGCATCCCGTGGCGCCCCCTGATGCCCATCGACGGCAGCACCTGGGACCCCTTCGACCCCTTCCCGGAGATCGAACCCATCCCGTGGCCCAAAGGTGGAGGAGAGCCAGGATACCGAAGGCTCGTCGATAGCATCCGAAAGGGAGAGCACCCCGACAGCGACAGGTACAGCGACAGGAGCCCTGACGGTGAGTGGGTGTTCGTCAAGCAGGTGCTCCCACGTGGCTACATGCTCGACTGCTCCTACGTCGAAGAGGGCTACGGAGACGTCCACAGCGGCAAGGTGTCCTTCGACACGAACGTCGTCATCCCGTCTATCTTCGAGGGCAACCGTGGCTCACCCTGGATGAGCATGACCCCACAGGAGATCATCACCCAAGTCGAAGGCATCGACATGGCCCGCGGCCCCCATAGCTACTACCTGTTGGCCCACAGGGGAGAGGGCCCGGGAGCGCATGTCGTCGTGGGAGGTCTCGGCCTGGGGTGGCTGCTCGTCGAGATCGCCAAGCTGCCAGGCGTCGGACGGGTGACCCTGGTGGAGCGCGACCAGGCGCTCTGCGACTGGCTACTCCCCAGGCTCTGCCCCCTCCTTCCAGAAGGCAAGCCCATCGACGTGGTCATCGGAGACGCCTTCGAGACCATGAAGGGGATGAAAGCCGACGTGGCTGTGATGGACATCTGGCCGAACCTATCCGACATTGCCGATGACATGGAGAAGCTCGAAGAGGCAGCACCCAGCATCGGCTACTGGTGGGGCTGGGGATGGATGTAGGGAAAAGGTCACACCTCTCGCCCTGACGCCAGAACCCTGCACGGATGGTCGTGACCACCGGCATGGATGGACATGGACACGGCCGAGCGCTATCATCCATCCATCAGAGGTGACAGATGGCACTGATCGAAGAACCCAAGATCATGGACCCCGAAGAGATCGAGCGCTGGTGGTGGAGAGACATCATCGGGTGGATCGAGGGTATCGAGGGGCAGATCTACCTCGTTCAAGAGGTCGGAGACGACCAGGTCACCCTTGCCCCTGTCGACGATCCGGCCAACTGGGAGCGCTGGACGACCTTCATGCTCAACAGTGACGAGGCGCTCGAGTACCACGAAGAACTCTGGGAGCAGATCACGCCCGCACTCGAGGGCGACTTCGGCTACATCGTCAGGGAGCGCAACAAGGTTCCAGAGAACCTGATCCGAGCTGTCGCCAGCACCCTCGGACGGAACTACAGGGAGTACGACTTCGAGTGGACCCTGTGGGACAACGTCGAGATGGGACTGGAACGCGTCCAGCCAGGCAGCGTGAGCTCGAGCCCCGCGGCACAGATCATCCAGGCCCCTCCAGAGACGGTGGACGTCTCCTTCATCAAGGTGATGATGGTCGGCGGCCTGGACAACGAACGCATGCCCAGGATCATCAAGCAGGCCGCCAAGCGCGGGGTCTGGCTCTCTCCTGTCTACACCGACGGCAAGCCCCTACCATCGGTGCTACCCGAAGGCGTGCAGCTCATCCTGACCCTCAAGGGAAAGCACGTCACCCAAAGACAGGAGAACGACGCCCAGGCGCTGGCCGCGGCCAACGGCACCCCCGCCGCCTCTACACGCCTCCAGATCTTGAACACCGCGCTGCCAACCATCATCGGAAGACTGAAGATCGAGCCCGTCACCCGCAAGGCGCTGAAAAGTTCGGTGGAGAAGGGGCCGTACCCCGGAATGAAGGACGCGCTCGGCAAGCCGGAGATCTTCGGTGCCGACGATGTCTCCGACATCTTCGGAGCTCCACTGTACGGGTCAGGCGATGTCGTGATGGGTGGAGAGGTCCCAGACACCGTCCCGGGCGGCTGGCCAGACGACGGAACCGTACCAGGTACCCACGAAGGGATCGTCTCGAGGGACGACGGCATCGCGCTGGCGACCGTAGCCGTTCCGTTGGCCGCTATCCTGTTCAGGCGCTGATCGAGAGGATCGTTATCCGTACAGGGCTTCGTGCACGCCGGCGTAGATGGCTTCGTCCAACGAGCCCATCGACTCCGGACCCTTCCGGATCTGGCCTCCACCACCGCGCTGGGCCTGGCCACCGCCCATCGGTCCACCGCTCATGCCCGGTCCCTGCCTGCCTCCGGCAGAGAGACCGCCACCGCGCTGGGTCTGGCCTCCGCCCATCGGGCCGCCACCGATACCCGGACCCTGTCTGCCACCGGCAGAGAGGCCGCCACCGCGCTGACCCTGGCTTCCGCCCATCGGGCCGCCACCGATGTCCAGACCGTGCCTGTACTGTGAAGCGCCCTGCTGACTGCCACCGAGACCACCGCGCCTCGTGGGGCCCTGCTGCCCATGGAGACCGTTCTGGCGCTTGTCCTGGCGCTTGTCCTGGCGCCTGTCCTGGCGCATCTCTTGACGCTTGTCCTGGCGCCTGTCCTGGCGCTTGTCCTGGCGCATCTCTTGACGCCTGTCCTGGCGTCTGTCCTGGCGCATCTCTTGACGCTTGTCCTGGCGCCTGTCCTGGCGCTTGTCCTGGCGCATCTCTTGACGCCTGTCCTGGCGTCTGTCCTGGCGCTTGTCTTGGCGCTTGTCCTGGCGCCTGTCCTTGGACCTCATGGCGCGCTCCTTGCGAGCCAGTCGCTGCTCACGATCAGCCAGCGTCTGTTCGCGCTGCTGCATGGCTTGCCTGCGCTGACGCCGCTGCATCATGAGCTGCGGATCCACGGCGGGGCGCTGGAACCCGGGGCGCTGCATGGCGCCACCCGGAGCAGCCACAGCCACGGCCTCGACCTGGTCATCGGGCAGCACGCCCGTCTCGTGCCAGATCACGAGCTTCTCGGTGGCCTCGTCAGGCTCCCAGCCGCTCGCCTTGGACTGCAGCTTGTCGATCAGCCGGACCATACGACCCACGGTCTTCTTCGCCATGGCGTCCTTCCCAGAACCCAGGCGCTTGTAGGCGCGAGCGGACTTCCTACCGATTCGCCTGGCCAGGCCCTTCTTGCCTGCCCCGAGGAGCGCGGCAGGAGCAGCGGCACCTGCGGCGGTCAGGGCCGTGGTCGCGATGAACGGAGGAGCCAGCAGGCCGAGGATACCGTACTCCTCCTCTTCATCCTCATCCAGATCGTCGAAGTCCATGTCGAAGTCGATGTCACCGGCCACCTGGGCCGCGATGGCGTCCAGGGTACTGTCCATCCCTCCAGGAGGACCGTCCGCACCGCGGATGCCGGATCCGGGCATCATGGGGGACCAGGAACAGCTGTAGCCGCTGCAGGGCTGCACCGGACGACGTTGCCAGGCCGCTGACATCGTCGACCAGGCTCTCTCCGGGATCTGTTGACCCGAGGCCCGGGCTTGGAAGGCCTCGTTGAAGGCTCTGGCAGCCTCGTTGCCTGCGACGTTGAACTGACCCCAGCCAGAGGCCATCTGGGCCTTGGCAGCGTGCTGGGCAGCGAGAGTTCCGTGATCGGGAACGGGAATTGGGGCCATGAGAACCTCCTGTCAGGAGGAGCATAGCACCTGCATAGGTAAAGCGGTAGAGATCCGGGCACACTAAGCGACCGACCCCAGGCCTCGCGTCTGGGGCGCGATATGGCCTGGGGTCAAGAAAGCGTCTCTCGGTTGCACGTATGAGGAGCGCAGTCTCGAACCGAAGGTATTTCAGAGAGCAAAAAAACGCAAGAAGGTTTTCTGAAAAAGTTCACCTGCTACCGAATCCGAGCATCTCCATCATCGCCGGATCCACCGACGGGGGCTCGCTCACACGATCCGGATACATGCGCGGATCGATCTCGGAAGAATCCTCACGCCACCAGACCCGACCCGATGCGAAGGGCCCACCATCCATGTCCGGCGTCATTCGCAAGGCCTCGAGCAGCTCTGCCTCTGTAGATCCACGATGGACCAGGCCAGCGCCTTCCACCAGCGGGCGGCCGTCGCTCATCTTCCCCGACAGCGCGCCCGACCTGTAGATCCTGACGGAGGACCCGCTATTTCGGATCGAGACCCCGGGGATCTTCGGGATCTGATCTGGACGAGCCTCGACCACGATGCCGTCGACGTAGACCCTGCCCACGAAGTCCCCGGAACGCTCTGCGCCGAGCGCCACGTCCAGCGTGTCGATCAGCTCCGACATCCATCGACGGTTGACCGACGTGATCCACGCGGACCGATCCGGACGATCCATCGTCCCGGCCTCGGACGTTGCCTGTAGGCTCGCCGTGAGCGCGTAGAGTGGATGCTTCGGTCGGACAGTCGAGGATCCCAGCGCTCTGCGTCGAATCCTCACCTTTCCATCGACCCTCCGGCTGGCGCGATCGTCGAGCATGTCCCGCGGAAGACAGGCGCGGTGGCTATGAGAAGACGCGATGCGGTTCAGGGTCAGGCCACGTGCGCACTTTCCGTAGAGGATGTGCTCGAGCTTCTTGGCTGGGATGGGAAGATCGGGTTCGATCCTGCGTAGGTGCTGGATGATGCCACGAAAGACGGGCGCGGAGGTGAAGGTCACCACCCGCTTGAGCCGCTCGACACGTCCCCTACCACTCCTCTCGAGATAGGCCAGCTCGTGCAAGCACCATGTGCCGTCGAATCGGCCAAGAGGATAGAGCGTCCTCGCCCGATCGTAACGCTCACCGGGCTTCAGCACAGGCAACAGGCTCACCAGAGGGCCATCGTTCACGAACACCGTCGCCTCGGCGATACCGTAGGCAGACATGAGATCCCTGGGGCGCCACCGATCCAGGCCGTTGCCTCGGATGGAGACCTCGACAGGGGCTCCGGACGGGATGGGCTCCATCATCACCGAGCCGTAGGCCCGATCCCGATCGAGCGAAACGAAGGGCTGCAGAGACGTCCGGACATGCATCACCGGGCCACCGATGTGGGCCCTGCGACACATCATCGCCACGTCTTCTGGGAGCACCATCGGCTCGTCCTCCGGCTCGAGCGGGGCGCCCAGCTTCGTGTACAGCGCCTCGAGCCACCGGAACGACGAGGACCTGAAGGTGATCTCGTCAGCGTTCAGCCTGCGGCACACGTCGCGAATAGACTGCTGAACACGACATAGACCGTCACCGACACCTTCGTCGTCGGACAGCTCGAGCGCCCATGAGTCGGCCGTTCGACATTCGACCTTGCCCCCATGGCCCCAGGCGCCGATGGCGACCTCGAAGAACCGAAGCCCTCTGCGATCGGACCCGTTTCCGTCCAGGATCTGGAATCCACGATTCGCGGCATCCGTCAGCATGTTCTCCAGATCCATCGGACGAAGTGCATACAGCTGGGTTCCTGCCAGGCTCTTCCAGGGAATGCGCGGAACCTCGCTGCCACCCACGATGAAGCCACCCTCCGGACGAGCCGCAGCTGTGTAGATCTCCTCCTCCCGGATCATGATGCGCGACTTCACGAACCCTCCAGGCGGTGTTCGGACCAGGCGACGTCGTTGACACGAATCACCCTGCAGATGGCCTCGACCAAGTGGGTCTCCACCGGCAACAGCTCCGTGGCGATGGTCGAGAAGACAGCCGGAGCGCTTCCTGGGCTGTCCATCAGAGGTGCCATGACCTCGGTCTTGAGACGTTCACATGCGATCAGGGCGTCCGTGAGCCTCATCAGCAGGTCTTCGGTGGGATCCGACCCACTGTAAGTACAGCCAAAGCTTCCATCCTCACCGCTCTCGAGTCTCTTCTTGACCCTGAAGCTCACAAGGACAGCGACCTCCGGTCGCGCACCGAGCCTCGCGATGAGCCCGTCGACGAAAGGTGCAGACGTCCCGGGGGGCCACGGAGACCGGCTCATCACTCCTCGCCGGACGCCTCGCTCAGGGCGTCATCGACCCGAACGACCGTCTCGTCAATCGCCTTGATGTCCGAGAGCGCGACACCGAGCTCGGTCCCCTGCTTCGCCGCGGCCTCGCGAACACGGTGGACCACAGACAACAGCCGCCTGGAAAGATCCAGAATACCCAGCATCCCAGACAGACCGTTGAGCTTGATCAGGAACTCACGATCCTCCGCGGACAGGATCCCGATCTCGATGAGCTCATCGCCCTCGACCCAGCACTGGATGATCTCGTCGGAGAGCATGCCACCATCACCGACCATCCCCGCGACGTGCCCCTGGACCATCTCCAGCATCTTGGTGACACCGTCCCCCTCGTCAGCGCCACCATCGCTGGCGGTGTCGACGGGATCGGATTCGACGACCTCGGCCGTCTCCGGAGATGCGACCACAGGGCTGTCACCATCACCGCTCTCCGGATCCTGCTGCTCCTGCTGCTCCTGCTGCTCCTGCTGCTCCTGCTGCTCCCTCATGCTCTGCACGATGATCGCCGTGCAGGATGGACAGCTAACCAGAGCGGCGCTGGCCACGAGCTCGTCGGGGGGCGGAACCCTACCGCAGAGCGCACGGGTGAAGCCGAATCCAGCAGCGAGGGCTGCACGATAGGCGTCCATGTCGGCGATGAGACAGTTGGGCATCTTCAGCTCCTTGTCGATGTTCCACCGGGAGAGTCTATCCCATAGTGTTTTACGTGACAACACTTCTGGAGTCAAAGTACAAAGACCACGCGAACCTCACGGTCTCCTGTACCAGACCGCCTACAGCCCTCTGCCTCTCTCCTGCTTGGCCCAGCCACGTGCTGTACGGCCCTTGACCCCGACACGGCGCCCCGCCTCGGTCGCCGTCAGCCCTTCGCTGGTCATCAGGCCACGCATCCGGCCGAGCAGCTCCGATTTCTGCTCCGATGAGTACCGGACACGCGAAACCGGAGTCGGCTGATCGGCATCTGGCGAAGCCATCTCCCTCGCATGCCTCTGTCGAATCTCGCGCACCGTCCGGGGAGACAGCCCGAGCCGCCTGGCAGCTGCCGAGGCGTTGCCTTCCGATTCACGGACAGCCTGGACGATCTGGGAGCGCTGCTCGGGCGTAAATCGCTGACCAGAGCTACGAAGCCCGATCTGGACCCTGGCACGCTCCTCCCGCTCCATCCTGTAGCGAGCGTCCCTGATCGTAGTCCGCGGGACACCGGACCGTCGGGAGGCCTCTGCATCGCTCAGCCCCTGCTCCCGAGCGATGACCGCGAGCTGACGGACGAGATCGTCGCCACGAATGGTTCGGCGACGGCCACGCCCACGGCCAGAGGCAGCGTCCTCCTCGGAGATACGCTCACCGATGAAGGCTACGGTCGCCTTGGGGAGCTCCTCCTCGACGGAAGGGGCACCGAGGCCGTTGTCGGGGTTGATTCCAGGCTCCCACTTATGCGCCGCATCCGGGATCCACAGGGTGTCGACCCTCACGTCCGCACGGTCGACGTCCTCCAGAATACGCAGGGCACGCTCAGGGGGGATCCCCATCTTCTCGGACAAGTAGTCCAGGATAGCGACCGGGCGCTGGTTGCCCATGTAGTCCCGCAGCACCGCCTCGTCCGTGATCTCGAACATCACGCTCTGGCCGCCAATCTGAAGCGTTACGACCAGGTTCCCTGGAATGTGGTGACTCGCCAGTCCGGAAGAGCGGTGCCACTGACGGATCAGATCGACAAGCGCCTCCTCGAGACTGGCCTCCGAGGCCTCGGGATGCGAGTACCGCATGAAGTAGGAGTCGAGACCCCCTACAGGCATGCCGGACTCCAAACTTTGTGAGATGCGCGTGCTTCGGGCATCGAGAGCCCCAGATCAGCTCGAGAGTTGAAGAGGAAGAAGGTGGGCTGGAGACGGGTGATGGCGTAGAAAAAGCGGGGGGTGTAGGAGGAGGTAGAAGCCCCATACGTGCCCAGGAAATCTACCCCGAATACCGCTGCCTGTCCAGGACATGGGATGCTGTGTGGTGCTGACCGATTCCTCTCTCTTCGAGCATGTCCGCGACCATGCAAAGCAACGCGCCTGCTGGGACACCGTGCGTCAAGGTGGACGGATCTTCCGAGACGATAGCCTCGATCCATCCCGGCCTCCCAAGCGCTGATGCCAGCCTGTCGAGAGACAATAGCTGCCGCGGGTAGCGCACCCCATCGAGCCAACGGCGAGAGGAGCTCCCAGGGACACCACAGCTGGAGACCGCCCTGGACAGCGCCCTGCTGTCCACGTCGAGATCCCCGAGCGTCACGCTCCCGCGCTCCCTGAGCATGGACATCGCGGACACCAGGTCACCGTGCACCGAGCAGAGCACCCCGACATACGACGCCTCGATCCCGAAGATTCGTTCCACCACCCGATCCATGCCAGAGAGTGGAGAGGGGTAGCCGACCCACAGCGAACGGTGCCTGTGAGGATCACCGAAGCAGTCACTCATCGACGGAGCCTGCTGTACCCAGCGGGTCAACGTCGTCACCGATACCCCCATCACACGACTCGCGGAGACGACACCGCCAACCTCCGAGATCATCGAGCCCAGCACGACAGGGCCCCGCAAAAGTACGGAGCGCTCGAGGCCGGGCGGGACATCCAAGCTCATGGAAAGGGCTCCATGCATTGACGGGGGAACCCTCATGGTGTAATACATGAAAGCATCCATGGCCACAACCCAGATACGGAGCCACCCCATGAGCGATGACACCAGGAGACCTCGCGGAGCCGCCTCCAGGACCCGGCGCCCCGCCAAGGAGAAGGCGGCGGAGCCCCGCAGACCGAGGCGTCAGAGTCCCCAAGACAACGACGGCAAGCGCCCCAAGCGGCGCACCAGGCGACCCACGGATCGCGACGTCCGCACCAAGGCCGCCAAGCTCGATGGTCTGATCGACGTCCACATCCGCTGCGGACTCGAGGACACCGTCGTCAGGATCAAGCAGGAAGACTACAACGGGAAGATCACCCTTGGCTGGATGCTGCAGCGGCGTGACATCGTGTTCCGAACGCAGCTGGAAGACAGCGAGCAGATCATCCTCCTGCGGGGCACCGACAACGCCAGACTCAGGATCACCCGTCCGCATCCGCGCAAGGCGTACCCCATGTTCAAGGTCCACCTCACCGACGAGATCCGTGAGCAGATGATCAGGCGCGTCGAGCGCGGCAACGAGAAGCCCAAGTAGCGCACCTGGAGCAAGGTAGCGGCGATGCCCCCACGATCCAACGTCACCCAGACACATCTCAACCTCCTGCAGCGCTTCGGCAAGAGCAGGATGCAGCGAGGGCTCACCTCGACCAAGAAGGCCGAGCTGTGGAGGTTGACCTGTGAGACAGGAGGTGTCGCGCACGTGCCCTACGAGGATGTCGTCGATCAGTGGCGACAGACCGTGACCGGAGACAGCACACAGACCAGCCTGGCCGTCGGCGGGACCGTCGATCCCGAGTACGTGACCATCGCGGTCTGCTACCAGGGCAAGTCTATCGGGGCCCACACCTCCAGGGTGAAGGTCGTCCTCTCCAGGATGCTCAAGCTGTACGCGAAGTGCTTCGACGACAACGAAGCCTTCATGGACGCCGTCTACAAGATGGCCAAGAGAGCATCGTCACCGAAGACCAGGAAGAAAAAATGACCGAGTCCGACGCCATCGAGCTCGCAGCGAAGGATGTCCAAGAGGCATCTCTCGCCATGGGAAGGATCAAGGGACCGGATGACGTGACCAAGCTGTTCACCCGCTTCTTCGTCCACAGGATCAACAGCACCGGAGACGGTGACGGGCGAGAAGAGGCTATCCAGACCATGGAGCGTCGCATCGACAGCCGATCGGTGTCCACCGACATCGTCTCGAGGGTCATCGCGACCCTGGAGATGCTCCGCGGGATCCTGGAGCCAGAAGACACGCTCGCCATCATGACCTGGCTCGACGGCCCGATGGGGGCCCCTGCCGGGTTCACGCACGCTTTTTTGGGCCCAGTCCAGGACAGCTACACCGAAGCGGCCCTGTCCGAGCTCGACGACTGGGTGAGCAAGGCGCGCCTCGGCATCGAGCAACAGAACCGTCACATCTTCGGCGTGCTCGCCAAGGAACTCACCGAGGCCGAGCGAGGCGTCGTCGCTTCCGAGCTCCGAGATGCGGACATCGCCCTGAACGACAAGATCAGGGACGGACAGACCTGGAGACACCGCAGGATCGTGGCGAGGGGAATGGTCCACGCCTTCCTGAGGAGACGTCAGGGGTAGATCTGATGGACATCACCATCATCGCCTGGACCCCAGAGAGGGGTCAAAAGATCCCCGGCTCGCTCAAGCGAAGCCTGAAGGGTGTCATGAAACGCGCCAAGATCGTCGGATCGGTCTCCATCATCCCCGGGTGCATGCTGGTCGAGGCGAAGGGTGTGAGCAGCGATGACGCCGTCTACCTGATGAGGATGCTCCAGAACGCGGGATACCAAACAGGGATTCAGGTTTAGCCCATCGCTCGACAGCCGGTGGATAACGATCCCAGATCCCAGACGAACGAACGGCGGAGCACCGAAGCGCCCCGCCATCGTCGACGAACTCGAAGTGGCTACTTGCCGCGGCGCGACTTGCTGCCCTTCTTGAGGACGTACATGGTCGTGGTGACCATCTTCTTGCCGCGCTTGACGCGGGTGGTGATCTTCTTGAAGCGGGCGTTGCCCTTGCGCTTGACGGCCTTCTTCTTTGCCATGATGGACTCCTGTCCGTGTGAGGTGTCGTGGCGCTGCCTGATTCGGCAGCTTGGTTCAGGCAAAAGAATCACCCATCGAAGAAGGAATGTCAAGAAGCAAGATCCATTTTCTTGTAAATCGAGCTTTGAATACGAATATCGAGCTCGTCTGGTTCATCGCTCATTCACGCCTCCTTCATCGTTCATTCTTTATCACGAAAACCAAGGACAAACCTACGAATCCACCTCCTCGTCCCAGGCTTTGTCCCACAGATCGTCCGGACCCATCGCTACAACCTCGACGCCACCACGCTCCTCTTCCATGATCGCAGATCTCGCCTCAACACACGCAATGTGCCAGGCATGAAGTTCTCCACCGTGGCCACTCAGGGCCTCGACCCTCCAGAAGTCATCGATCATCACTCTGTACATCCGAACGCTCCTCTCGCGCCCGACATGGGCGGCGTCCATGAGAACGAAGAGGTGACGAACGACCGGACAGGCGACACGTGGTCCTTTTCAGCGACACCGCGAACTGCTATGTTGCCAGCATGAGCCTGTCCGAACGACTTGGAATCCCGGAAGAGGAGCTGGCCCGCGCCGGCCTGCTACAGCTGAACAAGCTACCTGACCACGGGGATCTGCTCACCGCGGCCTTCAAGATTGGCCCATCCGACCCACCAGCGGCCCAAGCCCTGCTGGCCGCGGCGCTGCTGTCCAAGGCTGGAAACACCCAGGAAGGACGCCTAAGTGCGGCCCTGACTCTGCTCGCCAGACTCGTGGCCAAGGCCAACCCTGCCAGGACCCTGGGCCCGGAAGGTGCAGAGATTCGAGCTCGGGTGATGCCCAACGGATGGCGCTACACCATCGAGTCATGGCCCAGGCTACGCTACGCCTGGCGCGAAGGTCTCGTCGAGCTGCTCGATCCGAACGCGAGGGGACCCAGGATCCCGAGCCCACAGCTCACGGACAAGGGCACAGAACAGCTGGAGACGATGGGAGGAGCGCCCGCCGAGGCGATCATCGAGCAGGAAGAGCGCAACCCGGACATAGAGATCGGATCTGTTCAGGCCCTGGACGAGATCACGCGTCTGAACCCCGCAGACCCGGAGCCAGTCTCCGTGGCCATCCGGGAGCAGTGGCCCAATCCCAGGATCGGGTTCGCCATCACCGTCGCGGGGCTCGGAATCTCGCTGTACAGCATGTACACCGCGATGAGAGAGGCCGAAGAGGTCAAGAGAGAGCTCAAGGGCCGCAAGAAGGGACGGATCAAGAAGCGCTACAAGAAGAACTAAGAGCGGTCGAGCAGCGAACGCTCCAGCACCTTCCAGAACGAGGCGGGTGCCACGATCTTGCAGCTGGTGACAGGAACCGGAAGGCCTCCACCGAGCGTGGGGGGCTCTTCACCGATCGCGAGGATCGAGTTCCCGGACAGATGCACCCTGCGGCACTCCCACGAACCCCCGAGCACCTCCCCGGAGACGATCCTCATTGTCGAGATGATCATATCGGACACGTTCACCTTCAGCCGCTCGGCTGCGCCAGTGAAGCGCTCCTTCTCCTTGGGATCGACCCTGGCGATGACGTAGGTGGAGTCCATGCCATGCATGCTATCATCCATCTTCTCTCTCCTCCAGGAGGATCTCCAACGCGGTGTCGACCAGTTTCACACCGACCGCGTCCTCGTTGACAGCCATCTCCATCATCTGAATCTCCGCCAAGGCCAGAACATCAGCATCCAGGGCATCGACACAGCGCTCTCTGAGCTTCGGCCCTATCACCGCCTCTGACAACCTGCGTCCTGAGCCGAACACGACGATAGCGCTCAGCAGGTCCAAGACGCCACCCTCTTCGCAGCAGATCGACGACGGAGACAGGGCACCCACAACACGGGCCGCGAACAGTCCGGACGCCATCAGCCAGGGGACCTTTGGGCGCCCGTGACGGGATATCGTGACAGCCATGCGCTTCTCGGGAGGGGCGATGTTTTTGATGACCTCATCGGACAGAGACGAGACGAACCCCTGTAGATCGACCCAGAAACGCTCTACCCAGTCCGACGAGAGATCTTCCATCAGGTCCGGATCAGGCTCGATGCCCCGATTGGTCAGGTACGTGATCGCAGTCCTGACGTGATCGTCTTCCTCTTCGTCCACCTGCGCAGGGGGCGTACCCCCCTCGTTGACATAGCATCGGTCACAACAGATCCCGAGGCTCCGTCCTCCACTCAGATCACCGAAGTAGCGCAACAGGTAGTCTCGGCGGCACTCGGAGGTGCTCAAGTAGCGGTGGGCCAGCGCGATCCTTCGCAGAGACCGCTCGTGGATGGACCGAATCATGTCAACGTCGATGCCGGGGTCACCGTCGGCGACCCGCTCCATTACCTGACATCTGGTGACCCAGTCGAAGCCGATGGCGTTCGCCGTCCTGAGGCGCGTAGCGATCTGCTTGGTCACACCGAGCTCGCTCGACAACCAGGCCACCGGAGCGATCACCTTTCCGCTGGGCGTGGCGTGCTCCCACAGCGAGACCATGGCGTCCCGAAGACGCTGGCTCCGGATCTCCCGGTGACCAGCCCTCAGGCGAATCTCGACGGGACGTTGCTGGTAAGAGAGCCGACGGATGGCGCCACAATCCGACAGGATCCTCAGACACGATCCGAGATAGTTGGGATGCTCGCCGAGCTCCTTGGCCAGGTCCTTGATGGTCATGTCGATCTGACCGGCCATGCCGTATCTGGGGATGCCCGCATCGAAGCGAGTCTGCAGCAGCTCCCAGACACGTCGCACGTCCCGGGGGGACGGCCAGGTGACCGAGACCATCTTCCTGGAGATCTCGAGCGTGTCCACCGTAGCCTTGCAGACAGCCAGTGCCGGTGACCCGTCTCTTCCGGCCCTCCCAGCCTCCTGGGTGTAAGCCTCCAGGCTGGATGGCATCTCCATATGGATGACACCACGGATCCCGGAGTGGTCGATCCCCATCCCGAAGGCGTTGGTGGCCACGATGAGATCGAGATCGCCAGACAGAAAGCGCTGCTGTGTCTCCATCCTGATGTGCTTCTTCAGCCCCGCATGGTAGGGCATCACCGAGTACCCCAAGCTCTTCAGCTGGCTGGCACCCATCTCGACGCCCGCCCTGGTGCCACCATAGACCAAGCACGGCAGCCCGGTGCGTCGAACCAGCACGTCCAGGGGCACATCCTTGCCGACCACCATGTAGCTGATGTTGGGCCGATCTGGAGAGTAGCGCATCCTCTCACAGCCATCGGAGATCCCCAGCACGTCTGCGATGTCCTTGGCCACCTGCTTGGTCGCCGTCGCGGTCAGGGCGATGACCTGCTCCACCTCGAAGGCCCGGATCATCCGACCAAGCTTCATGTAGGCCGGCCGGAAGTCGTAACCCCATTCGGACAGGCAATGAGCTTCATCTAAGGCCAGCAGCTGGATCTTCACGCCCTTGAAGGTCCTGGCGTCCATCCGGAGCATGCGCTCAGGGGACAGGTAGAGGATGTCCAGCTCACCAGCCTTGGCCTGCTCGAAGTAGCGGCGCTTCTGGACATCGGACAGCATGGAGTGCATCGCTCCGACCTTCACCCCTTTCTCCAGCAGGGTGTCCACCTGGTCCATCATCAGGGCGATGAGCGGGGAGACAACAATGACCATGCCATCCCGCGCCAGCGCAGGAACCTGGTAGATGCCGGAGTTATGGGTCACGGTGAAGTCCCCGAGCAAGAACAGGTGATCACCGTCCAGCTCGAACCCGAAATACTCACCAGATCCGATGGGCTCGACAGAGATCGCCGAACGAAGAGGATCTGTCCTCATGGGGCGCCTGCTGTACGCCGCCTTCTTCCTCTCGATCCGAACCGGAATCGAAGAGATGTCTCCACTCACGTACAAACGGAAGTAGTTTCCGGTCACCCCATTGTTGGTGCAGGTCTTCTCACACGCACGCATGGTCGCAGAAAACCCGAGAGAACGGCACAGGAACAACAGGTCTTCCGTGAGCCGCTCGTTGATGAACACGAAGTCGATAGAATGGCGACCATCCTCCACATGCCCGTCGGAGTCGATCAGTCCGGCGAGCAGTTCAAGACGAGCGGCCCTGTCGTTGACCAGGTAGTCTCGGGGGATATGCTTGTTGTCGATCACTCCCGCCCGACGAAGAGCCTTGGTGAGAGGACTGCCGCAATGCTCCCACCTACCGGCGATTCCGATCACACGATAGGTAGAAGCCGCACCATTATCAGCTCGAACCTCGACAGAAACACCGAGCTTGCGCTCGTTCGCATACGAACGGATATAGTCCTCAATCTCTGGATCCATCGTGGTGATCCTCTGGTCTCGACAAGCTCCATCACCGAGCCACAGGCCGAGGAGGTACGGATCCAGATCAGGATCGAGCTCAACACCATCGAACTCGACGCCAGTCTTCCATCCCTTGTGAATGTGCCTGAACCACTTAGATGATTCCCTCCAGGCGTCGATACCCACGTTGACGATGGTTCCGCCTCGCTGTGAGGCATATTCTGGATTCTTCTTCTGCGGTGTCTTCTTCAGGCTCAAAACGTGATGCTCGTTCACCACGTAAGGATCACCACCCCTCATCGGTGTGACACGATAGAGCTCTCCAACACCCCTGGACAGGGCAAGAACAGCCCTTGGCTGACTATCGGGCCCCATCAGGAGGTCGCCAACAGCAACATCCTCGACCAGAGCTACGCTACCGTCATGCCTCAAGACAGGCGTCCCGCGCCCAAGACACTTCCCGGCCGATGTCGGCAAGACCGCGACGATGTTCTTCCCCGCCAGCATGGGGTTCACGACCTCCTTCTGGACCGCACGCAGCCCGGGCCAGCCCAGCTTGTTGCAGGCAGCGATCACCGTGGGGTGCTCGGACGTCAGAAGTTCGGAACCGTCCGAGCTCAAGACCGGGCCTCCTGCTGGGGCGGCATCGCCGTGATCACCGCGGGAGAGGCCCATGGACAGGCCGGGCAGCCGACATAGCGGCACAGCCCGACACCGCCCCGCAGCTGTGAGTTCATCATCTGCAGGGAGATCTGCATCAGCTGCTCACAGCGGCAGTTCGGGCACTCGACCTGGCCGCCCATCGCCCTGATCAACCCTGCGTCATCCAGGGGCTCGGCCACCGGCTTTCCGATGGGGGTCCCCGACGAACCAAGGCCGTACTCTCTCGGGTTACTGCCATCCATGACTCGACTCCTCCGTGTTCCCGAACTACGTAACAAGCTCCACTGTCAGTGGCAACGACAGAGGCGCTGGTAGCGGCCGCTCAGGCAGGGTATCCTGCCATCATGTTTCTCCTCGATAAGACCCTGGCAACCGCACCTCACCGGGTGCGCAAGGCCACGCTCAACCAGCTGAAGAACCGGCTCGGAGCCCGGGCGCGCAAGTACCCCTTCGACATGGTCCCGGGTGGAACCCTGTCGCGGCTGCTGTACATCATGGAGCAGCACCCCAGGAGCTTCTCCGGATTCCTCTGGTTCCTCGAGTGGACGGGGTTCACGTTCGATAACAAGGACTGGATCACGTCACTGGGGCCCGGGCTCTACGGACGACCGAACGAGGCGGTGGACAAAGGGTTCCTTCACCCTGCATGGGAGACCGTAGAGGGCTCCAGAGCCCTCGAGGAGGACATGAAGCTCACCGGGGCGGACGGAGACGAAGGGAAGGCCACCGGCTGGTGGAAGCTCCCACTGCCGCACGTCAGAAACAGGATCGACCCCTACCTTCCATGGCTCGCTTCCCACTTCGACGCCATGCTGGACACGGACAGCCAGGATGAGTTCCTGCGCCGCTGGATCCCGCCCGAGCTCATCGAACGAGAAGGAAGAATGACCCGCGAAGAGGCCTACCTGGACAGATGGTGGCAGGGCTACGACGGTGGAGCCCTGCTCCGACAGCGCTACAGAAGGGGGACGATCAACAGCATCATCGACTGGATCGAGGCGGAGACGGTTGACTTCATGCGCCTGACCCCGGCCCAGGCCCTGCTACGGTCCATAGCCTGGCACAGTCAGCTCTCCGGCGGACAGAACTTCCGCTGTCCCGTCCCAGAGGGTGTACGCATCGCACAGTGGCCCGATGGGGCTCATGTCGACCGACTGGTGACCAAAGACCAGCTACGCTGGGAAGGCACCAGCATGGGCCACTGCGTCGGTGGACCGATCGGAGACGACGGCGTAGCTCCCGGTGGGGGCTACTACTGGCAGAGGGTCAGGGAAGGGAAGAGCGCCATCATCTCCTACCGGGACCCCCACGGGATCCCGTGGATGACCATCGAGGTCTCGACACCCTCCGGTGAACTCGTCCAGGCCATGGGGCCGATGGATCTGCTCATAGAGGACTGGGACGACGAGATGGTGCCACACCCTCTGGAGGAGCAGGGTTGGCTGGACGACTACGAGCAGGATTGGGGAGAGTTCCCGGACCTGAACCGGCCCAGGGACCGGATGGAGGCCTTCATGGCCATCACCGGAATGGATGGATCCAACTACTATATGAGGATGGATGAGCAAGGAACGCCTGCACAGGCGATCCCCAAGGTCCCGATCGGTAGAATGGGTACGGACCCGGACAGCCCAGACGGTCCCTTCTCCCCGGAGTGGATGCAGGCCATCGGACCGCACCTCTCTCGCAGCAGGCTCACCGAACTGCACAACTCCGTCAGAAAAGTCCTATGGATCCGCAAGGAGCTGGATGAGTGGCTGAATAGCGGCACGACCATCGAACACGACAGGGAGATGAAGAGACTCGCACACAACCTCACCTCGGCGTCACTCCTCATCGCCCAGCAGACAACATCCGACTCATCGTGTCACGAACGAAGCCATATCTCGCCCATCATCCGGTCCGAGCTACTGGAGATCGCTCCGAGGTCGAACAGCCGCGTCAAGGCCTTCGTAATGACGATACACGAGCCGCCCCTGGTGATAGACTGGGATGTCATCAGACGACCACTATGGATCGTGCTGCACGGACCTCCAGAGGAGCTCTGGCTCGTCAGCTACAGCAGCGTCGACGAGCTCCTACGCATCGCATCTCCAGACGAAAAACCACAGTGGTACAGGGAATGGAGAGACTGCAAGCCCCTGCAAGGGCCCCAGCACGAGACATACAGGGGTACTGTCAGCCTCGCGAGGCCCGGTGGAGGCGCCTACGCCGAGGTGAACCTGAGTGTAGGCATCTCGGACAGAGGGCTCATCGAGGCCATCCGGGCCGCGGGTGCCGCCATCGATCCAGAAGAGATCGAGGCTCACGACGAGCACGTCATCGCGGAAGACGAGCAGGTCCGCAGCGGCGATGAGACCAGAACGAGCATGAGCCTGCTCTGGCCCGACAGCGCGATCCTACTCGATCAGGGGGCGTTTTTGGACGTGACCGGGACAGAGACCGGGACTACGCGCTGATCAGAGGCCAGAGCTTGGCGAAGACGTCCTGACCCCAGGCGGTCTCGTTCTTGCCGTGCACGTTGATCGCATGCATCAGGTCCTCGGCCATCTGCGAGGCCGCGGGCAGACGCCCAGTCGCGATCTTGTGATCGATCTCCTTCAGCCATTCACGGACGTTCGGTGGAGTCTCCGAGTGTGTCACCCGGAGAGCATTGATTCGATCGACCTGATCGACGAGAACGTCCCTGCTCGAGAGCAAGGTGAGGCTCTCGGGGTCCGAGTCCATTCTCTCGGCTTGCCTGTATTGTCGCAAGGCCTGCGCCCTGCTGGCCAGGCCCTCGTCCGTCTGGCGCAGATCACGACGCCGATCACGGCGCTCCTGGCGCTTGTTGCGCTTCTCTTCACGACCAGAACGCCTGTCGTCCTGATAGGAGGCCACCATCGGCATGTCCGAGGTTCGACCCTCGCGACGCTCACGGCGGCCTTCGCGACGATCCTGGCGCTTGGCGCGGCGCTCACTGGAGCCCGACGCGACCTTCTTCACGCCACGGCCGGTGGCCCTCACCGCGCCCCCGATACCACCCTTCTTGTCACCCCACTCCCTGCCGGTGGCCACGGTCTTGGCGACACCCAAGACGCCACCCTTCTTGTCACCCCACTCCCTGCCGGTGGCCACGGTCTTGGCGACACCCAGGACGCCACCCTTCTTGTCACCCCACTCCCT
>Ga0257125_1000474_pt1 | contig 52865 bp, 51 predicted proteins | sample SI106_200metaG_FD_190183 | JGI IMG/M metagenome (GOLD analysis project Ga0257125, IMG submission 190183) | Marine microbial communities from Saanich Inlet, British Columbia, Canada - SI106_200 | ecosystem: Environmental > Aquatic > Marine > Inlet | place: Canada: British Columbia | collected... | reverse complement strand
ACACCAGTCGGTCCCAAAAATAACAAATTAACTATTGGCCGCTTACGATCTCGCAGTTCTGCTCTAGCTCGACGCAAAGCAGCAGAAACTAACTTGACCGCTTCATCTTGACCAATAATACGCTCGTGAATCTCCTCTTCTAAATTCATTAATTTGGTAGATTCTTTAGCGGTCACTTGAGTAAGTGGAATGTTGGTTTTATTACTCACCAAAGTTGCAATGTCTTCACCTCTGACTAGCTTGTCCTGACGACCAGCTTTGGCAACCATAATACCAGCTTCGTCCATTAGATCTAGAGCTTTTTTGGGTAAAGCTTGATCAGTAATATATCTATCAGCTAAATCATAAATCTTTTCTAAAGCATCGTAAGTAAAATAAACACGATGCTTATTTTCTACTCGATTCACATGAGCTTGCATAATTTGAATAGTCTGATTTTTATCTGGCTCTGGAATATTAATCTTTTTCAAAGCCTGACCCAAGGCCTTGCCTTCTATATACTGAACAAATTCTTTATTATTAGTTGCTCCAATGACAATAATATTATGCTGGCGTGCTTCGGCAGCTAAAACTTCTGACAAATCAACTCCTTCAGTACCTTCTGAAGACACTCCTGCCAGATTATGAATATCATCAATAAACAAAATAATATTACCAGATATAGCCACTTCGTTGAGAATAGCGATAAATCTTTCTTCCAGTTTACCAGTACCACTTGCTCCCGAAATCAACAATGGGACAGAAACGCTAACCAAACGCTTGTCTTGAAAAAATAAAGGCACTTCTTCAGCCATCATACGATTGGCCAAACCTTGAACAATGTTTCCTTTACCCACCCCTGGATTACCAACCAAAACTACACTGTCTTGTCCACTTTCAATGGTACTGAGAACTTCATTAATTTCTTTTTCCCGAGCCACTGATAAGGGTAAATAACCAGCTTTGGCCATTTTAGTAAAATCCTGAGAAAAAGCATCAAGCGTCGGAGTGTCCATAGCTGTATAAGCTCTATTAACATTACTCCTTGGTTTAAAAAATGATTTAGAGCGAAAGCGCTGATAACGTTGTTTTAATAAAGTATTAATTTTAATCCAAGCAATAACATTATCAATTTTTTGTTCATCAATATCAAAATCATAAAAGAAATTTTTAACTCCCTGGCTAGAGGCGGCTAATCCAAATAATAGGTCAATTTCAGCAATGGTCTGGGCCTGACGATCATTCATATGAAAATAAGCATTAAGTAGGGCTTCTTTGACAGTAGGCGTTAACTCTCGACTAGGATCTGCTTGTTTGGCAAGTTGAGCTAAATTTTGATCTATTTTATTTTTTAAATTATCAACTCCCAAGCCCAAACGTGCTAGTAGTAGACGAATATCTTTATCATTAAATAAAATATATAAAACATGCCAAACTGTGACTGGCCAGACTTTTTTGTGCTGAGCATAAAGCCAAGCTTGATCAATAATTCGACGAGCCTCTTGACTCAAATTGTCAGCAATATTGTGTTTGACAAAAGCATCTTTATTTTTCAAAATACCAATCTTATTTTGAAACCTAATATTAGGAACAGTCAAACGATAATACAAATACATATCCAAAATAATCATGATAAATAACCAAAGATTATAAGGATGAGCACTGATTACAAAAGTCCATAAATTGCGCGGATCAAATTGAACTTTATTTAAAATAATATAAATCAATATCAAAGTAAAAATAGCCGCGAAAATCAACAAAGTATTGACTACTATATTAATAGTCTGTTTAAATGCTCTAATAAAAATCTGAGCATAATTTATCTGATCTTTCCAAAAAAGAAAATTATTATTGGAAAAATAAAAACTTTTAAAACCAAAGCAGGCCTCACATTTGCGATCAGCTACTTGCTCACTTCCCTGGCATTTATCACATTGTTGGAATTTAATTACTTCCATATTAGCTGAAAATTATTAACTATACCCCAAACAATAATAATTGGTATAACAACCCAAATTATTAAAAGTAAAATATAAAAAATAATAAATAAAATAAAAACTACCAAGCGGCTGATAGTCAAAATAATTCTCATAAAAAAACTAATGATTCGGCCTTCACGATCATATTGACCAAACATCGGCTTAAAAAGATTTTTGAACATTATTGGCAGAGCCAAATTATTAAAACTACTACGTATACTGTTCCAAATATACAAAACTGTTCTCTTGAGCCCGGCGGTATACCACCAAATAGGAAAATACAAAACTTCTTTTAGTAAATCAATTACAAAAGACTTAAAAGCTTGAATTATAATATTTTGTGTCATCGATTAAATTATACCATAATTGACTAAAAAATATAAATCAAAAACCTGCTTTTGAAAAACAGGATTTCATTTAAAAATATTCCTACTAATACTTACGCCTCTTCAATACAAGCCGGCTCACAACCTGTACAAGTAGCATTGCACCAACCATCAACTATGTTACAAGTTGAACGATCTTCAACATATGCACCTGAATAATAACCAGCTGGATTATCACAAATTTGTGTTTGATTACTATCACAAACCTCACCCAAGCTAATTTCTAATACCCCATTACCACAGCCTACTGATAAAGCAGACCGAGATATAACTTCAATGACTTGCGTATCACTATAAGGATCACAAGCGCCAACAGCTATCTTGCCTTGGTTTTCTTTTCTAGTAATATAATAACCTGTGTCTGCAGTATCACCCTTACTTGGATCTATTGGTAAACTCTCGATATAAATTAAAAAATCTTCATCATCAACTACCAAACAATCATGGATATCACCATCACAAGTCACACTACCAGCAGAACTACATAAAACATATTTTTTATCAACTACCATGACAGCTGTAGAAAAATCTGAAGGTATCTGGCTATTATCTGTAGCATAAAGTTCTATAGCTTGAGCCAACATCTCTACATCAGTCCAACGACGAGCATCACGAGACTCACCAATCCTCTTGAGAGGGTTGATATAAGCAATAGTGAACGCCAATAAAATCCCAATTCCTCCTATTAGGACCATAAGCTCTATCATTGAAAAACCTGATTTTTTATATTTCATATTTTTATAACTCATCAAGACAGGCTACATCACAAGCTGTACAATCAGGAGAACAAACATCGTTTGGTGACTTGCAGTCAACAGTACTAACATAATCACCCCAACCCCAACCTATTTGAGTTTCATGACTACATAATTCAGCAAAACTACTATCACATTCTTCACCTAGACTGACTTCTAAAACTGCATTACCACAACCAACTGAAAAAGCAGATCGAGATACAACCTCAATAGCATCATCGCCATAGGGATTACAGGCCCCAATAGCTATCTTGCCTTGGTTTTCTTTTCTAGTCACATAATAACCTGTGTCTGAAGTATCTGTCTTGTCAGGGTCTACTGGTAAACTATCAATATAAGCCAAAAAATCCGTATCGTCTATAACAAAACAATCATTAGTGTCACCATCACAAGTCAGACTAGTAGATGAGCTGCAGATTACATATTTTTCATCAACTGCCACAATGGGTGTAGAAAAATCTGAAGGTATCTGACTATTATCTATTGCGTAAAGCTCTAAAGCTTGGGCTACTTTTTCAACATCAACCCAACGAACACTATCACGGGATTCACCAACTCGCTTGAGTGGATTGACATAAGAAACTGTCACAGCCAACAAAATACCAATTCCGCCAATCAGGACCATGAGCTCTATCATAGAAAATCCTAAGATTTTTTTATTTTTACTTTTCATAATATTATAATTTATTTTTTATTACCTTCATCAACACCAACTACAACTGCTCAGGCAAAAAAAGTATACATAGCCATAAATAATCCAATAAAGGCTAATACTAAACAAAATACTGGATTATTCTTCCAATAGCCATAAACCAAATACACAAGACCTGTAATCATATCACCTATGAATATTGTCCCAAGTATATTTGTTGCTAAACTTTTAGGTCACGCATTATTTATTCTTGCCCCAGCTAGGTGTTGTACCTGACAAAGCAATCATCATTATAATATAGAAAAAGACAACGTTAGAGAATTCTACGAAGTCTATGACCCATACATCCATTATTACCCACAAAAACATAATAGCGTAAATGGCACTAAATGTCTTTTGTGCATTGTTAAATTCAACTTTCATAATATTTTAAGCTAATAATTAATTATATTTTATTGTTTTTAATAGCTTTTCTTATATCCTGCATTAATTGTAGATAAAATTCGAGATTATGTACAGTAGCCAGTCGCAAGCCTAATATTTCGTCTGTTTTGAACAAATGATGCAAATAAGCATGAGAATAATTTTTGAGAGTAGTTTTATTGACTGGTTTTTTGTTATTTTTGAAACCAGAGTTTCTAATATTTATAGTCTTATAAAATTCTCCAGTCAAAGATTGTTTAGTTCTGATAAATAATCTTCCGTGACGAGCCTCACGAGTCGGTATAACACAGTCAAACATATCTATACCAGATTTGACTGCTTGCAAAATATTGTCAGGATAACCTACTCCCATAAGATAACGGGGTTTATTTTCTGGCAATTCAGGTACAGTATAATCCAAAACTTTGTACATAGTTTTGGCTGGCTCACCAACAGCTAATCCGCCTATGGCAAAACCATCAAACTTCATGGCAGTAATTTCTTTGGCAGATCTTAATCTTAGATCTTTGAAGTCTCCGCCTTGTATAATTCCAAATAATAATTGTTTTTTTATTTTAAGTTTATTTTTATAATCCAAAGCTTGCTTTGCCCAACGAGTAGTCCGCTCTAGAGCTTGAGTAGCTTTTGCTTTGGTAGCTGGCAAGCCAACACATTCGTCCAAGACCATCATAATATCTGATCCAATAGCTTTTTGAATATCTATAACTTTTTTGGGATTGAGAATATGTTTGGAACCATCAAGATGAGATTTGAATTCTATATTATCGCCTTTTATTTTTCTCAAGTTTGATAAAGAAAATACTTGATAGCCACCTGAGTCTGTCAAAATTGGCAAATCGCAATCCATGAATTTATGCAGGCCTTGAAATTTTTTAAAAGTCTCAATGCCAGGACGCAAATAATTATGATAAGTATTAGATAAAATTATTTGTGCGCCTAATTTTTTTACATCATCAACAGTCAAAGTCTTTACCGCAGCTTTGGTAGCAATAGGCATAAAAAAAGGAGTATCAATACTACCATGAGTAGTTTTTAATACCCCTAATCTTGCTTGAGATTTTTTAGATGTTTTATTAAGTTTAAACATTATTGAACTATGCCAATTGGCTCACTACTATCAGCATAGACATCAGAAGTTTTGAGCATTTTGGAACGGATAATAACTTGCTCTATGCCCTCGGCTGTCAAAGTAGTGGGGTTGAGCAAAACCATAGCACTGCCAGCATTATCTTCAGTAGGAATGACTTCAATAATAAATGAAGCAGTCATTGGTAAAAGTGAATTATCCAAATCATCTATCTGCCAAGTCAATGTCCCAATACTATCATCAAAATTTAATTCACCTTCTTGTATGTCTGTTTCTGACAAAAATGTAATCTCTGGTGGTAAAGTAGTCACAACTGTAGCTGAATCAAAATTGCCAGTTGCTTCAGGTATAGACCATATTACCAAATACTGAGTACTCTCTCCCACTTGTGGCGGCAACAAACCAGAGCCAACCCGTCGTCCTCCCAAATCCCAATAAATACCATTATTGAAGACAACTGCTTCACCAACAGTGACCAACAACGGAGCAGTCACCTGTTCCCAATCTGCTAAACCATCAACGCTTATTTTTATAATGTTTTCAATCATACGCTCTGGAAGCGGCTGATCTGTTACATCTATTTGCCAAGTAAAGAGACGACTATCACCAGGTAGCCAAACATCCAACTCTTCATCTTCAGCACCAGTCCAGACAATATTTGATTCTTGTACTATACCAACAGTATCCAAAGCATCCCAATCCAATACTTGACTATCAAGTAAAGCAGTAACAACAACACCATTGAATTCTGTTTCACTAAGGTTGGTAACCTCTAGTTGATAACGTAAAGTATCACCCCAATTGACTGTTGGATTGTTATATTCATTATTGATAGAAAAATCTATATCAAACTTTGGATTTATTACTTGGATATCTTTTGTCACTCGTGACAAACGACGGAAATTGCCATCAATCATATTACCAACTTCTACAACCAAAGATTGTTGACTCTTGCTATCAATCGGGAAAACACCATTCAAAATCATATTAACTTCACTATCTGCCAATAAAGAAAATTTCCAATAATCACCCTCTGTAATAAAAATAGATTCTTCTCCTATAAGTTCTCCTTCTTCTACAAACTCCTCTTCTTCATCTTCTTCTATATTATCCAATAAAACAAAATCTTCTGGATAAACAATACCAAGATATAGATCTTCCAAATCTTTTTTAGTTAGATTTTTAAAATTAATATTAATAGCCTGCTCAGTAACTACTAGAGTTTTGTCTACAGAATCTATACTCAATTCTATTTTACTATCAGATATTTTTGTATCTATGATTTCTTTGACAGAAAAATCAGAGTGAAAATTTACTGGCTGATATTCTAAAATAAAGACAGCAGACAGCTCATCATCTTTTTGACCCACCAATTGACCTTTTATTTCTAGTGAATTAGATTGTTTGGTAGGTAAATCATCAAGATACCAAGTAGTAGCGTTTTGATCACTAGGCTCTATAGTTGCTTCATCAAAATAAAATCCATTTGGCCAACGTACACTAAGTTTTATATTTTCTAGACTTACTATATCTAGATTTTTATATTCAATATTATAAACTACTTGATCACCAGATATTATCTTTTTTGGACCATCTATACTGACTGTAATACTCTCATCAGTATTGCTTGTCCCATTTTTGTTCCAATAGACGAGGCCCGCTAGAGCAACTACAAATATAAGAAACAAAAAGAATAAACAACCACCACCTTTTTTGGAAGCTTTTTCCATAGTACGATATTCTTTTGGTACTTCACGTTTACGACGACGAACTACCGGGGCTTCATAAGATTTTTTGCGTACTGGAGCCCGACGCGCTGCGTCTAAGTTTCTTTTTACTACTTTAGCCATATGCTAATAATTTTAATGCTTGTGAAGGCCGATCATAAATTGTCTGATAATAAACTTGAGAAATTTTCAGCCATTCTTTATTTAAACGCTGATTAATAGACAGATCAGCAAAATCAGTCCAATCAGCTTTGATAACAAATTGTAAAAAATCATACAATTCTGAACTAACAGTTTGCCCACGATTGCCAGGTGATATATACATTATACCCTGATCAAACTTTGGGTGCCAGCCAGATATACTCAGATATTTCCACAAAAATATTCTCACCAATAATAATTTTTGTTCTTCTGTAACCTGAACATCATCAAGATAAGATAAAACATTTTCAAATAATATAAATTCTTCTTGTTTATTACTCTGAACACCCTCATTTAGAAACAACTCGGCCAGCGATGAGGCTAAAGATAAATTACGCAAACTGTTACGAACTTCAGAAAAATCTTTGATAATACTCACTCCTGCTAGATGATCCATACGACCACGACCAATCATGATCCGTACTTTTGCAAAAGGCAAAAGATGTCCAGCTAATTTACTTTTTGATTTGGCGGCGGACTTTAGGACAGCATTGATTACTCCTTCATGAGGAGTAAACAAATCATATATACGATCAGCACCGTACCAAGTACGAGATCTCAATACAAACGCATCTGTCTTAAAAGACATACTACAATTTTAATCCTAAAATAATTTTGATTTTATTTATAACAACTTCTTTATTGGCCTGAGGATTGTCTGTTACTGCTTCTAAACTACCAGCTGAAGTAGCTGCAATAATATCTGTTTTGGATTTTTCAATAATATTTTGTAAATATTCAGAATCTGTTTGATAAGTTTCGATTGCTTTGTCGCCAGGTTGTAGACCGGCTTCTTTGCGTAAGCTATTTATAAAACGGATTACTTCTCTGACCACTCCTTTATCCTTCAAGTCATCAGTCAGATTTGTATCCAGAGATACTGCTGGAGTGTTTTCATCAGATTCCCAGCCAGATTCTTGATTTACTTTATCAACTGATTTTACATTTTCTACATTGAGCTCATCTTGCAAAATATTTAAATAAGCTTTATCTAATTTTTCTTTGATTTCTAAAGTAGCTAAAGGCTGTCTGACTTTGAGACCAGCTTTGGCACGCAGAGCATGAACTCTTTCTGCAATTTGTTTGATAGTGTCCATTTGTTTGAGCACATCTTGATTTATCATCTTCTCATCAAATTCAGGCCAAGTTTCTAGATGTACAGATTCTTCTTGATTTTCAAAAGCTTGATAAATCATCTCAGCAGTCATTGGTGTAAATGGTGCAATAACTTTTGATAATTGTTTTAATATAAAACCTAAAGTAAGCACAGCTTGCTCTTTATCTGCTTTGTCATTACCTTTGAATCTATCGCGACTGCGACGTACATACCAAGTGGATAGACTATCAACAAAATCAAAAATAGGACGACTAGCTTTGACTAGATTGTAATTTTCTATAGCTTTAGTAACTTCTTGCAACAAACTATAATATTTACTAACAATCCATTTGTCTAAATCGTTATTTAGTTTTGGTAATTCTTCAGCATCAATCTTGTCAGGACTAAACATCTGATAAAAATTGAAAATATTTTGTAGCAATCCAGTAAAGCGACGATAGACTATCTGTAAATCTTTTTCTACAAAAGATATATTTTCAGACAACATAACTGGCGAAGACAAAAGATACATTCGTAAAGCATCGGCTCCATACTGTTCCATAACATCAGTTGGATCGGGATAATTTTGTAATTTCTTGGACATCTTTTTTCCATCTTCAGCCAAGACAATACCATTGACAATCACATTTTCAAAAGCAGGACTATCTTTGATAGCCGTAGATATGACATGTAGATAATAAAACCAAGTCCTTGTCTGGTCAACACCTTCGGCTATAAATTTGGCTGGAAATTTTTGGTCAAATTCTGATCTATGTTCAAAAGGATAATGAAATTGAGCATAAGGCATAGAACCAGATTCAAACCAACAATCTAAAACATCTGGAATACGTTTCATGGTACCACCACATTTACAAGAAAAAGTAACTTTATCAACTACATGTTTGTGTAAATCCTTGACTGCCTGACCAGAGATATTTTCTAGCTCAGCAATAGAGCCAAATACCTGTCGATCTTCACATTTATCGCATTCCCAAATAGGTATCACAGAGGCCCAATAACGCTGACGAGATATAGACCAATCACGAGCCCCTTCAAGCCAATTACCAAAACGACCACCTTTAATATATGCTGGTGACCAATTGATTTTTTTGGCATGTTTTAGAGCATTATCTTTGATCTTGGTCACAGCTACAAACCAAGAGGAAGTCGCATAATTCAATAACGGTGTATCACAACGCCAACAATGCGGATAGCTGTGTTCGTATTGTTCTTTTACTAATAATAAATTTGCTTTAGCAAGATATTGAATAATCTTGACGTCTGTTGCTTGGACCTCATCTTTTGGTTTGACATGAAGTCCAGCAAAATCCCCTGCCTCGGTTTTGATAATACCATCCATGCCAAGATGTTGGACAAAAGGCAAATTATTTTCTTTGCCCAAAGCCATATCATCTTCACCAAAAGCTGGAGCAATATGGACCACACCAGTACCTTCTTCGGTGGAAACAAAATCAGCGTCATAAATTTGCCAGCCGTTATCTTTATTTTCTAATTTATCATCACTAGAATAATAATCAAATAAAGGCTTGTATTTTTTGCCAAGTAAATCCTTGCCTTTGAACTCTTCTACAATAGGGAACTTGCTCAAATCTTTTTCGTGTTGAGGCAAAAGCTCACGAGCTATAATATATTTTTCTTTACCAGCGTCTAATTTTACATATTTTATATTTTTACCAACTGCCAAAGCTACATTGCCAATCAAAGTCCAAGGTGTAGTGGTCCAAGCCAAGATATAAGTACCTGGTTCATCTACTAGCTCAAACTTGGCAGTCAATGAAAGATCTTTGATATCTTTGTATCCTTCGGTTACTTCTGATTGAGAAAGAGTAGTCTCGCAACGCGGACAAATATGCATAGAGCGATAATCTTTGTAAATCAAATCACGATCCCACATTTCTTTGAAGACCCACCAGATAGTTTCCATATATTGTGGGTCCATAGTCTTGTAAGGATTGTCCATATCAGCCCAACGACCCAAACGACGAATAACATCCTTCCAAACATCAACATACTCCAACACTTTGGAACAACACTTGTCATTGAATTTATCAATACCTAGCTTGTCTATCTGTTTTTTGGTTTCATAGCCCAATTCTTTTTCGACAATATTTTCAATTGGTAAACCATGACAATCCCAACCCCAGCGACGCTCAACACGATAACCCCGCATAGTAAAATAGCGTGGTACTACATCTTTCATAATACTAGCTACCAAATGTCCATAATGAGGACTGCCAGTAGCAAAAGGCGGGCCATCATAAAAAAGATAATCACCTTGTGGAGCATCCTTGTCTATTGATTTTTGAAAAATCTTGTTTTTGTCCCAAAAATCCAGTATTTCCTTTTCTTGATTCTTAAAATCAGCCATTTTTCTTTACTTAAAAATAAAGCTTGTGTAAATCCTATTCTATCCCAAAAATAGGGCTTTGTCTAGAAAAATAAAGAATAGAGATATTGCCACCAAGACTGCTTTTTTGTGGTTTTTAATCTGCCTCGATACACTCTAGTCTGCTTAGAAGATTTGATAGGTGTAGTGTTTAATTTTTTTCTTTTCATAATTTCTTTTAAAAAATTATTATAGCCCTTCTATTCCACAAGCATGGAAAGAAATAGAAGAGCTATAGCAAGTTTTTAATTTCTTCTATAGTTAGTCTTTTTTTAGTCTGTAGATAATTAATCCTATCCAAACGCTTGATAGCTTTGTTTTTATCATAAAGACGATAACCACCTTGAGAGCGATTATCTTCAGGTAACAAACCTTCGCGAGTATAAAAATTGATAGTTGAAGGTAAAACAGAAAACAGCTTGGCCAATTGACCAATCTTTATCAAATTTGTGTCTGTCCCCTCTTTCGGCATGTGTCTATATTATAAACCATAAAGTAGAAAGTGTAAAGTAATTATAACTACTTTATGTTAAGTATAAAATATAAACAAAAAGAAAAGGCTCTACCGAGGTAGAGCCTTGTGGGTAAAAGTTGTAAGCGGTTGTTGAGAGTCTGTCTAGACCAAGATCCGGGTGATAGAGAGACGTCTCTGACGGTGATTTGCTTACATCTTTGAAGAACGATGATATACATATATTAGCAACTAATAAAAATATTGTCAAATATAAACTGTGGATAAAAAAACACCTCTATATAATAGAGGTGTTTTAGATAATATAGAGTATTTTATTGAGTAGCAACTTCTGCTTCCATCATTCTATTGATCTCTATCAATATTTCTGAGTCTTGACCAATAGTTTCTATACCTACGACTCGATCACGATTGATTTGTAATAAACCAGTTGGCTTGTGGAGCTCATCTCCTCGCTTGACCAAAACCGGAACATTGACTACTTGGTCTTCACTGTCTTCATCTTGAGCTGGAATAACGCGTTGTTCAGTTTGAATATAATAAACATCATCAAGATAAATATTCAAAGAGTCTTCTTGGACTACTTGAGCATAATAAACTTGACCATTATCCAAAGCAATAGCTTTGAGATCTGTATCTTTGACAAAATTACTATCTGGTTGTTTGACAAACCATAAAGCACCAGCCAAAACAATGATCAAAATAAGTAAGGTTATAATCATCCAACCCTTGCCTTGTTTTTTGGCTTTGGGTCGTTGAGAAACAAAACTTTCAAACTCCATCAATTCTTCTGGGTTATTAGATTTTGACCCAGCTGGACGACGAGCAGGTGTTCTTTTTGTTGGGGGCATATTGATTTAAGTTAATTATTTATCATCATTATATTAACAAAAAACCACCTATTAGTAAAGTCTCGACAAATCTTTGGAGGTATATTATGATTATGACTGTTTAGACAATTAAATAACAAGCATATGAAAAGCGATTTCTATTTATTTTTCTTTTACAAGTTAAAAGGGCTGGGTTTGAACAAGATCTGCGAACTTATCAAGCAATTTGGTGGTGCTCAAAATCTTTATCAAACCAAGCTAGATAATAAAGCTGGACAGATTATCCAAAAATACAAAAATGATAAAATCTGGTTAGATAAAATTAAAGAAGAATTCAACAACCTCAAAGATCAATATATTAGTATTGAAGATCCTGATTATCCTGACTTACTAAAACAAATCTATGATCCGCCTTTGTTTTTATTTTATAAAGGCAATAAAAAATTATTGTCTAGTCAATATATTTTGACTATAGTCGGATCACGACAAACAACTAGTTACCATAGACAAGCAACAACCAAAATAATAAACCAACTACAAACTACTCCTCTTATCATAGCTAGTGGCTTAGCTATTGGCATTGATACATTTAGTCATGCTCTGGCCTTAGAAAATAATCTACCGACCATTGCAGTCTTGGGATCTAGTTTGGACAAATCAAGACTCTATCCGCAATGTAATATCAAATTAGCTGAAGAAATCATAAGCAACAACGGTTTACTTATTTCTGAATATCCTAAGCATACCAAAACTCAACTACACCACTTCCCCAAACGTAATCGTATCTTGGCAGGCTTATCTAAAGTAGTGATAGTTATCTCTGGTGCCAAAAAATCCGGTACTCTAATCACTGCTCAAGTGTCTATAGATGAGGGTCGGGAAGTATTGGCTCTGCCTGGTAATATCAACCAAACTCTCAATCAAGGACCAAATCATCTAATAAACAACGGCGCGCAAATACTATTGTCAGCTAATGATATTTTGAAAATATATAATCTAAATAATATAACAAATAAAACTGAGAGCATAAAATTTTCTAATTCTAACACAGCTAATATCTATAAAATATTAAAACTAGAGCCACAGACTATCGAAAAATTGGCTTTTAGACTAAAATTAACTCAAGAGGTTATTAATATATCTATCTCCGAACTAGAACTACAAGGTTTAGCCAATCTCAATCAACTAAATCAAATAGAAATTATTTAGACATGCCAAATTTGTTTGCTACTTATCAGGATGATATCACTTTTTTGGAATCTCTGATCAACCAACCAAATAAAAATTATCTGTTGAATATAAATGACAGGAAGATTTTTATAATTCGTCTCAAAAAATTCTTGAGTCTAGTGGGTAATCCTCAGAATAAACTAAAATTTGTCCATATAGCTGGCACCAGCGGTAAAGGTAGTACTGTGACTATCTTGCAAGAACTAATATCTAGCACTGGTCTCAAAGTCGGGGCTTATACTTCACCATACTCAACAACAGCTATAGAAAAAATTAAGATAAACAACAAACTGATTTCAGGCAGTGACTTGCATAATATTTTGCATAATATTATCAAGCCAGCCCTAGACAAATATATTATAAAGTTTCCTACTGAACCGATCTCTTATTTTGAAGCTTGGATGGCTTTGGCCTTGGTTTATTTTGCTAAAGCAAAATGTGACTGGGTAATTCTAGAAGCGGGCTTGGGTGGTACTCATGATGCTAGCAATGTCATCCCCCACCCTGCGATAACTGCTATTACAAATATTGGTCTTGATCATACAGAAATCCTGGGCAACACCAAAGAAGAGATAGCTCGTGACAAAGCTGGCATTATCAAAAAATCTAGCAAATTTTTGACTACAGAAAAAAATGTCAAACTAATAAATATCTTTAAGAAAATTTGTAAAACTAGGCAAGCTAAATTTACTAATCTAGACAATCTAATTTCTAACTATAAAATAAATAACTATTTCGATACTCCACGCCAACGTGATAATCTGAATCTGGCTTTGAATATTCTAGATATCTTGAATATCAAACCAGCTAATACTCAAAATATTATAAATAATTTCAAACTTCCTTGTCGACAAGAAATTATTCAGACTAGTCCTCTGGTTATCTTAGATGGCGCCCACAATCCTGATAAGATAAATAATCTAATCAAATTTGTTGCTCAACAAAAATATAAAAAACTACATTTAATAATTGGCTTTGCAGAAGATAAAAATACAAAACAAGCTTTACAAAAAATATTACCTTTGGCTGATACTCTATATATAACTAGGTTCTTGGTGCCAATGCGTAAAGCTGCTGATTTGAAAAAATTATATACTCAGAGCAAAGCTATCAAAAAAATATCTACACAAATATTTTATGACCCACGAGATGCTCTGAAGACTGCTTTGAAATCAGCAAACAAAGCAGATTTGATATTGATAGCTGGTAGTTTTTATATAGCTGGAGAATTGAGGAAACATTGGATCTCAGAAGAAAAAATATTAAAAAATCAAAGCTCATATATCCAAAGGGCCTTGCCAAAATAATAAGTTTATTGTATAGTCCAAACTATGTCTAAATTAGTTATAGTGGAATCTCCCACTAAAGCCAAAACAATCAAAGGATTTTTGGGCAAAGATTATGTCATAGAGTCCTCTTATGGTCACGTCCGAGACTTGCCAAAAAGCAAGCTTGGTGTTGACGTTGATAACAATTTTGAGCCTACTTATGCTGTGCCTGCTAAGGCAACAAAGCAAGTAACCAAGCTCAAAAACTTAGCCAAAAAAGCTGACATGATCTACTACGCGACTGATGAAGATCGTGAAGGAGAAGCTATCAGTTGGCACTTGCAACAACTCTTGCGTATTAATGATAAAAAAGAAAAACGCATAGTCTTTCATGAGATTACCAAAAAGGCTATCGAAGCTGCTCTAGAACATCCTCGCAAACTAGATAAAAACTTGATTGATGCCCAACAAGCACGTCGTATTTTGGATAGACTTGTAGGCTACAAACTATCTCCTCTATTATGGAAGAAAATTGCCAAAGGACTTTCTGCTGGCCGTGTCCAATCAGTAGCTGTCCGTCTAATAGTAGAACGAGAAGAAGAAAGACGAAAATTCAAACCCGAGGAATATTGGACAGTCGAAGGCGAAGCTGCCAAAGCTGGTAGTGATGCTTTTAAAATTTCTTTACACAAAGAAAATGACAAGCCTTTGGGCAAATTTGATATTGATAAAAAGAAAGCAGCTACTGCTCTCAAAGAAATAAAACCAGCTGATCTAATAGTCGGTGAAGTAAAAGCCAAAGAACACAAAAAAGCTCCTTTAGCTCCCTTTACTACTTCCACTCTACAACAGGATGCCCATAGACGTTTTGGCTACTCAGCCAAACAAATTATGATGCTAGCCCAACAACTTTATGAAGGTATGAAGTTGGGTAAAAAAGGTACACATGGTTTGATTACTTATATGCGTACAGACTCTTTTAATCTGTCTGATGATTTTAAGAAAGAAACTGAAGGTTATATTACTGACAAATTGGGTAAAGAATATGTTGTGGCCGGAGGACGTCATTTTAAGAAAAAATCAAAACTAGCTCAAGAAGCTCATGAAGCTATCCGTCCAACTGATGTCACTAATGACCCTGAGTTTGTCAAAGAATATCTAGACGCTAAACAATTCAAAATATATTCTCTAATTTGGCAAAGAGCTGTAGCTTCACAAATGACAGAAGCTATCACTGAAACAACTTCTGTAGCTATTGAAGCTAAAGATACCAATTGGATGCTCAAAGCTGTAGGTACTGTCACCAAATTTGCTGGTTGGAAAGCTGTCTATCATAATAATGGTGATGAAAATGAATTGCCAGCAGTCGCTACTGGAGACAAACTAGATCTCAAAAAACTAGAAGCTTTAGAACACTTTACTGTACCACCAGCTAGATATTCTGAAGCTGGTCTAGTAAAAGCTATGGAAGAGCTTGGTATTGGTAGACCATCTACCTATGCACCAACTATAAATACTATCATTACTAGAAAGTATGTAGAAAAAGAAGAAAAGCGTCTGGCTCCAACTGAGATGGGTGAAATAGTCAATAAGGTGTTGGTAGAACATTTTGAAGATATTGTCAGCTATGACTTTACAGCTCAGATGGAAGACGATCTCGATGAGATAGCAACTGGTAAAAAAGAATGGCAACCTATCATTGCCGAATTTTATAAACCATTTGAAAAAAATCTTATGAAAAAAGAAAAAGAACTAGACAAAAAAGAATTAACCGAAGAAAAAACTGATGAAGTTTGTGACAAGTGTAGCAAACCAATGGTCATCAAACTAGGGCGCTTTGGAAAATTTTTGGCTTGTACAAATTATCCAGATTGTAAAAACACAAAACAACTTGATATTGATGGAAAAATAGAAGAGCCAGAAACTACAGATGAAAAATGTCCAGAGTGTAAAAAAGACATGGTCTTCAAACACGGACGCTTTGGAAAATTTTTGGCTTGCTCTGATTATCCTACTTGTAAAACTACTAAAGCAGTCAATCAAGGCACTGGGGTCAAATGTAATAAATGTGGCAAAGGTGAGATTGTAATGAAAAAAAGTAAACGTGGCAAAACATTTTATGCCTGCGATCAGTATCCAGATTGCAAACACGCTCTCTGGTCAAAACCAACTGGTGACAAATGTCCTGACTGTGGCGAGCTAGTCATCTTTGCTGCCAAAGACAAGGTCAAATGTTCTGAATGTAAATATACTAAATAATATTTTAAACTCCTGCTCCTGGCAGGAGTTTTTGTTATAGTCTTGCTATTTTGGGTATTAAATATTAAGATAATAATACCAACCCAAAAAGTATGAAAACATTTGATGACCTCAAAAGAATACTAGAACTCAATTATAGTGATAGCAACATCAATGTCGTTATCAAAGCTTTTCATTTTGCTACTGAAGCTCATCGTGGCCAAAAAAGGCGCACTGGTGAAGATTATATTTACCATGCTTTGGGGACTGCCTACAATCTAGCTGAAATGAAAATGGATATTCCGACTATTGCGGCTGGCCTACTCCATGATGTACCAGAAGATACTGACTTTACTTTTGATGATGTCAAGAAAAATTTTGGTAATGAAATACATAATCTAGTCAAAGGCGTCACAAAACTAGGTAGTTTGAAATATAGAGGTTTGGAAAGATACGCAGAAAATCTACGTAAAATGTTTTTGGCTATGTCCAAAGATTTGCGAGTAGTCATTATCAAGTTAGCTGATCGTCTTCACAATATGGAAACCCTCCAAGGTGTACGTCCAGAAAAAAGACTTCGTATTGCCCAAGAGACTTTGGACATTTTTGCTCCGATTGCCAATCGACTTGGTATGTTTAGAATCAAGACAAAACTAGAAGATTTGTCTTTTCCTTATGTTTATCCAGAAGAATACAAATGGGTAACCAATCTGATCAAAGATAGACTTAAAGAAGAAAAAAAATATATTGAGAAAATTAAAAGAATTACTGAAAGAGATCTCAAAAAAAATAATATTCAGATATTATCTATTCATGGACGAGTAAAAAATATCTATAGTCTTTATAAAAAACTGTTGCGCAAAGGCAGAGATCTTAACAAAGTCTATGATCTGATTGCTTCACGAATTATTGTCGATGATATTCCTCATTGCTACAGTGTCTTGGGTATAATACACAAACGTTGGCCTCCACTAAAAGGTCGCGTCAAAGACTATATTGCTCAACCAAAACCCAATGGCTACCAATCTTTGCATACTTCTGTTTTTACAGAGTTTGGTAAAGTGGCTGAATTTCAAATCCGTAGCAAAGCTATGGACGAAGAAGCCGAATTTGGTGTAGCAGCTCATAGTCGTTACAAAGAAATAGGTATTTTGGGTAAAAGAAAAAATCCACCCAAATGGCTCAGAGAATTGATTGAAATGCAAAAAACTATCACTGACAACACCGAGTTTATCAAGCATATCAAAAACGATTTATTCCTCAACCAAATATTTGTTTTTACCCCTAAGGGCGATGTGATTGAACTACCAGAAAATGCTACTCCTTTAGATTTTGCTTATAGTATTCACTCTGATGTAGGCACTCAGTGTATTGGTGCCAAGGTCAATGACAATATGTCTTCTCTAGATACCATCCTCAAATCTGGTGATGTGATAGAGATCATGCGAGATAAAAATAGAAAATTACCAAATGCCGATTGGCTCAATATTGTAGTCACACAAGGAGCTAGAGCAAAAATAAGAGCAAAATTAAAAAACAGCCCCAAATAAAACCAAGGCTGTTTTTTTATTTTATTCTGTACTAATATTTTCAAAAACACTCAATCTACTTAAAACTTTTTGCACTCCTTCTACATAATTAAGTGATAAACCCTCTGTCATTGGTCCATCTTCAACTACACTAGTTCCTTTTGTTTCAAGTTCTTTTTTTGCTGTTGCAAACCATTCACGAAATTTTGTAACCCCACTAGCTACTTGACTACGTTGAAATTGCGTACCATGTTCTTCCAATACCTGACGTGCTCCTGGATGATCAGACAATATTTCACCTTGTTTGTCTGCTATCTTTTTCCATCTTCCACCAGCAGCATCGTTTATAACCATATCAATCTCATGATAAATTTCTGCAGCTTGTTCTTGTTCTGGGCTTTTTTCTTCTTCTGCCTTATTAGCCGCTACAGGCATAGCCTCTGGATTGAATACCATATGTTTGTAAGTTAATGATTATTTTATAAATTTATCTAAAATATCTTTGAGCTCACCATGTGAATAAAAGTTAACTCGAATAAATCCTTTTTCCCCTCTCTTTTGGATAGAGGTCTTGGAACCTAAAGATTTTGTAAGCTTATCCTCCCAAGAAGTCAAAATAGGATCATTTGGTTTTTGTTCACGAGCTTTCTCTGCTGTCTTGGTAGTCATGGCCTGTAGCTTGGTAACATCAATCTTGTCTTTCAAGATTTTTTTGTATATTTTTATTTGTTCTGTTTTATTGGGATAAGTAAGAATTAACTTAGCATGACTAAGAGTAATTTTTTTCTCAGTCAAAGCTTCTTTGATTACAATAGGCAAAGATAATAATCTAACATAATTGGCAATAGTTGATACTCCTTTGCTGACATGACGAGCAATATCCTCATAAGTCAGACCAAATTCTTCCATAAGGCGTTTGTAACTAGCTCCTTCTTCTAGAGGGTCTAGATCATGACGCTGAATATTTTCTATGATAGACATCTCAAATTTATCTCTATCACTTGCCTCTCTGACAATAACCGGTACTTCTTTCATCTTGAGAAGTTCAGATGCTTTGAGACGACGCTCGCCAGCTATAAGCTGAAACTTATTTCCTTCTTTGGTAACTACCATTGGCTGGATGATGCCGTGTTTGGCAATAGAGTCTGCCAACTCTTGTAGTTTGTCACGATCAAAACGAGTCCGAGGTTGCCAAGGATTGGCTGTAATCTGACCAAGTGGTACATACTGGATTTTTTTGCTATCAAAATCAGGACTATCAATATCGATGTCTTCTGGGTCTAATTTTTTGTTGGGAATAAGTGAGCTTAGTCCTTTTCCTAAAGCTGGCATAATTTTTTATTTTTATTTAAGTTAAAATTATTTCTTGTGCTAGACGACGATAGGCATTGGCTCCGGCTGAAGTAGGGTCATAATCTTTGACTGGCTTGCCGTGAGATGGAGCTTCGGCTATCCGCACATTGCGAGGAATGACCGAACGAAAAATCTTGTCAGGAAAATGTTGATACAATTCATTGAAAACTGCTTGAGCCAGTTTGTTGCGGCTATCATACATAGTCATGACTGCTCCCAATATTTTGAGTTCTGGTTGTAGATGATCTTTGATCAAACCAATTGTATTTATGAGTTGTGACAAACCTTCTAAAGCATAATACTCACATTGGACTGGGATCAGTACTTCGCGGGCGGCTACTAGACCATTGATAGTAAGTAGACCTAGAGAAGGTGGATTGTCTATCAAGATAAAATCATAAAGGTCTAAAACGTGTTTCAAATTTTCATCTAGCTTGTATTCACGATTTTCATGCTCAACTAATTCCACACTAGCTCCTGCTAGATCAGGAGTAGATGGCAAAATATGAAAATTTGGTTTATAGGCTTTGATAGCTTCAGTAATTTTTGTATTGGGATCAACTAATACTTCATACAAACCTTTGTTTAGGTTTTTGTAGTCAATACCCAGACCAGAAGAAGCATTACCCTGTGGATCGATATCCAAAATCAAGACCCTTTTACCAAAATCAGCTAGCCAAGCGGCTAGGTTGATGGTGGTGGTAGTTTTACCAACTCCTCCTTTTTGATTTACAACAGCAATGACTCTAGCCATAATTATTATATCATTCTTTTTTTGAATAAGTAAAATGTCCAATAATCCACCCCAAAAAATACCCCAAAATTGCACCAGCAATCAGAAATTTTATTTCCCATTCAGGCCAAAATAAATAATTGTAAATACCAACTCCAATCATAGCAATAGACATGCCTCTTAGACGATAAGATAATGTCCATGATGCCAATTTACTATCACTAACTGGTGTAGCATTAAGAGGTTTGACAGGTGGCTGTTTGGGTGTTTTGTACATCCCGTATAAAAATTTAACTAATAAATTATTTTATAATTAAAGTAAAAATTATTTTCTAATATTTTACTCTTGTACTCCCGTAATAAATAGTGAATTTCTTACGGGATACATATGTTATTTTAATTGTTGTTGTATATTTTTTATAATTTCTTGAAATGATTCTAAATTTTCTTCTTTGACTGCTTTGTCAGAAGGCAAATCAACGGTCAATGGATTGATCTTGGTACCAAATTTGACCATTTCAAAATGAAGGTGTGGCCCAGTAGACAACCCCGTTGATCCGACTGTTCCTATGATATCGCCTTGTTGCACTCTTTGACCAGGACTAACATAGATCTTTGACATATGAGCATAGTTGGTAGAAAAAGTACTGTTGTGTCTCATTTTGACCAAATTACCATAGCCCTGCTTATTCCAACCAGCAAAAGTAATAGTACCATCACCAACAGCTCTGATAGGACTACCAGACTTGGCTGAATAATCAATTGCTCGATGACCAGTACTAATATCAAAAGCAGAAATATAACGACGACCAGTTGTGTAGCCGGAACTAATATATTTGTAAGAAACTGGATTTTTCAAAAATATTTTTTGTACACTAGCACCGTCAGCATGATAATAACCGTCTATGGCAAAACCGTCCTCATCAAAACCTTCATTAAAATAATAACCCTCTATGTCTTGACCATTGTTGACAAAGCGAGCAGCTATAATCTGACCAGGCATGACATACTCACCATCACGATATCTTTCTTCAAAAATAAACTTATAAGTATCTCCTTGACGAATACCCATACCAAAGTCAATTGTCCAAGCAAAAATTTCTGCCAAATCAATAATAGCTCTGACGTCTATGTTTTGTTCTAGGGCTGATTCATACAGTGAAGAATCTATACTCCCTGATACTGTTTTAATTTTTACTTGATAATCTATATCTTGACGTTCAGCTTTCCATTCGCCTAGATCATCTTTGGTAATAAACAATTCTTCTTCACTGTCTATTTTATAGATTAGTTTAAAAAATTCATCTGTAGAGTGATCAAAATAAAATTTCATTGGTTTACCAACTTTGACACTAGTCAAATCATAAACATCTTCGCTAGCTTCTAATAATTCATACATTAGAGTACCACCCAGACCAGCTTCTTCTGTAATAACAGAAAAGGTCATACCCGATTCAATATTAATCACCACTTCTCTATCTAGTGGTTCAGCTTGGACTTCTGGCAAATTAGAAATTTCTTGCTGTCCGGGAAAATTAAATCTAATAGCTACAAAGGAAGCTATTACTAATATAAATACAGCAACAATAATAATATACTTTTTTTTCATGATTTTATTTCAATTCCTACAGGGGCATGATCTGAACCCATTATTTTATCTAATATAAATGCTTTATTTAGCTTATTCTTTATTTTAGCAGATACACAGAAATAATCTATCCTCCAACCAACATTGTTGGCTCGAGCATTGGCTCTATAGCTCCACCAAGAATATTGAACTTTTTTGGGGTGTAATTCCCGAAAAGTATCTACAAAATTATTATCCAAAAATTTGTTTAGCCAATCTCGCTCTTCTTGTGTAAAACCAGCATTGCCAATATTTGGCTTGGGTCTAGCTAGATCTACCTCTTGATGCGCAACGTTATAATCACCGGTTATTATCAAAGGTTTTTTCTTATCTAATTTTTTTAAATAAGCTAATAGTTTGTCATTCCATTTTATTTTCCAAGTCAGTCGACTAAGATCATCTTTGGAATTAGGAAAATAAATATTAACTAAATAATATTTGCCAATGTCTAGAGCTTGAATTCTACCTTCATCGTCCCAAGATAATTTTGGCAAAGCTTTGGCTTTTAGACCATCACGCACCAAGGTAGCAGTACCACTATAGCCAGGACGCTGAGCTGAATTCCAAAATTCCTGATAACCAGGAAAATCAAATTGTTCTTCATGACGGGCTTTATCTGAAATTTTTATTTCTTGCACACACAAAATATCAGGCTTTTGTTTTTTCAAAAAATCTAAAAAGCCTTTGCGTATTACAGCACGAATACCGTTTACATTCCAAGATAATATATTTAAACTCGACATTATTTGTTGACGTAAACTGTTTGAGTTGGATAGGCAAATTCAATTTTATTGTCAGTAAATTTCTGGAAAATATCTAAATTGACTTTATGCCTTGTATCCATATAAGCCCTATAGTCTCCAGAAGAAATATAGTAAACAATCTCAAAATTAAGACTAGAATCTGCATAAGTTCTAAAATGACAACGATCAAATTCAGCTAAATCTGTCTTAGTTATAATATCTTTTATAATTTCAGGAATTTTTTCTAATTTATCTTGAACTGTGTCATAGGTTACTCCTAGGCTAAAAACAACTCGTCGTTTTTCCATGATACCAAAATTTTGTACACGAGCAGTAGTCAATTCTTGATTGCCAATAACTAATTCTTCGCCTTGGAGAGTCTGGATACGAGTAGTCTTGAGACCAATCTTTTCTACAACTCCACCATCAGTACCAATCATTATAAAATCTCCGACCTTGAATGGCTTGTCCATATAAATAGAAAAAGAAGCAAACAAATCAGATAAAACACCCTGCAGAGCCAAAGCAATAGCAATACCACCAATACCAAGACCAGCAATTAGAGAGGTTACATCTATTCCAAGATTGGACAAAATCAATATCAAACCAAAAACCCACAAAACAATCCGGATAATCAATTGTAGGGTTTTGATAACTGCTTGATTGTGTTCTTTGTTATCTTCGTTTCCCCTAGATAAAGATTTATTTATAAAATAACCGACCAATTTTTCAAAAGCTCTAATAATTTCATAAACCAAGGCCACAACAAATAAAACAAATAAAACCTTGCCAGCTAGATCTGGTAAAAGTAATGTTTTGACTGCAAAATAAACAGATACAAAAAAATAAAAAGGCGGCTTGATACTTTTGAAAATATCTATCAAAGTATCATCAAAATCCGTCTTTGTTTTCTTGGCCATTTTGTTGAGATAAGCCAAAATAATAGCTTGGAAAATTTTGAGTATGATAACTAGGCCAACAAATATAGCAATGGCCAATATATAATCATAAGCCGTATTTGAGCCCCAAGCAATATCTTTGAAGCGCTCTAAAAAGTCCATAAATTTGTAAGAATTAATTAATTACTTCGTACTTATAATAGCAAAAACACCTCAAAAAAACAACTATTTTATAAATAAAAAAAGGCCCCGCACCATGGTGGTACGGGGTTCAAATCTAGAAACTGTAGGTAAACTTGACGCGCAGGAAATCATCCCGCTCGTCATAGTAGACCTTGAGAAAGCAGTTCTCAGCATATTCGCCGGTGAATCCGACGAGCCAAGCATCTTCCTCGTTCTCATTGACGTCATACTGGACGTACAGACGCCAGTAATCACCCAACTGAAAGTAATTCTGCAAGAAGACATTGGTCGGGTGCTCCGAAATCCGACCGTCGTAGTTGGTCACACCCACAAAAGGGTTGACCCACTCATTGAACGAATGTTCCACGACAGCGCCGTAGGCGATCTCGTTTTCCCAGTAGGCCGTGATAGGCCCAGAGGTAATCGAGGCAACCCAGTTGTTCTTGCCGTAATTAATGACGCGGAAAACGTCTTTGCCTTCGGTCTTGTACTTCAGACCAAAACCTGTGACATAGACATTCATGCCCGAATGCTCAGCATCAGGCCAGCGTGTCAGACGCAGACTCGACGGACCAGGGTAGCCGGCCTGAGTGGAAGACAACTGCTGTCCACCGGTGGCGGTAAAACCATTGTCAAATTCTTTTTCGACATAAGCGTACTTCAAACCCTCTTTCAGAGTCTCTTTGGTCAGATCATATTCGAACCTGACCAGATAGTTCTCGATGAACTTGCCATGAGGACGAGCCTTGAAACCAAGGCGCACCCAATTGAAGTTGTAAGTCGAATCCGCTTTGGACGGACCTTCCATACTGGCAAATCCGTAAAGGTCGAAGTTCTCGGACCAGGCCGCGATGGTATCCAAGGTCTCAGCCGAAGCCAGAGATGCCAAAGACATAAGCACGATGAAAAGCATTGCAATCTTGCGCATTGTGTTTTCTCCTTCTAGAGAATGGGTATAGATATTGGTAAAGAGCTGTTTTTGTACTTCCACTTAAATCCACTAACTCATAAAAGTTAATAGACTTGAGTGGAAGCCCCTCTGGTAGAACCGAGAGGGGTCAGAAGGAGATTAGCGCATATTAACACGCCTACTATGGTCAAAGCAAGTGCAGATGCCGCACTCATCAACTGCATGTCCACAGCGAGTGCAGCGGTTACCGCTTAATTGCGGTGAATCCTGGCCACGAAAGCGGCCTGTTTCCATTTTACGATTTTTTACGACCGGACGAGTGGTAGGCATATCAGCTAGACCAACACCGTTTTTGTCCATTTTCTCTCCCCCTTGTGCTATGAAATGAAACATTAGCGAATAAGACAGTATAGCATATTTTTGACATTTTGTCAATATACTGTATAATACTATAATATTGACTAAAATGAATTTATATTGTAAAATAACGCTTGTTTATAAGCTAAAGTGGTACCCTGCAAGTCTGCAGGACCTCCGTCTCGTAAATACGGGACTACGGGAATTGTGCAAAATTTTAGGCATTTAAACACTAAATCTAAATTTTATTATATTATTCTGATTTTAAGCCGAAGTGGTGGAATTGGTAGACACGCTGGATTCAAAATCCAGTGGGCGCAAGCCCGTGGAGGTTCAAGTCCTCTCTTCGGTACCATTCGACTCGCTACGCTCGCTCATGGTCTACGATCATAAAAGCAGAATGTCCTGAGCGTAGTCGAAGGACAAGGGCCGTTGGCGCAGTTGGCTAGCGCGCTTCCATGGCATGGAAGAGGTCGCGGGTTCAAATCCCGCACGGTCCACCATACTTGCTAAAACATTATTTATAATCTATACTAGACATTGTAATTTTATAACGACGCGGGGTAGAGCAGTTGGCAGCTCGCCAGGCCCATAACCTGGAGGTCGCCGGTTCGAGTCCGGCCCCCGCTACCAAGCTTTTATCAAAACCTTAATATATATCCAGGCAGGGTAGCTCAGTTGGTTAGAGCGTAGGACTCATAAGCCTGAGGTCGCGGGTTCAATTCCCGCCCCTGCTACCATTCCGAGGTAGCTCAGTGGTAGAGCAGTTGGCTGTTAACCAATTGGTCGTCGGTTCGAATCCGACTCTCGGAGCCATCTAAAAAATCGCCCTAAAGGCGATTTTTTGGTATAATGAAGATGTTTAAATTTAATTATATGAACTGGAAAAAAACAATTACAATAACAATTGTACTCGGACTAATCCTTCAATTTATTGGAACACTGGTATTATCATATACTTTAAAAGGTGAATCTTCATGGACCCCCTTTCAAGTAGAAAGGTGTAGAGCATCTTCTTGTCCAGCTGGAAGTAAAAATTGTCAAGTAGAATCAACTTGTGAAAAACTCACAATTGTGGGCGCACTTCCCTATTGGTATGGTGGAAACAAAGCATATGCACCTATAGGTGGCTTTAGTATAGAAGGACTTTTACAAAATTTAATTCTATGGCATGGCTTAGCATTTATTATTGCTTTACTGTTTTCAAGGAAACGAAAAATGATTCAAGCTTAATTATATTAGATCTTAAAATATATTAATCAATAATTCCAAAACTATCTCTTACGGTGAGCCATCAAAAAACCAGAGCCTAAAGCTCTGGTTTTTGTTTTAATAAAAAAGAGGAACAATTGTATTGTCCCTCTTATTGACTAGCATTATCCAGAGCTAGGTCTGCCTGATTCTTTGGATGCTTCACGGATAATGTCAGTTGTGGAATGATGAGAAAGCTGGTCTCTGAGTATCACAATCCGCTGAGCGTGTTCATGACCAAGGATCGTGTCTTCTTTTCCTTCAAAATCTTGGTTCTTGAAGATAATGTCTGGTTGGAGAATCTCAGCAGCTCTTCCAAAATCCTGAACATTATTCATAATGAAAGAAAAAGAAACTGGACGCAGGGCATCCACCATGATCACTCGCTGGAAATCAGGAATAATCGGTCTTGACGGACCCTTGTCTGCACGAACCATTTCGTCTACATCGACGCCCACAATAAGAATATCACAGGAACGACGACAACGAAGAAAAAAGCTAAAGTGATAAAAATGGATGAGATCAAAACGCCCAGATGTCAAGCCAATACTTTTACCAGCTGACCGAACGCCAGATAGAAAATCACCAACCACTTTTATCGAATGTTCATCATTTAAATCAAAGAGCATTTGTTGTCCCCTTCCTTGTTTGTGTGTTCTTAATCTGAGAACATAATATATTAACAAAAATTATTTTTTTTGTCAATCCTGATAAGTATCGCCCTAAAAGTAATTTTTTGCTATACTAAAAATATGAAAAAGAGAAAATATACAATAAAAATATTATTATTAATTATACTAATAACACTTGGTGTATTTATGTTTGTATATGCAGAATATGATGACAGTCCTGGTGGGCAGTTAATCGGAATGATAGTGTCTATTGTTGGTGTTATGGGAATAATAAAAACTAACAAAAAAACTTCTCCTCAAAAAAATTAACATTTTGTGTTAGCATTGACAAAAATAAAGTTTAGATATATAGTACGTTATCAATAGACTATTGCTTTTTATTTACTAAAAAGCTAGAATTCTATTATATTAACTAATATAAAAATTATGGGAAATTTTAATAGAGATAGAGGTGGCGATAGACGAGGTGGTGGTGGTTTTGATCGCCGTAATTCAAACCGTGGTGGTTTCAATCGTGGCGGTGGATCAAGCATGCATAAGGCTACTTGTAGTGATTGTGGTAATGATTGTGAAGTCCCTTTCAGACCTACTGGTAGTAAACCAGTATTTTGTAGCAGCTGTTTTGAAAAACAAGGCGGTGGTGGTAGAGACAGAGGTGGTGATAGAGATAGAAGACCACGCTTTGATAACAAGGGCAGCGATAATTCCAAAGAGATTTTGAAAGGTATCAAGACTTTGAACTACAAACTTGATGAACTTATCAAAGCTTTGGGTACAGAAACCCCAGCTGAAAAAACTAAAGACGTAAAAACTCCAAAGAAACCCGCTACTAAAAAGAAAGTAGCCAAAAAAGCAGCTCCAAAGAAAAAAGCTGCTGCTAAAAAACCAGCTAAGAAAAAAGTTGTTAAGAAAAAGAAATAAATATCCTGTATTAAAAAACCCTCTGACTCAGAGGGTTTTTTGTTTTAATCAATTATTTTTAAGACTCCTTGATCAAAGGTCAAAATTTTAATTTGTTTATTTTTGATTTGATTAGCTAATTCACCTTTAGGAATTAATCTAATCAAATTAGCTGTATAATTTTGATAATTATAATTCCAAAGCTCATAATACATTTTTTCTATTTCAATAGAAGTAATACCGGTTACTACAAATCCACCTGTGACACTTTCAGCAAACCAACCAATATCGTCTGAGCGCCAACTCAATAGATGATGATTTTTAGTATATGGATCAACTTGTACATAAGCTAAAATTGGTGTTATCTCAGGATAATTATGAGGATAATATAATTCTAAAGCTTGTTGTAAATTGTTTCTAAAAACTTCAGCCCCAGATAGATTGTCAGGCAAAGCAACTGAATATAACTTTTGTCCTGGTTTTAGATCCAAACTTGTATAACTATCTACTATCTGTCGACTAAGGTCCCCACTGTGTTGCCAAATGTTTATTTTATAATTTACCAAAGCTAGGCAAAATAATAACAATAAAACTATCATAACTGTTTTGACAGATTTGGCAATTTTTAGTTCATAAAATATATAAGCAAACCAAATAGCAAAAAATATCATCGGTAAATAAAGATATCTTTCACCAGTAAAAGTGGTCTTATGTAATAGTACAAATGTAAAGGGTGCTAACATCAACAACCAACTAGTCAAAATTGTAAAATGAATAATTTTCTTAGTCCGTAATAAATAATAAAAATATAAAGCTATAACAGTCATAAACAAAATAGCTATAGTTTCTAAATGAAGATATGATATTTTAAAAAATATATCTCTAGCAAAACTAAAGGTAATAGTTTCATTGACTAGACCCGCTGCATTACTCATCCATTTTATAGGAGATATTCCTACCTTGTGATTACCATAATATCCAAAAAATAAACCAATAGCTGCATATCTTACTACTACAAAAACTAATAATAAAATAAAATAGCTTCCAATTTTCTTTATATTATTTTTTATTTTAAACTTTTTATTTGAATTTAAATATGCTTCCCATAACAAAACAATAAAAGGCAAACTAATAGCAGTTTCTTTTATTAATAAAGCTATAGCAAAAAATACCAAAGACCAGATAAAATATTTATTAGTATTATTGAATCTAAATTTGAAATAATTCAACAAAGACAACAAAGTAAACAAAGTCACCCATAAATGTGGCCAAGCTGCAATCCAAGCAACTGCTTCGACTTGGACTGGCCACAATAAAAACAGAATACCAGCCAACCAAGCAGCTTTTTCAAATAATTTTATTTTTATATGGGAAAATATATGACGAGCTACCAAATAAACCAAATAAGCATTGGTGGCATGAATTATAATAGAAACCAAATGATACCAAATATATTTTAGTCCAAAAATTGGCCAGAAAATTTTGAATAAAATCAATAATAAAGGATTGTAAGATCCACCAAATCCCTCACCTGCATAATTACTAGCAAAAATATGCCAACTCCATGCTTGATTATCAGCCAACAATAGCCAATGCCAATCATCTGAAACAAAAAAATTGCCAGACAATTTGGAAAAAACTGCCAAGGCAATCAACAAAAATATGAGCCAAGTAAAATGCGAATTAAATTTAATTTTTTTATTCTCTTTGGTCATTATATTTTATATTAAAAAATCAATTTCATCATCAAAATAGTAAAACCAAGTTGGACAGGAACTCCATAAGTCAAAGGATAACGATAATCAATCAAAGTATGGACTCTAGTATGAAAACGAATATACCAATACAGAGTTTTTACTTTTAATACTTCTATAGTAATCCATAAAACATCAGGCAACCAAGCTCCCAAAATAGCAGCATAAACAATCATTGAATCAATATTGGGATATCTCATAAAATAAAAATATGCCAGACCTATTGAAATCAAAACATCGAAAGAACCAACTTTGAGAATATAATTAACTTTGCGATTTTTTGTATTTACATATTTACCCAAATCTTCATCACCGTGCGGTATAATATCCAACAAAAAATGAGAAAGAATTGCCAAAACAAAAACCAATAAAGGATCACTGACCTTGGTGGTAATCCACAAAGCAGTCACTGTATGGGGTGCTAAAAACATATATATTTAAAATATAAATAATTAAAATATCACTTATATAATAACATAAAAACAGCCCCGAACATAGTCGAAGGGCTGTTTTATAGAATATTAGTAATCACGTAATTTCCTCATGTCTTCGTGCTTTTTGATGCGCTCTAGAGCTTTGGCTTCTATCTGTCGAATACGCTCACGAGTCACTCCAAATTCTTGACCGACTTCTTCTAGGGTATGAGCTACACCATCTGCTAGACCAAATCTCATTTCCAGTATTTTTTGCTCGCGCGGAGTCAAATCTCCGATTACTTTACGAACATGGTCTCCAAGTAATTTCAAAGCAGCTACTCTATCAGGGCCAATATTTTTTTCATCTTCAATAAAATCACCCAAAGTACTATCCTCTTCATCATCTCCTACAGAAGCCTCTAGAGAAACAGTCTCTTGTGAAATTTTGATAATCTGTCTAATCTTATCTATTTCTTCACCCATCTCAGAGGCTATTTCTTCAGGCAATGGATCACGACCAAGTTCTTGGACTAGACGACGTTCTATTTGATTAAAACGATTGATAGTTTCGACCATATGTACTGGAATACGGATTGTCCGAGATTGATCAGCTAGTGCTCGAGTGATTGCTTGCCTGATCCACCAAGTAGCATAAGTAGAAAATTTATAACCTTTGCGGTAATCAAACTTTTCTACAGCTCGAAACAAGCCAATGTTTCCTTCTTGAATAAGGTCAAGTAAGGTTAGTGATCTGCCAGTAAATTTTTTGGCAATACTGACAACTAAGCGTAGGTTTGATTCTATTAGTTTTTTCTTAGCCTCTAGATCATTTTTTTCTTTACGCTTGGCATACATCACTTCTTCCTCTTGATTCAAGAGTGGTACTTTACCAATTTCTCGCAAATACATCTGAATAGAGTCAGCAGCAATATCAGTCAAATCTCCTCTCTTTTCATCAGTAGCTACACCTGATTGTTTCAAAATATCAGAAGTACTTTGTTCACCATCAAAAATAGTACCTTCGGTCACCAAAACTTGGATAGCCATATCATTTAGTTTGTCTAAAAAATCTTCAAACAAAGGGACATAGTCTTCCAAATTATTAAAAACACGTAGTATTTCGTCTTCAGTCAAAAAACTACGAGAGTGACCTTTTCTAATAAGATGATACATCAAAGCTTCCTCTAGTTTTTCTTTAGGGGCTTTGACTTTACGAACAGCTTTTTTACGAGGTGTTTTCTTTACTGTCTTTTTGACAGCTTTTTTCTTGGTAACAACCTTCTTGGTTGTTTTTTTGACCGCTGCTTTTTTTTTGGCAGCCGGTTTACTTGCCTTGATAGGCTTGCTAGTACTGCGTTTTTTGACCGCAGTTTTTGTTTTCTTCTTATTCAATTGTTTTTTCTTAACAGGCATACTTAACGTTGTATTTTTTGTATTTCCTTGTTAATTAAATTTATTTTATGAGTAATAATATCCTGTTCTTCAGCATTATTACTAAGTTCTGCTTGACGTAGTTTGATTATCAAGTTTTGACGTTGATCTTGGAGAGATTGATTTTTGAGATAATAAAGCAAATTTTGCCAAGTATCATCTAGTTCATTAGCACTAGTATCACCATAAGTCTCTTCTCCTAATAAAGACAATTTTATCCATTGTTCCTTATCTAAATTTTCTAGTTCCGTAAAATTTGTAAAATTTTCCAAATTCTGGTGCTTAGTATAATAGATTATCACCTTTCTGTAAAGAGAGCGTAATGACTCTTCAATCATATCTGGCTCAATATCAGCGATCATCTTATCTAGATATTTGTTGTGACAAAAAACCAATGATAATAATTGTTCATGTAATGAATAAGCTCTTGTCTTAACATCATTACTTTGAACTGTCTCATAAGTTTTGGCTTGCACAAAAGATTCTGTTTTGGTCAAATTGGATTGTAAAAGCTCCAAAGGAACTTGTAATTTATCTGATAATAATTTTAAATAATGCGCTTGCTCAATATTACTTTTCAAAAATTTGATAATTGGTAATAATTTTTCAATAGCAATCTTTTTGTGGTCAGATCTATTGAGATCAACCCCAGCAATAATTCTTTTGAAATAATAATCCATCACTGGTACAGAATCTTTAATAGCTTGTCGCCATTTATCTGGATCTTCTTTGATAATATCAGCTGGGTCTTTATCTTTTTCTAACAATAATATTTTTAGATTTAATTCTTCTTGCCAACCCAGAGTAATACTCCTAAAAACTGCTCTTGAACCAGCAGCATCACCATCAAAAGCCAAAATGACATTGTTGGTATATCGTTTGATTAATTTTATATGATCAATAGTCAGGGCTGTCCCAGAAACTGCCACAGTATTTTGCGTACTAGTCTGATAACTAGCTATAGCATCCATGTTGCCCTCAACAATAATCAAATATTTTTGTTTACGAATAGCATCTTTAGCCAAGTGCCAACCATAGAGAGTTTTACTCTTATCATAAATAACTGACTGCGGACTATTTATATATTTGCCACCCGGTTCTTCTTCATCATATACAATGCCATGTAAAGTCCGGGAAGTAAAAGCCACTACCCTACCTTGAGTGTCTGTAATCGGAAACATCAAGCGTTTACGAAAACGATCAAAATAACCACTGCCATCTCTTTTTTTGAGACTCAAACCAGCTTGCCATATTTCTTCATCACTAAATTTTTTGTCACGTAAATACAGATAAAGTTCATCCCATTTTTCACTAGACAAGCCAAGTTGCCACTTACCAATACTATCATTATTGATTTTACGCCTATCAAGATAAGCCAAAACTTTTTCATTGTCCTTTAGCTTGGTTTGATAAAATTCAGTTGTCAATCTATTTGCTTCATAAAGACGGGAATAATCTTTCTTTGATTCAAAACGCATATTAGTCAAAGTAACATTAGCTTTGTCTGCCAAAATCTTGAGTGCTGCTGGAAAATCTATACCTTCATATTCTTGGACAAAAGTCAGTACATCTCCGCCTTTATCACAACCAAAACAATGAAAAATTTGCTTCTCTCGAGAAACCATGAAGCTAGGGGTTTTTTCATTATGAAAAGGACAGACAGCTTTGAAATTACCGCCTGCTTTATTGAGGGCAATGTAGCCACCCACTATATCTACTATGTCGAGTCGTTTTTTGACTTCTTCTACCTGATCCATATGCTGTTATATTAGGGCATAATCTAATATTAGTCAAAAAGAAAAGCCCTCCGAGCAAATACTCGAAGGGGATAAATAGATTAGGCAACCATATAGCCCTGGTGCTTGGCACCGGGGATATTCTTCTTGACCACGCTGTGGTGGTTGGTGGTCAGGATTTTGAGTGCCTGCTCCACGGTCTTGACCTTGAAGGGCCGGTTGACACCGCTAGCACGAAGCCGACTATAGATCGTCCGAGCCGTACGCGGTACGCAGGAACTGACCTGAGCCTCCACCAGATTGAGAAATGACACTTCCAAGCACTCAATCTTCGAACCAGCATCGAAATGACTGATCGGCGTAAGAGGCCGATTACGGTCATCGAGACGAAGGGGGATGGGCTCCAACCTGGACTGTCGCACCGGCATCGGGGTCAGTTTGTCACCGGAGTGACCATTGCTGACACGGCGCACAAGCATGTACACCGTGACAAGGATAGCCAGAAGCACCAGATAAATCACCCAATTATCCATGAAGTTATTGATCACGATGTCATCTCCTTGGCTACAGCCAAAGTTTGAGAAAGAAAAGAAATGAACGTTAACAGATAAAGTATCATAGCATATATATAAGATTTTGTCAATAGTAAAACAGCCTATTTAGCTGTTATTTAGCTAATATTAGCTTAAATAATTATTATGTTTCATGCTCAAGTAGATACTTTTTTCGCCACAATCCTCCCTCATAACCAACCAGCTTACCATTACTACCAATTACTCGATGACAGGGTATTATGACACCTATTTTGTTTTTATTGACTGCGCTACCGATTGCTCGAGCTGCTTTGGGCTGGCCTACCATATTAGCCAAATCTTGATAAGAAATAATACTGCCATGTGGTATTTTAACTAGTTCTTGCCAAACCAAATTTTGCCAAACTGTACCATCTAGCTTGATAGCTATATCAAATTTTTGGCGTTTATGTTGAAAATATTCATCAAGCTGCTTGAGAATTTTTTTTATAATAATAGAAGACGAGTTTTGAGTTTTTTTGCTCTTAACAAAACTAGCTGACAATAAATATTTATTGTCAGCTATAATTTCTATCCAACCAAGTGGAGATTTGTAATAAGCTTTATTCATAAAATAATTCTCGTTCCAATGTCTTAGGATTGTCTGTCACTTTTTTACTAATACATTTATAACCAACTTCATGATCCCAGATACTAGGATCAGTAATATTACTATTCCTGGAAGCTACTTCTTTACTAGATGTTAAAAAATCAGCACAAAGTTCATACTCTTTTTCTCCCAAAATATTATATTCATATTCTTGTCCGCTTATTGGATGCTCTATGTCTTCATTATATAAGTATTTATATTCATCTTGCAAAACATTTAGACTAGTAGGCATTTTTTCATATTCTTTATAGTAACTATACACAAAACCATCTATATTATGAAAATCATTAATAACTTGCTGATCAGTTTTGCGGTTACGAGCCTCTGCTGGTGATTCTACTATAAAAAGAGAGGTCACAAATACTGCAATAATAATAATCAGACTACCATAAAAATAAGTTTTTAAAATATTATCTTTGTACTCTTGGACTTTTTCGCGACGCATATCATAAAAATAAAAGGAAAAGATAGCTCCAGAAATAACAATAGCAGTCAAAGCTTTCAAAATAAATTTGCTAGTAAGCTCTCCATCTAATAAATTATTTATAATAGCAATCAACCAACCAATCATGACAATGATAGTCACCAGCAAAATCAAATAACCCAACCAACGGCGTACACCAGCATCTTTGTTTAGTTCACCTTTGTAAAGACTCTTATAAATATAACGAGTAGTAATAAAATAAATTGGCGTAGCTACTATGATAGCTGAAATAGCAAATTTCATAACTTCGGGAGAATACTCACCAGAATATTGCTGGATAATATCTACAATATATTTATTGATAACTTGGAAAACAATCATCCCAGTAGATAAGGCTACAAATACCAAAGCTACTAACGATAGCATGTAGAAAAAAGCATATTTTGCTGAATTGTGATTAGACATAATATTAAAATTTAATAATTATTTTTATTATTTTATTTGCCAAGAGCAGATTCTAGATCCATAGCATGTTCTTGCTCCATGGCTAGGATATTGCGAAGTTGCTGTGACAAAGCATATTCTTGTAGCTCTTCAGCTTGCTGAACTCTGACTTTGTATCTAACAATAGCATCTTCTTCACCGGCTAGATCTTGCTCTAGCATCTTGATGTTGTCTTTATCTACATTGATATTACCAACATCTACACTAGGCAGTCCTCCCAAATAAGAAATCTGATCAGCCAGCACCAAAGCATGAGCAATTTCTTCATTGGCATGGATTTTGAGTTCTTTGATAATATCACCATACTGAGCACCGGTCATGACAGCAGCATGGTTGATATATTGAATAGCAGCAGAATATTCTAGCTCTAAATCTTTGTTTAATAATTCTATTAATTCTTTTTTTGTAATAGCCATACATTTTTAATTAATTATTTAAAATATTATATTTACTAATTTACCAATAAAATAAGTAGCTACAATTACCAAGGCAGCGATTGAAACGTGCTCAAGTGCTAATACCCAAAACTTTTCACCTTTGTCTTTGGCAATAAAATAATTTATAAATATTAGACTAGCTAAACCCCAAACAATAGCCACAATCACAGCTACCTGTAATTCCAAAAATAAAACCGGAATAACAAATGTCAGGGCAAACAAAAATTTGGTCAAAAAAGCAGCAATAGTTGATTCCCAGACCTGCTTGTGTGTATTTTCGCGGACAGACTCTTCTGACATATGAATACCCAAGGCATCAGATAAACTATCAGCTACAGCAATAGTCAATATACCGCCTAGTACAACCATCTTGGATGATGTGCTAGCATATAGACCAACCATCAGACCCAAAGTCGTGATAATCCCAGAGGTCAGACCAAATGAAAATCCTTTTTTATAAGACAATCTCATAATCTATATTATAGTCTAAAATACAAAATAAAAAAACCCCAGCCTAGACTGGAGTTTTAAAAATTATTTTACTTCTTTTTGAATGTCTTTTATTTCTTTGGCTATACGATCTTCGACATAATCAAGATCTTTACGCAATTGTTTGACTACTTTTTCTTCAGCAATAGTTAGCTTACGTTTTTTACCAGTTTTTTCTAATAAAGTAATGTGAGTTCTCATACGACGTTTGAGTAATCTAAATTCTTTGTGCACAACAGCTTGAGCTTCAGCAGATTCTGTCTTAACTCTCTTTTGTAACATACGAAGCTTGAACCAAGAAAACCAAACCACACCAACAAGTAAAAATATCAAAGCAATTAATGGAATCAAGATTGATAAAACATCAACTGTAAATGTACCGATTTTCCACCATTGAGGTTGTTGGACTACAATAGTATATTTTTGAGTAGCTTTACTACGAGCTCCACGCTGATCTATGACTTCAGCCCACATGGTATAGACACTATCTTTTAGTTTTTCTTCATGAATGTATGTAAAATCTCCATTGTCATCACTCTTTACAAAATAGCTACGTGGTAAATCTTTTTCACGCTGCAACCATAATATTACTTGTGAACTTGGATAAGTAGTACCACGAACCAAGAAAGCATCTTTGCTTTGTAGCTCTTTGGGATATTCTGTGAGAGTTGGAGCCTCGAGTGGATCAATTATAAACTCTGCAAAGTTGGTCAAGAAATTTCCAGCTTTATCTACAGATCTGATTATCAAATTGTGTTTGCCTGGACCCAAGACTGAAGTTTCATAAAGGTGACTTCCGTCATCTTCCCACTCTATAGCATCACCACCATCAACCTGTATTTCATAATGACTAATACCAGAAGTCAAATCACTAGCCTCAAAAGTAAATTGTCTAGTCGGAGTAGTAGGATCATCAACTGGTAATAATTCCATATTGAAAAATTCTGGATTTTGGGTATCTATTTGGAATCCAAAGTGAGTAACACCTCCCCAACCAGCACTATTGTGTAAACGTACATGGAAATACCAGACACCATCATCCATGTCTTCTAATTGTTTGGAACTAATAGCTGATAGATAATCAACAGTGGGCGAAGCTTGAGGCTTATCACCAACTAATAAACGAACCGCATCAGTCCCTGCTGATAAATCCCAAGAAAATATAGGTATATTATTATTGTACCAACTATCTGGATCAGGATGAGTCTCAGAAACTATTCGTGGAGCTGGTGGAGTCCCAGTGATGACTGCTGGAGTTTCAGCCTCTTCAGTCACTGGACCAGAAACTGGTACTTCTATATTTATTCTAGCACTACCCAAACCACTTAAAATATTAGTTCCTTGACCGTCGTTGGCCAAAATAGACCCACTACCAAAAGTAATATTGGCCTCACCTGGAGCTTTGGTCCTAAAAGATACTGACAATACCTTGCCATTACCGCCTTGCCAGCCTGGATTGAGTACAATACCCTCAAAACTGACAGTACCTGCACTATTGGAGTAACTTGGCTCTTGTACCCACAGACTGACTATAGAGCCAGAAGTAGAAACTGCGGTCACTTCTAGCTTGTCACTAGGAAAACTAATAGTACCAGAGGCTGCATTCATAGCCTGATCAGCACTAGCTACATAAACATTAAAATTAAAACTGCTACCCACATTGTGAGTAGCAGTACTAGGAGAAAAATAAAGAGTGGCAGCTTTGGCTACTGGAATATTCAAATAACCACCTAGTAAAAAAACTAGAGTAAAAATAATTAATATTTTTGAGAAACTTTTTTTTATTTTGTTTTTGTTTTCCATGTCCTCCTGCCAAATAAATAGGCAATGATAATTAGTACTATAACAAATATTATTATACCAAAATTTTGAGTTTTAGCATACCATGGTTTAGCATAAAGTGCTTTGACAGTAGCCAGTCTTTCATTACCAGCTTTATCGATAGCTTTAACTTTTATATCAACATCTAGATTTTGATTTTGTAAAACATAAGGACTGGTAGCGACCACCCAGTCTCGCCAGCCTTCTTTGATTTCATAATGATCAATACCAGAACCCTTGTCTTGAGTAGTAAAAATCAAAATGTATTGATCATCAGCAATGTCTACTACTTGAGTCAAGATTGCTTCAAAAATTTCTGGTGGATCTTTGTCTATAATATTTTTTATTTCGTTGAGAATAATCGGTTCTATGTCATTGATCTCAAAATTCCAAATACTAGATCTGACTATTGTATCAGTTCCAGCTCCGTCATTGAGCAAAACTCGAAGATTATCAAAGCTTATCTCACCTTGACCAATTTCTAAAGCTTCAAATATCACAGACAAAACTAAGCTTTTGTTACCTAGATATCCCCCAGGAATAATACCAGAAAAATTTATTTTATTATTTTGAACACTGGGTTGCTCTATCCAAAAGTTTATAAAAGAGTCATGATAACGGATTTCTTTTACCTTCAACAAATTGCTTGGAAATATTATCTCACCCTCAAAAGCATTGATCGGTTGATCTTCTGTATCAAGATAAAGTGGTAATTCAAATTGCTGATTAGCAGCCATAGTATTTTTCTCTCTATCAAAAAACACTTCAGCCGCTTGGGCTATATTTGCAGGCAAAAATATTAATAAAAATAACAAAGCAAAATATTTTTTCATATATTTTTTATTAACCAGTCCAATAATAAGCCATAATACTAAAATCAACTAAGTCAACTTTACCATCATTGTTTAGATCTGAATTGCTAGGTGGATTGCTACGCTGATACCAATACGCTGCAATAGAAAAATCAATCAAATCGACACTGCTATCACAATTTACATCACCAGTACCAGCCCCACAAGAGTCGCCTTCTTTGAGAATATTTGAATCTCCTACCAAAAAACTGATAGATTGACCATAAGTACTAATTTCTCCAGCAACTGCTGACTTAGATTTGGTAAGGTGAGAACCCATTACTAAAACAGAAGAGTCAAAATTGTATAAATATATTCCGTCTTCATCAGCATCAGTATACTTGAAATATTCTGGATCTGAATTTACAGAAATAGTCACATCAGAATCTGGTACTGTTTGTCCAAAAATAGCAATATTATCACCACGCCTCACCTGAGATTTATCAACAGAAATAGTTGGTGTAATATAAATACCAGAGATATTGGTACTAGCTCCATTACTGATATAAACGGAAAAAGTAAACAAAGCTGAACGATTATTATTTATATCTTCACTATATAAGGAAAAAGTATAATTACCAGGTGCTAATCCAGTCAAAGAGGCTGCAAAACGAGCGTCCGGTCCAGCAATAGTTTGGATAGATACTTGACCGTCTTTGAGAATAGTAACAGAACTCATTGGATAGGCTCTACCAGAAAAATTGACACTAGTGATCTGCTCGCCTCCGCCGCCTCCGCCACCTCCGCCTCCGCCAGATGGAGGAGGATCATCAGTATCAGTAGTACAAGCAGAATAATCAAGTGTACAATCATTGAAGCAAGCTAAAGACCCGCCGTCATATCCATAATTGACACAAGAGTAACCACCAAAATCATAACCATCACATTCTTCGGCTGGAGCTTCCATCTCATCATTACCACAAACACTAATCTCAACAGTAGCTGTCAAAACATAAGACTGAGCTTGGATTTCAGTAGCAATAAAAAATATTCCCACTAAAAATAGAGGGAATAAATAAAATAAAGTTTTTATATATCTGAATAACATTAAGTCTGGATGTTATTGCTTGCGACCAACACTAAGCTGAATCTTGAAAGTCTTTTTGAAAATAGTAATCAAGATTGCCAAAACAACAACTACTAAGATAACATGGCTCCAAGGCTTGGCGTTGTTGTACAATGATAAAAATCTATAATAAAGACCTTGAAAAATATTGTTGGGAGCTACAGAAAAATAAAATTTGGAAGCAGCCGCTATACCAACATGAGCTCCACCACTGGTCTCTGTAGCTTTTTTGAGTGGTTTACCTTCAATAAAAGCAAAATAATTCCCTGGTAAAACCTTGACTGGTAGATTTAATCGGACTTCAACTAGTTGAGCGTCACCAGGTTCTAAATAAAATTCTTTAGGAGAAAATTCAAACCATTCTCTTTCAGGCCAAATCTCTTGTTGTTCAACATGAAAAGCTACATCAACCTCATAATCAGATGCTTCATCACCAGTATTGAGAATAGTAACAGGCGGCACATCATAGAGAGTACCAGCTTTAAGTGGTTCGTCTACTATAATCTTTCCACCACCAATACCTACACCAACTCGAGCCATTGCTAAAAACGGAAAAATTAACCCTCCAATTAAAAAGAAAATTATAAATTTTTTCATAAAAACCTTAAAACAAATAAAGATTAGTAGTTGATAACAGCTTGGACTGTCACGTCAACACTTTGTGAAGTATAACTACTACTACTAGAAGGTACTGTTACCTTTAGATCAAAATTTTGGGTACCAGTAGAAGTTGCTACAGTAGAAGACGACATGGTTGTATAAGCAGCTTGCTGAATTTCTGTCCAAGTAGGGGCAGAATCACAAGCTAAAGTATTACAGAAGTGGTGAGTATATTGATCTGAACCAATAGCGGTTTCCAATGTCCAAGTAGCACTATCTGTACCAATGATATTGAGTGTTTCACTAACATTACCATTAGCAGTAGCTATCTGAGTATCATCTAAACCATCAGAACTGGTACTAGCTGTACCACTCAAAGCTATATTACCATAGGCTACAGTGCCATCTGCTACTGAGACTGATACATTACGAGCTGTCACAGTCGCTGTCACAGCAGCAGTATCAGCTGCTTTAGCGACAACACTGACTACCATGCTAGTTAGCACTAAAATACTAATGATAGATAAAAATGATAAAAAAGATTTCATAAGCTTTTTATTTTTAATTATTTTTGTTTATATATAAATTTATTAACAATAATATTATAGCATAATATATCTAAATCTACAAAATCAAGGCGCCGAAGCTACGACTGTCACTGTACCACTGTATTGATCAAAACTATCGGTAGCAGTCGGCATCTGGATCCTGAGTATAAGATTTCTCGTCTGACCCTCAGCTACACTATTTTGCAGGCTATAAAGAGTGTCAGCTATGGCAAAATTTGTCCAAGCGGTTGTAGATGTAAAATCCCAACGTGTTTGATTAGCACCATTGGTTGCCCCTAGTGTCCAAGTGTTTCCACCTTCAGTAAAAGTAGAACTACGAACATCTAGATCAGCCGGACCATTGTCTACACTAATCACTTCTATATCATTGATACCAGTACCTGAAGTGTCTTCAGTAGCATTGAGACTCAAAAGACCAAAACCAACACTACCATTGGTATTGAGACTTATGCTTACAGATACTGGTGTAGCTTGAATACCAACAAACTCTATGCCCTGTATCCAAGCAGGAAAATCTTGGCCGTTGTAGCCACGCGATACAGTCACCTCATCATCAGCTGTATAGCGTGCCCAAAATCTATCTCGAGGATGAGCCGAACCAGAACCATTACAGCCATTGTGTACCATGGCCATACGAGTACCATTGGTAGCTGCATCGACTGTGACTGCCAAATCATTAGACGCACTATCCCCATCTACTTTTTTACGATAGTCAACTGCTAAACTGGAATGAGTCATAGTATAAATATCAGCATTCTTGGTGCTAGCATACTCACCACAAAAAGAAACTAATGTTTCATTGGTATTTTGATTGACACCATCTCCCAGGGTCACCAATGTACCAGAAAAACTATCACCAATACCATTCATGGTACCGATACCTGTAGCCCAAATCCAGGTATTATCTCTAGCTACAGAATTGATAGCCCCAGTATTGTATTCATTGGTAGAGTCACAACCAGCTCCAACGGTTGAGCCAGATACATTAGCATGCTGAACTGTCCAATTTGAACCCCACTCTACCACAAAAGTAGTCATAGTAGCAGCTAACAAACTTTCAGTAGATTCTCGAGTCCAATTCAAGGTATCGGTAGCAGATGGATATAATCTGGTCTGGACTGCATTACCCAAACCAGTAGAGGCTGCATCTGCTTCAAATTCTGCTCCGCCACCCCAAAAACCACCAAACAATACCACATCATTGATATCAGACCAAGTAGTACCTGATGTATCTGTACCTGAGGTAACCGTATTACCTAAAGCTGTTTCCACTATACCCAAAGTTGTAAAACCATTGGTCGTACATTCTTGCAGACACTCAACGACCGTCACCACCCCTTCCCAAGTATAATCAGCTACATGTCTCGACAATGCTACCACACTCGTCGATCCCGAATCTGGGAGCTCGCCACTTATAGCACTCGGTAATTCATAAACCCTAACATAATCATTATCTGGATTGGAACCACCATTGTCTACCTTGGATCCTTTTATCAAAATAAAATGATTGGCTTCTAGAGCCTGATCTAGAGTCAGATCATAAGTTGTACCAGTAAAATCTCCAGTAGTCAGATAATATTCTGTACTCCGAAAAACTGGATCGCCAGCATCTGAGGTTACTTCTGGATATTTAGAATAAACATTGAGAACACTATCAGCTGTAGTATCATAAAGTCTAAAACAATAAGTTGTGCCATAAGCAACTGAAGTAGTTGGCTTAAAACTATATTCTATTTCTGTATAATAGCTATTGGTCATGGGACCGATAGATCCTGTAGTATCAGCTATATCACGACCTTCACCAGCTACAAAAGTATAGGTTTCTGTATTACCGAGCAAAGCTGTAGTAGCCTGACCATCTGAGGTAATGTGTACACTGCCTACCATATCAAAAGCATCAGCAGTATTACCTACACCCACCCAAGTAGACACACCACCACAAGTACCTGATTTGACACCATATTGAAGTTCATAAGTTCTAGAGGCAGCTTCTGCTGACGCACCAGTGTTGGCTATTTCTACTCTCAAGCGATAGGTAGTATCTGCCGTAACATCAGCAATACCATTGGAATCTTCAACTGCCAACCAACCACCACCAGTATTTAGAGCTGTAGTATCATCACGCCAACGAAAATGAAGCTGTTCTGTCTTGGGGTTGGTTGATGTAAAAACACTACCCCAGCGCAAGGCTGACATGGCTCCATGATTGACTGTTTGGGTACCTACATTTTGAGCTAGAGGAAAATTTTCTAAACTAATATCAGCTCCAGCTGCTACTCCAGTAGCTAGTGTACCAAAAGAATAACCTGCTTGATCAGCAGTACCAGAATTACGATTGTATTCCGCGCCAGCAGCATAAGAAAGTATCACATCATCAACCGAAAAACGGCCACTAGGATATGATCTAGTGTTACCATTATTTGTCTTGTGAGTAGCAAAAAGTAAATAATCATCAGACACATCTACATCAAAATAACTTTGAGTACCAGCCGCCATAGTAAAACCAGCTGTATCAATATGAGCAGTTGTATCCCAGGTAAATTCAGTCAAAGAACTAGGATTCATCTCACCGGTAGTTGCTTCGACAATAATTGTTTCATTGCCGGCTGGCAGCTGAACTATCTCAATATTTGAACCTGTCAAATAATTTCCATTACTACCCTCTCTACGAATATGCTCTAAGGCCAACACATCCGTAGCTCCCACATCAATAATGCCCACATAAGTGAACATACCATAATTCACACCACCATATCCTCTAATATATGTTGAAATATCTGTGCCTTCTATCTGGGTATTATTGAGCGTAAGACGTGCACCCCATTCATGACGATCATTGGTTCCCGAAGAATAAATTGGCACCGAGGCTGTCACTATATATCTACCAGCACTAGTAATAGTAATGTCTGCTCCGCTCCGTGAAAATCCTGAATCTTGTTCTAGGTTTGTATCCCAGACAATATCAGCCCAGACTGACTGACTAGCGTTAGCTGTTTTGTCACTATCAGTAACATAACGTGCATAATTCCAAGTATCATCCAAGGCTAAAATCGTCACACCTCCCCAACCAGGATAACGATTGTTCGTGCCTGAAGCAGTATCCTGCCGATAAAAACGAGTAACTAAAGATGTATCATTATTTTGTATGTGTAAAATCCCTGCACCATGAACCACACCATTATCTTGCCAGTCACCAGTAGAAGAATCTCGTTTACGCATATAAGCTTGGCCAGCTGCAGTAGTTGTGGCTGTGCCACCGACTACCAAGCGACTTTGAATCTCAACACGTAGATTATCAGAAGAATCACTTGAATTAAAACGTTCACTATACATAACTAGGTATTTACCAGCCGCTAGAGTAAAAGTACCAGCTGAATAAGAAATAGATGAACCATTAGAAGATACTTGAGTATCCCAAGTAGCATCTAGATTACTAGTGGTAATAGCAGTGGTATCTGCATTATTACGCATGATCAAATAATCTCCAGCAGTAGCTGCTCCCTGAGCTTTTTCTACTTCAAAACCAATATCAAAAGGCAACCAGCTAGAGAAAACCCAGCTCATTATAACAAGAAAAATAGTCAAATACTTGGCTATTCCCCCCATTTTTTTGATAAATTTCCGTATCAACATAATTATTATTTTTCGTGTATATTATAGCAATATTTTCAAAATTTGAAAAATTAAAAAACTCTGAGCCAAGATTGACTCAGAGTAATATATACTGTGATTGATTTTACTTGATCTTAGGATTTCTTCTTGCCAGCTGGCTTAACTGGCTGTTTTCCTTTGGACCCTTGACCAGATCCTACTGCTGAATGCTGGCCAGCGTTACAGTCATGTTTGTGTAAACCGCACGCCGCACAATGATCTCTGTTTCTCTTGTTTTGACGGCCACAGCCACATGTCCAGCCATTGTGACTCATATGTTCCTCCTTGAAGTAAGTGTGAAAAAGGACTCAAGCTTTTTGCAAAGCACAATTTTTATCTTAATATATAATTATAATTTCTGTCAAATAAAACACCCCATCAAAAGTAAACAATGGGGTGAAAATCTAGGCAGCTTCGAGAGCTTGTACAACACAATACCGATACCAGGCAAAGCTCTTGCAGCTCTGCTCTTGATAGAGCTTGCGAGCTACTTCCAGAGCTCCCAGTAGACGCTTATTGAAATGATCCAGTTCTTCGACTGAAATCATCTCTTTAAGCAAAGGACCCCTGTCCTCATAAAAGCGCTTGCAAGCACCTCGCCATCTGGGATGCAATTCGCAGAACAAAAAGTCTATCATTGAGCGATAGCGCTTCATGTCTTTACGAGCTGCAACATACTCCAGGGCTGCCTGCCAGTCGCCATCACTGATCAACAGAGCCTCGACTTGAGGAAAGATAGAGCCAGTAGCTCCACCAGAAACCTCTAAGGCCTGATGTACTTCTTGACGAAGCTGCGGAGAACAATCTTGGTACACTTCGACCTCCTTTTAAAGAAACAACAGTTCTTTGGTTTATATCATGTTTTATTGCCTTTGTCAATGATAATCAATTAAAACCAATTGACTAAATATTCCTAAAAATCTATACTAAAATAGTTTTGGAGAGGTCGCATAGTTGGTCTAGTGCGCTCGCTTGGAAAGCGAGTAGAGTGTCAAAGCTCTCGCAGGTTCGAATCCTGTCCTCTCCGCCATTCGACTCGTCATAACTTTGTTATGACTCGCTCATGGTCTTCGACCATTTATTTCTGCCAATATAACCCCATAGATGTCGAATGTCCTGAGTGTAATCGAAGGACAATTAATAACAAAATTATGGAATTCAAAGAATTAATTCAAAAATCTGTAGATTTGGCTGAGGAATTTAAAAACCGTGAACAACGTGATTGGGGTGTGGAAGGTAATATGATAGAACTATCCAAACAAATGGGTCAGCTATCTCAAAATATTATGATGTATGAAAAATATTATCTACCCCAAAGAGACAAAGAAAAATTTTATAACAAAGCTGGCAAAGATGAGATTGCTCATCGCTTATCTGATATGTTGTTTATCATGATCAGAATTGCTGATCATTATAAGATAGACCTAGAAGCCGCTCATATGAAAGAGGTTGATGAGGCTTGGCAATGGTTTAAAGATAATAAATAAAATATATGAATACCAAAAAATTACATAATAATAAATATTTTGTTGGTAATTATAAAGAGTTTGAAAAAACTAAGGGTTGGTTTATTGGCTCTTTTTTTGATGATGATAATAATTGTAAAACTGATAAGATAGAAATTCAATACAAAGAACAGCCAGTTGGTCATATTTGCAAAAAACATTATCACGAACACAAAGTAGAAATAATGTTGATGCTAGAAGGTAAAGCAGTATATACTATAAATAATAAAGCAGTAGAAATAAAAGCCGGACAGTTTATTTTTATGGATATCAATAATGTTACTAAAGGAGAGTTTTTGGAAGACTCAAAATATTTTGCTATCCATGCCCCTAGTATTCCTACAGATAAAATTTCAATGGAAAATTAAATAATTGTTTAATATAAAATATTATGAAAAACAAATGTAAACACGTTACCAATGGCGGTGGACTGTACTGCGTAGGTTTTGTTGGTGCGGTTATCTACTACATCCAACACGCTGAAAGTTTTTGGATGGGAGTACTAGGAGTACTCAAAGCTCTTGTCTGGCCAGCTATGATGGCTTATGAAATGATGAAATTTTTGAACATGTAAAATTATAAAAACCCCCTCGCGGTGCGAGGGGGTTTTTAGATAAATTATTTTTTGCGTTTTTTAGTTTTTTTACGAGATTTAGATTTTTTAAGCTTAGCTTCTGTTTGTTTGATAGCAATACTAGTCGGAATTACAGTATCAGGAATAAGAGAAATAGTATCAATGTCTTGCTCTACCAAAAACTGAGCAAAGTCTGGAAAGTCAGATGGTGCTTGACCACAGATACCTATCTTACAATTATTGGCTTTGGCTATTTTGATGACTTTGGCTACCATATCTTTGACTGCTTTGTTGCGCTCATCATAGACATGAGCTACCAGTTCACTATCTCTATCTACTCCCAAAACAAGTTGAGTAAGATCATTGGAACCAATAGAAAATCCATCAAATATTTTGGAAAATTCTTCTGCTAATATTACATTGGAAGGAATCTCACACATGACATATACCTCTAGACCATCAACACCTTTTTTAAGACCATTGTCAGCCATAATTTTGAGAACTTTTTTACCTTCTTCTATAGTCCGACAAAACGGTACCATTATTTTTAAATTTTTAAGACCCATTATTTTTCTAACTTTGACTATAGCCTTGCACTCTAGAACAAAGGCTGCCAAATATTTGGGATCATAATATCGACTTGCTCCTCGCCACCCAATCATAGGATTGGATTCTATAGGTTCAAATTGTCTACCACCTATCAGATTGGCATATTCATTGGATTTGAAATCTGACAAACGCATGATCACATCTTTTGGATAAAAACTGGCGGCGATGCGAGCAATACCTTCGGCAAGCTTATCAACAAAAAACTGTGGCTTGCTACTATAAGCACTAGTCAATTTTTCAATAATTTTTTTAGTGCGTTCATCTTTTAGTTTGTTGAAATACAACAAAGCCAAAGGATGCACTCTGATATAATTGGAAATAATAAATTCTTCACGAGCTAGTCCGACGCCTTCATTAGGAATAAAGCTTTGAGACATTGCCATATCAGGATTACCAACGTTCATCATTACTTTGGTAGTTGGTTTTTGAAATTTTTTCAAATTAGTTTTTTTGATATTAAAATCTACCAAACCATTATAGACAAAACCTTTTTCACCTTCAGCACAAGAAATAGTGATATTTTGGCCATTTTTTATTTTGGTAGTGGCATTGGTAGTACCAACAATACAAGGAATACCCAGCTCACGAGAAATAATAGCAGCATGACATGTTCTGCCACCAGAATTGGTGACAATAGCAGAGGCTATCTTCATGATTGGCTCCCAATCTGGATCAGTCATTTCTGTGACCAGGACTTCACCTTTTTTGAATTGATCAATATATTTGGCATCTTTGATAATATGGGCTTTGCCCTGACCAATCTTGTTGCCTACTGAGGCACCAGTGGTCACTACTCGGCCTTTGGCTTTCATTTTGTACTCTATCAGAGTATTGGGGTCATCTTGAGAACGGACAGTCTCTGGACGAGCCTGGACAATAAACATCTTACCAGTCCGACCATCTTTGGCCCACTCCATGTCCATGGGTTTTTTGTAATGATCTTCAATCTGGATAGCCCATTTGGAAAGTTGCAAAATTTCTTTTTCTGACAAAGCAAATTTGTTTCTATCTTCCATAGCCACTGGCATATTTTTCATATTAGTTTTGGCTTTTGAGTCATAAACTAATTTTTTGCTTTTGAGGCCAATACTTTTACTAATAATCGGCTTATAGCCTTTTAGTAAAGTAGGTTTGTGGACATAATATTCATCTGGATTGACCATACCTTGAACAATATATTCACCTAGTCCATAGATAGCGTTGATCAATACTGCATCACGAAAACCAGATTCTGTATCTATAGAAAACATCACACCAGAAGTGGCTAGATCAGATCGGACCATTTTCTGGACAGTGATAGAAAGTTTTACTTTGAAATGATTAAAACCTTTGTCATGGCGATAAGAAATAGCTCGATCAGTAAACAAAGAAGCCATACATCTTTTGCAATCTTGCAATAATTCTTTTTGTCCTTCGACATTGAGATAAGTGTCTTGCTGACCAGCAAAGCTAGCATCAGGTAGATCTTCTGCGGTCGCTGATGACCTGACAGCTACATCTACACGCTGTGATTTGTATTGCTTGGAAAGTTTTTTGTAAGCAGCAACAATCTGATCTTTGAGATCCTGTGGTAACTCGGCTTCTAAAATAGCTTCACGAACTGCTTTGGCTCGCTCTTGCAGATTGTGAATATCATGAGTATTGAGATCTTTCAAAATCTTGCGAATTTGTTTTTTGACACCAGTAGTTGTTACAAAATAATCATAAGCCTGAGCTGTGACTGCAAAGCCATTGGGGATTGCTACGCCTTTTGATGTAAGTTTGGAATACATCTCTCCCAGAGAGGCGTTTTTGCCGCCAACTTTGGGGACATCTTTGTTATTGATCTCGTTGAACCACAAGATAAATTTTTTCTTAGCCATAGTATTTTTATTTTAGAAAAATTAAGTCAAAGCTAAATACGCTCTGACTTAGTTTTTGCTAGTAATTTATTAAAAAATTAAATATTCAATTTATTGGTAAGTTTCCCAACAAAAGGAATTTCCCAGTACTTGCCTTCCATGGCTGATTTGATACCCCAGAGGGCTGCCAAAATAGCCAAGACCAAAAATGGCCATAAAAGAGCAGCTATCCAAGTAGATACAAGCTCAATAAGGAAAAGTAACAGACCCTGTTTGGCATGGAACTGAGCAAACTTTGAATTCTTTTTTAAAAATAAAGGTAAAACAAATAAAATACTAACATAACCAATGGCAGCAATTATTTTGTTGTCCTCAATGTCTTTGTTGTCTGGTTTGATTTCTTTGTCTGACATATTTTTGTTTTTTAATTATTTTATTATGTCATACCGCACCTGATGCGGTATCTAGAACACTTAATTAATTAACTTGCTAGTTCCCGCGTCAAGCGCGGGATGACAAGACGAAACTATTTTTTAAAAATTAATCTTGTAAAAACAAACCCTAAAAATGCTACAAGAATAATCATCCAAATTGGTTCAACTAGTAAATTGAGCCAGGTCCAAGCTGAACTAATAAAGATAATTTTAAACAAAGCTAAAGCAATCACTGCTAGAGTAAAAGATACCAAAGTAGCAACAACAACCTTTTCTTTGTTATATCTCATTTTCTTAAAAACCAAAGTAAACCAGATTATCAATAAAACAAAACGCCAAATCCAAGTAGTCCATAAGATTGTCATTTCTGGCCAAAAATTGCTCTGAGCATATTGACGGAATAATAGCTCAACAATTATTATAATAGAAAATAAAATAACAGCTGCAAAAATCCAACTAAAACCTTTTGCTGCTTGTGGCTTGAGTTTGATAACTTCTTGACGTAACTCTTGTTCTAGCTCATGAGAACCAAAATCTGCTACCCAAATTTCACTGGATTCTGCAAACTCATTGAATTGTTTATTTTTGGTATCTGCCATAAAAATATTAACATCTATATTATACCAGAAATTTTGATTTTTAAGAAATATAAAAAACGCCACTCAAATAAGTAGCGTTTATTAGGCAGCTAACTCTACAATGCATCTCTTATGAGTATAGACTTTATCGCCTACCCGAAGATGCAATCCATAGAGATTGACTACTGGTAACTGATCAGCACCATTGTTGACTGTGACGATCTTATTAAGATTAACAACTGTCACTAGTTGCACGGCACAATCACCTTCGTGACCGTGGTTGGATCGCCAATAATCTTGGACATTGATCAAACTCCAAGTCTGTCTATTATTAGCTCTAGCTAATTGTCGCAGTGCTCGGAAAGCATGCGGAAAACAAAACTTGAGTCGCCGTCTAGTTGGCTGTAAATCTTGTATTGCCCAAGTAGTAAGTTCCTGACTATGCTTTGGAGATATTTTCCCCATTATTTCTCTGGCTTGCACGCAAGGAAAAGCATAACGTAAAAAGAGCTGTTCTCCTGTCATTTTTCACCTCCTTGACTAAGAGTAAAAACAGCATAACAAAAAAACCGCCCTGAAGCAAATTCAGGACGATTTTTATATATGATTAGATCCCGGATCAAACCCGGGATAACGCTTTGCGTTACATCATTGGCATTCCGCCGCCCATGCCCATTGGAGGCATACCACCGCCAGCTGGCATATCATCTTCCTTTTTTGGAATATCAGTAATGACCGCTTCAGTAGTCAAAAACATTCCAGCAGCTGAAGCAGCATTTTGTAAAGCACTACGAGTCACCTTGGTAGGATCAATAATACCAGCTTCTACTAGATCTTCGTATTTATCTGTTTGGGCATTATAGCCATAACTACCTTCGTGTTTCATAATCTCAGCTACAACTACACCACCATCTTGACCAGCATTTTGAGAAATTTGTTGTAAAGGAGTGACTAGAGCTCTTTTCAAAATTTCAGCACCCAACTCTTCTTCATTGTCCAGATCCAAATCATCAATAGCTGACATAGCTCTAATATAAGCCACACCACCACCGACCACAATACCTTCTTCTACTGCAGCCCGAGTAGCATGCAGAGCGTCATCAATCCGATCTTTCATTTCTTTCATTTCAGTTTCTGTAGCAGCTCCAACTTTGATGACAGCTACACCGCCTGTTAGTTTAGCTAGGCGTTCTTGTAATTTTTCTTTATCAAAATCAGACTCAGCTTTTTTGATAGCTTGTTCTATTTGATTTACTCTTTCTTTGATATGAGCTTCATCGCCCTTACCATCGACAATAGTAGTGTTTTCTTTGGTAGCCTCTACTTTGTGAGCAGAACCCAACATATCTATAGTAGTGGTACTGATCTTCAAACCAACTTCTTCAGAAATTACTTTAGCGCCAGTCAGCACAGCAATATCTTGCAATAAAGCTTTTTTGTGGTCACCAAAACCTGGGGTCTTGATGGCCAAAGTATTCATCACACCTCTAATCTTATTTACTACTAGAGTAGCCAGAGCTTCGCCCTCTACATCTTCAGCAATTATCACTAAATCTTTTTTACCAGACTGAGCCATTGATTCAAGTAAAGGCAAAAGATCTTGGACAGATGAAATCTTTTGATCAGTCAATAAAATATAAGGATCACTATAAACAGCTTTCATCTTATCAGCGTCAGTAATCATATAAGGAGAAATATATCCTTTATCAAATTGCATACCTTCGACCACTTCTTTTTCAATCCCAAAACTTTGAGACTCTTCAACAGTGATTACACCATTTTTACCAACTGACTCCATAGCCTCGGCAATAATCATACCAATTTGTTTGTCATTGGCAGAAATAGCCGCCACTTGTTGAATCTCACTATGATCAGATACTTCGCGAGAAGTATTTTTTAGATAATCTACCACAGCAGTAGATGCTTTATCAATACCACGCTTGAGAGACAATGGACTTACTCCGGCGGTGACATTTTTGATACCCTCAGCAATAATATTTTGAGCCAAAACAGTTGCAGTAGTAGTACCATCACCAGCTACATCACCAGTTTTTGAGGCTACTTCTTTGACAATCTCCGCTCCAATGTTTTGAAACTTATCTTCTAGTTCAATATCTTTGGCAACAGTTACACCATCTTTGGTAATAGTTGGTGCACCATAGCCACGATCCAAAACAACATTACGTCCTTTTGGTCCTAAAGTAACTTTTACAGAATTTGCTAGTACATCAACGCCCTCTTTCATCTTGGCACGAGCCTCTTCATCAAAAATAATTTGTTTAGCCATATTTTTTATAATTTATAATTAATTATTCAACTACTCAATTACTGCAAGTAAATCATCATGATTTAAAATTTTGTATTCTTGATTATCAATCTTGATCTCTGAACCGCCGTATTCTGAAAATACAACTTTTTGGCCAGTTGATAAATTTAGTTTGGTTATTTTTTCACCAGAACCAATAGCAACTAATTTGCCTTCTTGGCGAGATTCTTTGTTGACAGTATCAGGTAATATAATACCT